>ENA-ORBV01007671-ORBV01007671.1-microbial-mat-metagenome-genome-assembly--contig:-NODE-7671-length-18469-cov-6.875109_pt1 | contig 18469 bp, 15 predicted proteins | sample MGYA00237777_ERZ505514 | MGnify/ENA primary metagenome ERZ505514 (study PRJEB26160, sample SAMN06269048) | microbial mat metagenome | isolation source: Oligotrophic lake microbial mat | place... | reverse complement strand
ACGCTGGCGCGGCTGCTTCCGGTGGAGGTGCCGCTGATTAACAGTGTGGCGGCGGGGTACCCGGCGGAGTTCACGGACCTGGGTTATCCGGCCCGGGTGGCGGATGAGTATGTGCGGACGCCGGATATCTGTGATCCGGACTCGTTCGCGGCCCGGGTGGTGGGGGACTCGATGCAGCCGCTGTATCACGAGGGGGACATCGTGGTCTTCAGCCCGGCGAAGGTGGTCAAGTCGGGGATGGACTGCTTCGTGCGTTTGGAGCCCGACCACGACACGACGTTCAAGCGGGTGTTCTTTGAGAAGGACTTGACGGGGAGCGAGGTGGTGCGATTGCAGCCGTTGAACAATGTGTACCCGCCACGGGTGTTGCCGCGGGAGGGCGTGGCGGCGGCGTACGCGGCGGTGAGCGTGACGCGGGCGATCGCGTAGATCGTCATCGTCGGCTGAGGCAAGCTTGTGGCTCCGCACAGGTATGGGCAAGCGGCGGTAACGCCGTGACGCGCTGAAGCGGTCATGGGGAATCGTGGGGTGTGTTGGTCTCGCGAAGGCGACTTGTGCCAGAGTGGATCAGTGTGGGCGCGATTGATCCAAAGTAGCCGATCCGCCTTGGTTGGCGGGGTTGCCCAGATTTACGCGGCGCTCATGCGGGCCTTCACGGTTGAGTTAGAACGCGGTCGTGGGTCTGAGATCGGCTTGGCACGGGCTTCGCATTAGGTATTCCAGACCGGAGTATGAGACCTTGCGAAAGGCCCCGTATGCCGGTGATTCGGAGGAAGATCGAGGCGTCCTATGTGGTCCCTGGCGAGAGAGATTGATTCAGAACCTGTAAGAGCGACAGTCGTAGCGATCGCGGCCCGGCCACCAGCCGGAATCGAGATTGTCAACGAGATGATCGCGGGGTTGATGGAGTTGGTTGAGGACGTTCGGATAGTCTTGGTTGGGCTCTTGGAGAAGTGAGTTCGCTGTGCGGAGCCGAAAGGCCTTGCTGGCGAGAACGGGTTTCGCGCTTGGTGGCGGAGTTGGTGGCGGAGTTGGTGTCGGAGTTGGTGTTGGTGTTCGAGTCGGTTTGGAGTTGCAGAGAGTCGCCCCGAGGTCAGGGCGAAGAGTCGAGAGAGTTTGGCCTTGAATAACAAGTGAATAGCAGGGCCTGGCGTTGCCGGGTCAATGGCGTCGGACGTTCGACAGGTACCCGGGCGAATAATCCGACACGACACTCCTTCCTCCCCCGCCCGGGAGCGTGTTGATGCTGACGCCATTGATCCGGCCCTACCGGGCCGTCCCCTGGAGTTGAGTTGGTTCAACGTTGGTGCTCGCTTCGAATCGAGGGTGTTGGGAGATGCCGTTCCGGCCTTGGACGAACATCTTGACACGACACTCCTTCCTCCCCACGTTCTAGATCGGGATGCCTCCCGACGCCTTCGATTCGAGGCGAGCACCGGCGCGAGAGAGTACTGAGAGTTGGTAAGGCCAGTGACGAGCGACCCTGAGAGCGTCGCAAACGAACTGGCCGGCGCACAAGCGTGACCGCGGACGCACTGCGTAGCCGGGCATCTGACGAGAGATCGGCGTGGCGGATTGAGGCGCGGGCCCCGCTGGAGTCGAGAGAGAGCAAGTCCCCTGTCGGCGTGCGGCATGCTCCGGCGAAAGCCGGGGAGCCGCGGACGAACCGGCATGGGCAACAAGCAGAAAGCAGTCGTTTGGGAGATGAGTGTCTATTTTCGAGCCGGTGGTTCTAGAGGAGGTGCGGTCGCAAGGTGAATCGGGCTATGGGTCTGGCGCGGTCGGTTCCTTTGTTCGTGCACGGCACGGGCGGGGGCGTCCCGAGTGTGTCCGGACCGGTTCGTTCCGAGGGTTGTCGACCCGGAGAGCGGACGGCGAGCCCGCGACAACTTGACGGCTTCTGCTCCTTTCCGGTTCGGGAGGGGTGTGTTATGAAGCAAGGCCTCGGCAAACAGCGCACAGGCTGGGCCGGTGCGCCGACACGGACGACGGGGGAACCTGTCGTAGCCGTGAGAACGGCGAGTGGAACAACGCTCCGTTTGGTCCGGCCCTTGATAGGGCCCAAGAACAAACGGCGCAACAAGAGCGGGTCGCTTGTACACCCGCTGGCGTTTGCACCGCGGCAAAGTGAGCCCGTGCGGCGTCAAGATGGTCAACGGGTCGGGGGCATGCCCCCGGCTTGAAGGTTCGAGAAACCGGCCCGCAGCCCCTGGAGGAGAGACCAGTTGGGCGGGCCGGACTTCTTCCCCTCCCACGCAGGTGTTGGAAACAACACCCGCGCGGCTTCACAGGCCCGACGACGGCTCGCGAGAGCGAGCCCCGACGGGCATGGAGAGAGTGGCCTACCCGCAAGGTTGGTCTGGTGATGGCGCGATCAACGGTGATCGCGGACGGTCGACCGGTTGCTCGGTCGTCGCGGCGGTTGGCCGCGCGGCGGGGATCGGGACTCGGCGACGCGCTGACGCGCGTTGGCAGGGCATTGTTGTTTCTGCCTCGGCTCTGAGCGGTGCGGCGCGGTGTTGTTCGCGCGGCTGGCACTGGCCCGGGCAATCGGTGGCGACGCGGGTCGCCGACACTTCGGAGAGTAGCTTAAGCGGCGGCGCGTGATGGCACGCCCGCTGCGTCAACCTCCTTCCCTTCCTCGGTTTGACGCGAAAGCGCAACCGAGGGAATCCATGAAGCGTCGGAGCGGGCCGCGGGGTCCGTCTCGGCGGTTTCGTAGTGAACTCCTTCTTCCCTCCCTTCCCTCATGATCAGCGGAAGCTGATTGCGAGGTCTCGGAAACCGATTTGTTTGGCCAGCGCCCGCCCGGGGCAGGCCCTTACCGATCCTTCCCTTCCTCGGGCTGACGCGAAAGCGCGTCCGAGGATTTACACGACAGACGCCGCGGCCCCGCACAAGGGCTGGCGCGTCGCACAGTCTTCTTCCTTCCTTCCCTCATGGCCAAGCGAAAGCTATCCACGAGGTTTGAGAGAACCAGATCCGGACGAGGCGCGGCATGGCCCCGCCGAGTCACTGATCACCTTTGCTTCCTCGAGCTGCGCGAAAGCGTCGGCGAGGATTTCCATTGGAGTTCGGCGCACGCCGCGGGGCGTGGCCGTGGCTCCTTCAAGTCTCCTTCTTCCCTCCCTTCCCTCCGCTCGGCTACCGCCGGTCGTGAGGTTTCACGGTCGGGTCCTTCCGGCACCGCGCCGGCCCGATGACCAGTCTCCTTCTTCCCTCCCTTCCCTCCGCTCGGCTAGCGCCGGTCGTGAGGTTTCACGGTCGGGTCCTTCCGGCACCGCGCCGGCCCGACGACCAGTCTCCTTCTTCCCTCCCTTCCCTCCGCTCGGCTAGCGCCGGTCGTGAGGCTTCGAGCTCGCGCAGGGCTGGAAACAGTCGTGTGTGAATGCAGGTTTGTCCTCTTACCCCCATCCCGGCGCGAGACCGGGCGTGGGTTGATCGTTTGCTACCCGGTGGAAGCGGCGCAAGTTTCGGCGTCTCTTCCACAGTGTCGGCTCACATACCGGCACGCAGGGTTCTGTACACGCTTGGGGCGTTCCGGGGGGGTCCGGGCGCTCGTGACCGATCAAAGCATCCGCTTTACGAAACACACGGAATGGATCATCCGTGGAAGCGGAGGTAAGAAGACCCCTTCGGCGACGAAAGCCGCCGTTGAGGGTTTTAATCTGAGTCCCCAGTTCGTTGGGGGCGATCAATGTGTAAAGCCGGGCCTATGGCCCGGCTGCTTCCCGTGAGGAGAGACCATGAATCGAGTTGTGTCATCTATTGCCTTCATCGCATCGTCAGGCATGGCCAGCGTCGCCTTGGCCCAGGCTCAGACCGTTAACGCCGCTAGCGGTGGCTACGGCCTGCCGGGCGTCAACGGCAACATTCAGAACGATGAATACGGCCCCGGCAACTCGTACCGCTATGGCGTTTCGCTGGGCACTGGGCGGACGCCGACGGCGAGCGTGACGCTGACCGGTGCCGCGACCACCGGTGCCGGCGGCGGCGGCAGCTTCAACGGCGTAGCGGGCCAGGCCCAGGTCTTCATGAACTCGTCGGGCGGGGCCAACCCCGTGCTGACCATCGGCTTCTTGCCCGGTGCGACGCTCTTCAACGTGTTCGTGATGTATCTTGATACCCGCGTCGGCGGGATCAACGGGGCCAATCAGGCGACCGACGGCACCGACGGCTCGCGCCGCGCCATCACCGCGCTGCTGCGGACCAACACGTCGCTCCCGGCGACCTTCGACCCTGATTACGCCGTGGTCTTCTCGCTGTCCGGCACGTTCTTGTTCCAGATCGATACGTTCGCGGGCGGACTCGCGGGCGCGTCGCGGAGCGCCTATGGGTTCGTCAACATCCTCAACACGCCGGGCTTCTCGTCCACCGGTTCGACCAATTCGAGCGACGCTTTCCGCGAACTGCAGGTGCCGTACGCCGCCCTGGGCGTGACGGTGCTCGATACGGCGATCGACTTCGCGGTCGGGCTCTCGTCCGAGTCGGGCTTTGTTTCAAGCGAGACCCTGCCGGCGAGTGCAAACTACAACGCCGCGGGCAACCCGGGCTTTAGCGGTGGGGCCCAGTGGACCAGCTTCAATCGCTTCATTCCCACGCCCGGCGCCTCGGCGCTGCTGGCGCTGGGTGGGATCCTGGCGAGCCGTCGTCGCCGGACTTGAGTTTGGTTTGAGAGTGCGTGCAGTCCACTGCACGCGTGAGAGTACCTGCCCACCGTCGAGAGTCGTTGGGCGGGTTTTACGACGGGCGAAAGCCCGTGTTACTTGGTTCACCGCTGGCCCTTGTGGGGCTTGGTGCGCCGATCGTTGGGCGAAAGCCCGAAAGCGAGAGAGTCATGAAGCGTTTGATTATCACCGCCCTCGTGTCCGCCGCCGCTGGCACCGCTGCCCTGGCAGCGCCCTCGTCGAACGTTATCAACTTCGACAGCATGTCTCTGGGCAATCCCCCGGGCGTTGGCGGGGCCGACATCCGCGTTCCCGGTGACAGCAACTGGTACAACCCGTCGAACAGCTCCACGCAGCAGGCCGTCACCGCCGGTGTCGGTCTCTTGGGCACCAATGGCCTTGTCGTCGGCAACAACGGCTCAGGCAACGATGGCGTCATCGACAACCTCCGCACGCCACGCCTCCTGACCGACGCAGGCGAGAGCGTCGCGCCGGTCAACTCGACGAACAACGTCTTCCAGTGGTCGCTTTGGTTCCGCACCATTCCGACCAGCAGTCCGGCTGGTACGTTCCGCTTCCGCGTTGAGTCCTACGGGCCCGATCGCACAACCTTCCTCGGCTTCCAGCAGGATGGCTCGGGCAACCTGATTGCTCGCGCCTTCGGCATGGATGCCGGCGCCAACTTTGTCAGCCAGGACATCACCGGCCTGAACTGGGGCGACTGGTACCGCGTGACAGGCACGCTCACGTTCGCCGATGGCGGCGTGGCCAACGACTCGATCAGCTACTCCATCTTTACCAGCACCAACTCTCTGGTCGGTTCTGCCACCACGCCGTCGTGGGAAGAGGGTGCTCGCCAACTCGCTTACAACGGTGGTAACATCTTCGGCGTCGATGCGCTCCAGTTCCACAGCCGCTTTGGCTTTGCCGGTGATCACGCAATCGTCGATGACATTTCCTACGCCGCCATCCCCGCCCCCGGCGCGGCTGCCCTCCTGGGCCTCAGCGGCCTGATGGCCGCCCGTCGTCGTCGGGCTTGAGTTGGGTTCGATAGTGAATGCAGTCAACTGCACCCATGAGAGTACCTGCCCACCGTCGAGAGTCGTTGGGCGGGTTTTACGACGGGCGAAAGCCCGTCAACCTTGGTGCGTGCGACGTGAGTCGCCAACAAATTGGAAAGTCCCATGAAGAACAGCGTCCTGAGCGTCATTTCTGTCCTCGCCTTTGCCGGTGCCGCGTCCGCGGCGACGGTGAATGTGTTACCGGGCGACCCCACCTGGTTTAGCTTCGGTAGCGCAGGCGGCGGGAGCAGCGGGATCACCGCCTACACCACCATCGACGGCGACGGAGCCGTACGGATCGCCGGCGACCGCACCCGCTGGGGCTTCGGGAACCCGTTCCCCTCGGCCAACTCTCCCAACCCCAACCTCGGGCTCCTCGCGTCGGTCAGCGCGTTCAGCTACAACTGGACCGTTACGCAGCAAGGCGTCGGCGTGGTCGCCGCGCAGGCACCGTCGCTGCGGCTGATCGTCCGCGACCCGGTCTTCAACCGCCGCGTCGAGCTGGTGTGGGAAGACGGCGAGCAGGCGTTGATCGCCCAGCAGTTCGTCAGCGGCGCGGGCACGCTTGACACGCTTTACTCGGGCAACTTCTTCAGCGCCGGCGCGGGCCGCGTTTATCCTTTCACCGGCGGCTTGGGCCGCGGGCTCTATGACGGCGGCGGCGTGCTCATCCCCGGGTCCGACTCCGCCCAGGCCGTCGGCACTCTTGCGCAGATCATCGGCACGCCTGCCTATGTCACCGGCATCGTCACCGGCGTCGGCTCGTCGGTCGGCGACTTCATCGGCTACAGCGACACCATCCGCCTCGCCTTCAACGGCGGCACCGACGACACTTACAACTTCCTGGTGCCCTCGCCCACGGCTGCGGCGCTGCTTGGCTTGGGTGGCCTGGCCGCCGCCCGTCGTCGTCGGGCTTGAGATTGGTCGGTTGATTCTGGTTTGAGGCTTCTCAAAAACGAACCGCCCGGCGAGAGGTCTCGCCGGGAGGTTTTTCGTCAGGGCGAGTGAATCGGCGCTGGCGCGATCGTTTTGGACGAAGTTTGGCTTGCACAACCCAAACACGGGGGTTAAGTTTGGGTCATGTTTGCGGGTCGTGCCGCCGCGTGATGCTGAAGTTCATGAAGTTGTGTGCCACTTCGTCAATTTCGGGGTATACTGGAAACGTCTCGACGGAGTCGCACCGGGCTTGCTCGGTGCGAGAGAGTGCCTGTCCGGCGGTGAGAGTCGCCGGGCGGGTTTTCGCGATGAGGGGCTAAGCCTTCACGCACCAAACTTCATGGTTCTCTCTGTCGTCGGAGGACGAAAGTACTCCGACGGCCCTGTCACGAATGGTCCTTGGCTGAGAGCGCGGCCGGACCCTCCCTTGAAACCGGTTCAGATCAAGCCGCAGGCGAACGCGTCGCGGTGGCGGCCAGCTGGCGCGGGGAGCGCGCGGCCACACATCGTCACGGCGGGCAGACCGTGAAGACAGGGGAAGGGACACAGATTCAGACGCATGGCGATGGATCAGAACTAGGAAGGGGCGTGCGCGGCCGAGCAGCCCTGCAAGCGGCCCGACAGTGAGGGCTCGACTTCGGCACAAGCAGCCCGACTGTGAAGTAGGGCCTGGCATGTTGGTACGTGCGCGGGGTGAAGCCCTTCCTGTCGGCCGGGCTACCTGAGCGGGCTACTTATTCAGTTGCCGGCGCGGAGGATGACGTCGTCGAACTCGCCCTGGCGCATGGCGTCGTCGGTGGAGCTGTACTTGATGCTGTTGATGGGGGCGACGCCGCGGGCGGCGTTGCCGCCGCGTTCGTTGGAGCCTACGAAGATGCCGTTGGGTCCGGCGGAGTGGAAGATGATTGGGCCGCGGGGTGCACCGGGCTTGGCGACGGGGTTGCCGCTGACGAGCTTGGCGGGGAAGGCGGGGTTGCCGAGGATGGCTTCGAGCGAGATGCTGACCTCAAGGGGGTCGAGGCCCGCGCCGATCAGGCTGCCGGGGCGGTTGAAGTTGCCGACGACAGTCTGGTCTTTACCGAGTTTGCCGAGTTGCGTAGAGCGGAGGAAGGTGGCGTTGGTGGCCCAATAGAACTGGGCTGTTTGAGGGTCGCCGGAGTTGATCCCGGCGAAGTTGACGGCGGGGGACTTGTTCTGAACCCAGGCGAGGACGGGGCTGCCGAAGGCGTCGATGATGGTGGGGAGGAGGCGGTGTGCGGGGACGGAGCCGGGTTGCTTCTCGGGTGTGTCTTGGACGGCGAGGTAGGTGCCGTCGGGTTTGAAGTAGCTTTTGGTGGTGGCGGAAGGTGCGGTGCCGAGGAGGCGGGTGTCAACCTTGACGGCGCCGCTGGCGCGTGGGCCGACGGAGATGATGTTGAAGCCGTCGACGGTGGCGGACTGGTCGGTGACGCCGCCGAGGAGGTCGAGGAGCATGTTCTGCATGGCGCTGAAGCCGCGGCCTGGTTGTGCGAGGGTGCCGTTGTCTATGTGGGCCATGTCGGTGGTGTTGAAGTAGCCGGGCTCGGTGCGTTTGTCTGTGGCGAACTGGTTGGCCGCGGTCGACAGGTTGTTCATGAGCGAAAGCGAAGCGGCGTTGCGGGCGTTGGAGCGGGCCCCGGAAATGGCCGGGAAAAGGATGGCCATCACGACCCCCAGGATCAGGATGACGACGAGTAGCTCGATGATCGAGAAGGCGCGGGGTTGGGCGTTGGGCGGCATCGATGGCGACATGACAAGCTCCTGGAGGACCACCGCCGGACGCATTTGCGGCGGCTATCGGTTGAACAACCCCCGTGCGAGCGACTGAGGATCGCCACACGCCAAAGGTCTGTTCGCAGCCGGACCGCTGCCTGATCCCTCAAGTGACAGGCGGTATGAGATAGAGAGGATAGCCGGGGGGGCAGGAGGCGGGGAAGGGGGCAGGCAGCCCGGCCGGCAGCCCGACTGTAAAGGAGGTTCTGGCCTGCGCGCACGTTGGCGAAGCAAGGCCTTTCCTCACGGTCGGGCCACCTGTTCAAAGCGCGGCGTGAAGAAGCCGGTGGCGGCTTAGGATCTCGGGTGGCACGGGATGTCTGCTATTTCGACGGGGCGTGCGGCTTGTGCCAGCGGAGTCGGCGGGTGCTGTCGGCCCTCGACTGGCTGGGGCGATTGGAGTTTGTGGATTTCACGAGCCTCCCGCCGGAGCGGCTGCCGGTGCCGATCGAGGCGGCCATGACGGGCATGCCGATGCGGACGGCAGATGGGCGTGTTTTGATCGGGTACGCGGCCGTGCGGCGGGCGCTGCGGCGGACGCCGCTGGGATTCGTGCCGGGGCTGCTGATGTATGTTCCGGGCATCGCGTGGGTGGGCGCACGGGTTTATGGCTGGATCGCCAGGAACCGGCAACGCGGGGCGGTGTGCAGGTTGCCGGGCGATCGGGGCGCTGATGTCTCGGCTCGACATGGGTTTAGTTTGGTGGAGCTGCTGGTGGTGATCGCGGTGGTCGCGACTCTGGCAGCGGTGTTGCTCCCGACGATGGCGGGTGCGCGGGCGTCGGCGCGGGCGGTGCAGTGCGCGTCGAACCTGCGTCAGGCGTTTGTGGTGATGCGGGCGTATGCGGACGATTATCGGGGGAAGTCGCCGGCGTTGGGGCAGCCGTACGCGCGGGTGCCCAACTGGGCGCTGGTGGTGCAGCAGTCGTCGGGGCGGACGGGGACGACAGGGACGGAGCTGTATTCGGCGGGGACGGTGCTGGTGTGTCCGAGTGTGCGGGCGTTGTATTCGCCGGGGATGGAGCGGACGTATGCGGTGAATGTGACGGGGCACGCGGGTCAGGCGGGCGACCCGGACAACTACGACACGGGCGCGGTGTACATCGCGCTGGACAAGTTGCCGCGGCCGAGCGAGGCCGTGATTTTGGTGGATTCGCTGGCGGCGGCCACGACAACGGACGGCCCGCCGCCGACACGGACGGCGAGCGTGCTGGATTTTCGGCAGCCGGCGCACGTGCGCGAGCGGCTGGGGCGGGTGCATGGTTTGCGCCCTCCGACACGGTTCAACGGCGTGTTTGGTGATGGGTCGGCGGGGCTGCGGGCGGAGCCGGAGCCGGGGTGGCTGGTGGGGTTGCCGTGAGAGTGGGCGGGGGTTGAGGGCGAGCGACATGTGAGGCTGGAGAAAGTCCGCAAGCGGCGCGGCCGCGGCGGGCATTGTCCGTGAGTGATCAGCGTCTTGAACTGAGCCACACGGATGGAGTTGGCGCGCGGGGCCTCAGGGGGTGCCGATGCATTCGGACGCATAACCGGGCTCTGGCCCGGCTACACACGTACCGATGCCGCGGGGGGAGCGTCCGCAGCGTTGTTGTTTGGTGAGCGCGGTTGTGTCTGCGGGCGAGCCGCGCGGGGGGCTTACTGAACCGAGATGGCGTCGATGATCGTGGCGGCGTCGCCGTTGGTCCATTCGGTGATGCGGAGGTCGCCGGTGGTGCGCTCGCGGCGAGTGACGCTGCCGATGCTGGAGGGCTGGATCGGCGGCAGAGTGCCTGCGGGTTCGAAAGTGAGGACGAGTCGGCGGTCGCCGTCGGTGACGAGGAGCACGACGACGACGGGCGGGACGCCGGCGTCGGTGCGCAGGCCGAGGTAGCGGACGGTGGGGGAATGCGGCAATAAGACCATCCGGCCGAACTTGTCTGAGAGGATCTCTTCGGGGTCGTCGGGCTGCGCGGCGCTCGAGGTGGTCTCAAAGCGGACAGCGGCGATGAGGGCGGCGGGGTCGGCGCTATTGCGAACCACGCTATAAGCGACGAGCCAGAGGACGCGGGAGCGGCGCTGGAACTCAGCGGCGAAGTCCTCGGCACCCCTTACTTCGACCGTTGAACCATGCCAGGGACGCACCCGATAATCGAGCGACCGCGCCCGCGCACCCGACGAGAAGTGGCGTGGTCAACGCGGTTCCATGTACGAATGTCCGATGAGCCTTGGAGGCTTGCAAGATTATTTGCGATGTGTGAAAGAGCTTGAAAGTGGTTGGCCCGGCTTGCACGGCACCACCCTTCAGGCAAACTTGAGGAGAGTCCGACTGGTCAACAGGGAGAGGTTTACTCGTGGGTTATTCGACACGCACACGTCGCCCGAGGGTTATGGCGCGACGCAGTGCGTGCCGCCGAGTTTAAGCTGCACTTCAGCGGCGGATCATAAGAACGATCCGACGTGGGCGGGTCACATGCCGCACTTTGCGGCCAACGTGTTCTTGAGCAGGCCGCGGCGGCTGGAGGCGCAGTTCGGGCGGCGCTGCGGCGCGTGCACGCGGTCGCGACGCCCGCCGACCCCGCTGCGGCGTTCCATGACCGGAACTTCTGGAGCCAGGAGGCGCGTCAAGCGCGATGCTTGGCGGCGGTCACCCGACGGGGCGCACCTTGCGGATATGGCTGCCCGGACGCGACGACGGTTGGCCTCTGTGGCGACGGACTTTCAAGCGCCTCCGTACGAGCGGCACCGAATCTAGTCTCAGCAACCAGCATGTCGATCACGCCCGGGGCGGCGGTTGTATGTGTGGGTGCGACGCCGCGGGGACCGATTAGTTGGGCCTTGGGCAGCGCGACTGAACAAGCTCGAACTGTTTGATCGGCTGGACGCGAACGCTTGGCCGGGGTCTGGCCGAGACCAACGGTCGATCTTCGTTGGTCCCAGATCAGACAGCCAGTCGGCAACTACGATCAGTCGATGTCCTCATCGGATGGGACCCCTGAGAAGCTCTGGCCGCGGGTTGGCGGACCGCCGGACGACGCATTTCGCGTCAGGTGGATCGCGTTGCTCTATTCCGAGCTCCGCGCGTTGGCGCAATCCTCCCTTGCCAGCGAGCGGGCGGGGCACACGCTCAGCGCGACGGCGTTGGTCAACGAGGTCTACATCAAGCTCTCCAAGCGGGATGAATCCGAGCGCACGTCGGAGTTGGTTCAGACATCGGCGCTCGATCGGGGTGCATTTTTCGGACTCGCGGCCCAGGCGATGAGGCGAATCCTTGTTGATCACGCCCGTACCCGTGGCCGCACCAAACGCGGCGGCGGACTCAAGATCGACGGCGGCGACGCGCTGCGAGCGTTGCCTGACGACGAGGGTGCTGGCCGACTCGGTTCTCAAGCCGAGGCCGCGCTCGATCCGATCGACCTCGACGCGGCGCTCACCAAGCTCGCCATCGAGCACGAGCAAGCCGCCCGCGTGGTTGAGCTGCGGTTCTTCGCGGGGCTGGCTGAGAGAACCATCGCCGAGGTGATGGGGATCAACGAGCGGACGGTGAGGCGGCACTGGACGTTTGCCAAGGCGTGGCTGGCACGGGAAATGAACCCGAGCGGCGGTGGCCACCCGGGTTCGGAGTAGGTTGTGCGACGCTGCGCTCAACGCTGGCGGCGGCGTGGTCCTCCAACCATCATCACGCCGAGGGCGAGGATTGCCGCCGCGCCGGGGGTGGGGATCAGCGAGATCGAGACGCCGGTGAGCGAGTAGCTGATACTCGTTTTGATGTATTGGAACGGATCGGCCTGGTCAATGAAATCACCATCGCCGAAGAAAGCGCCGACACTCACGCGGCTGTTGGGGAAGCTCAAGTACGTCGCGGCATTGAGCGGGATCGAAAGGTCGGTGAGGTAGTCGGTGCCGGGCGTGACGTCGTCAGAGAAGAGCATGGCGGATTGAAGAGCGCCGAGCTGACCGCTCGGCGAGTAGATCGGCGCGGGTGCGGTCAGGCCGGTGACGGCGTTGACGAAACTGAACAATCGGACGCTATCTTCCACGCCGAAAGGTTACGGGTTGTCGTTGAGGACGAGCGCGCACGCGTCGGAGTGCGATGTGCCGCTGTGCACGAGCGCTCCCATCGCATCGAACAGCTCACAGGTCATTCCCGCAGGCGGGGTGAAGTCGTAGCTGGTGAAGGTCCCGCCGGGCGGGTTGGTGATGGCGCAGAAGCGGTAGGTGGCGCTGATCGTGCCGTTGGTGACTCGCGGGATGTCGTACAGCGGCGCCAAGCTGGTGCTGGTGGTCCCGTTGAAGTTGAACCCTTCGTTGAAGAAGGACTGGTAAGTACCTGTCACCGTGACCAAGTAGTCCTGGGCTTGCGCTGTCGAGGCCAAGGCTGCGAGCGCGAGCGCGGCGAACACGAAAGCGGGCGACATGCGAGCGGAAGAGCGGATCAAGGGAAGAGTCCTTTGAGGTTTCTGATCGGGGGTGAGAAGGTGCAGGGATGAACGAATGAGCGTTAGTTGATAAATGGGCGTGGCAGGTGTGCTGCGTCCGAAAGTCCGCGGCGATCAGCGATACCCGCGCGGCCGCCGCCGAGTTGCCAACAGCCCGCCGAGCGCGAGGACGGACGCTGCGCCGGGGGTGGGGTTGGCGCGAGTCGAGAGGAACGCTTTCTCGTTACTGGTACCGCTGTTGGCGCCGTAGCCCGCGACATAGAGCGTGGTCGCGTCGCTCCAGATGCTGTTGGTGACCGTGAAATCCCAAGACGCAGTTAGTGGCAACGGCAAAGCCTCCCAAGAGCTAGCGGTACCGCTCCAGATCCCGGCCTGTACCACGCCGCCGAGTGAGGCGTATCCCGCATGCTGCGTGCCGTTGGTGGCATAGACGATGGACTCGGCCGCGCCCGTCGGGTTGAGATCGACAAACGATGCGAATGAGCCGCTCCAGGTCACGGCCCGCAGCACGCCTCCGATATCGGCGTACCCCGCTTGCCCCGTGCCGGCGGTCGACCATGCGACGGAGTTTGTTGCCCCCACCGGGCTCAGGTTCGTCACGGTCCACTGTGCGTTGGCTATTGAGGTCAGCGAGATTGTCGCGGCCGTGGCGATGAGGATCTGCGGGCGGAGAGTTGGTATGCGGGATGTGGGGAACCAACGCGAGCGAACGCGGATCGGCACGAGAGATCTCCTTCAGGACGCAACGCCTGTTCGGCGGCGTCCGACACGGGATGTGCTCTCTGCCCCCGGAAGGGTCGCCACGCCGACGCGGCCCCTCCGAGGGAGGAGGCGACAAAACCCACGGCGACCGGGCACGTTCGAGGGAGAAGTTCCGCAAAGACTGCGCGAATCGAGCGAACGGGCCGAATATTGGTGACCAACGGGGCAACTGTCGGTACTCGTTCGGTATGTAGGCGGCAATCTGGGCCATCCGCTGCTGCTCGTGCCCGCTCCTAAGGCGAAACGTCGCCTCTCTAGAATGGAGGCGAGAGAGACGAAGCGACTTCCCCCACGCTGTCACTTGATTCCGCCGCCCTCCCGATGGATCTCTACAAGGCCGAGCAACTCCGGGCGATCTTTGACGAAGCCGCCGAGCGGCCCGAGGGGGAGCGTGCGGGATTCGTGCATTCATCCTGCGGCACTGACTCGGGCCTGGAACGCGAGGTGCTCTCGCTGCTGAACGCTCTAGGGACTGGTTCCAGCGCGCTCGACACGGACGCGGGGACGTGGTTGGGGAACAGCGGAGGTGAAGCACCAGGTGAGGTCCGGCAGCCCGGCGAAGCCGAACCTCTGGCAGATCTTCACGGCGAGGTCGTTGGCGACTTCCGCCTCCTGCGCGCGATCGGCCGAGGGGCGATGGGCTCGGTGTACGAAGCCGAGCAGATCTCGGTCAAGCGTCGCGTCGCGGTGAAGCTCTTGCAATCGTGGACGGCGTCGCCCGATTCGCGCCGGCGATTTGTCGAAGAGTCGGCGACGCTCGCCAAGCTGAAGCACGCGGGCATCGCGCATGTGCTAGCCGCGGGAACGCGGAAGCTGGATTTGTCGGGGCCTGATCAATCTCTCGCGGCGGGCATCTTCAATGATCTGCACTCGGTGCCGTGGATCGCGATGGAACTGGTCGAAGGCGCGAGGACGATCCTGGAATGGTCGCGCGCACAGGCGCGGGGACGCGAGATGCACGACGTCGTGCGGATGTTTGCGTCGGTGTCGGATGCCCTGCACCACGGGCATCAGCAAGGCATCATCCATCGCGACCTCAAGCCAGCGAACATTTTGGTGACCGATGGCGGCGAGCCGAAGATCATCGACTTTGGCATCGCCCGCGCGATCGGCGGCAATCCCGGTGCGATGGCCGGCGACACCAGGACGGGCATGCTGCTTGGTTCGCCGCGGTATATGAGCCCCGAGCAGTGCGAAGGCAACGGCACTGCGGTGGATACGCGGTCGGACGTCTACGCGCTGGGCGTGGTGCTCTACGAGGCGTTGACGGGCGCGATGCCTTATGACGTCGATGGTGCTGCGATCTCGGCGTGTGTGCGCAGCATCTGCGAGACGCCGGCCGCGGATCCGCGTCGCGTCGCGCCTCATTTGCCGAAGGACCTTGCCGCGGTGCTGCTCAAGGCCCTGCGTAAGGCGCCGGCGGAGCGCTATCAGTCGGCGTCGGACCTGGCGGCGGACCTTCGACGCGTGCTCAATCAAGAGCCGGTGACGGCTCGTAGTACTCCTTGGCTGCACCGTGCCTCGCTGCTGGTCCGCCGGCGGCCGGTGATGTCGGCGCTGGTGCTCGTCGCGTTGCTGGGCATCGTCGCGGGCGTGATGGGGATCAGTCGTGGCCTGGCCAACGAGCGCGTGGCGCGACAAGCGGCGGACCGCGAGGCATGGCTCGCGAATCTGACGGCGGCGGACTCGTACCTCCGCGACGGCAACGGCGGCATGGCTAGGCGAAGGCTCGAGGCGATCCCCGAAGCTCGCCGCGGGTGGGAGTGGCACCTGCTGTATGCCAAGGCCGACACCAGTGCGGAGGTGTGGCGAGTCTCCGATGCCGAAGGTCGCACATTCATTTCGCCGAGCGGACGGACGGCGATCTTCCGCGACGATGACACGCAACGCGCCGACGTGTACGACATCGCGACTCGAACTCGCATCTGCGGCTTGGATGAGATGGATCCCGATGCAAGGCCCGCGTGGAGCCCGGACGAGCGACGCATTGTCTTCGCGAAGGGCAATCAACTGGTCATTGCTGATGCCCGAAGTGGCGAGGCCCTGCAACGCATCCCCATTTACCATGAATCGCATCTCAGCGGAAACCTCGCCATTGGGCCCAGCTGGAGTCCCGACGGCACGATGATCGCCACCGGCATGACTTTGCGACTGGGCGTCATGGTCTTCAACGTAGATACCGGGGAGCGGGTGTTCAACCGAGCGAGCGACGTTTGGATCTTCGGTGTCACCTTCAGCCTGGATGGGCGCACGATGGCCTGGTGTGGCGATCGCGGCGTTGAGATCGTCGACACGAAGTCGTGGACGAATGTCCACACCATTGCCGTGCCCCGCCCTGCGCAGCAGGAGCAAGGTTGGCTCGCCTTTAGCCCTGATGGCCGAACGCTCGCGCTGGGTTATGGGCGCGATGCGTTTCTCATCGATCCGCTTGAGGGGAGCATTCGCGCCGTTCTCCGTGGGCACGCGCAGCGCATCCACTCGGTCGCCTTCGATGACGCGGGCGCGAGGGTGTTGACCACATCGATCGATCGCACGGTGCGTGTATGGAACGCCGCCGACGGATCGCCGGGACCTGTGCTGCTCGGACATGAAGCGCCGACGTGGGGCGCGATGTTCATCAAGGGTGTCGGCCCGCGCGAGCGATCAATGTTCTCTATTGACATGAGCAACCGCGTCCGATGGTGGTTCCCGGATTCAGGCTCACCAGTGTTCTCGACCGTGATCGACGAGTGCCTGGGGCGAATCGCGCACCTGGAGTTCGCCCCCGATCAGTCCATGCTCACGGCGGTGGGCGATAACGCCTACGCGGAGATCACGCTGGAGCCGACACCCAGGCTGTCGCGCGAACTTCGCGTCGAAGTCGCCACCGCTCGGCCCGTGCCAGCGTTACGCATGCTCATTCGAAATACCTCGCCAAATGAGATCATCGCCGAACGCATTGATTCGGGCGAGCGCGTCTGGTCGGCGCCTTGCGAGCCTTTTCGGGACGGGCTCTTTGTGAGCCCCAGCGGTGCGCATATTGCGGTGGCCCAGAAGACAAACATTCTGCTCCTGAACGCACACGACGGGATTGAAAGCGGGTCGATCAACACCGGTCACACCGTCCACAGCGCGGTCTTCTCGCGGGATGAAGCGCTGCTTACCACCCAGAGCTTCGAGGGCGAAGTCAACATCTGGCAGACCAAGAATGGTGTGCGCGTCGAGCAAATCGCGTCCGAGGCTGATCGCGGCGCGGGCCTTGGGTGGAACGCGGATGCGTCGTGGATCATCTATTGCCACGCCACCGACGGCGTCACCATCTGGGACCGTAACGCGAGAAAGATCGTCAGCCGCATCGATAACGTGGGTGGCTACGTTTGGTCGCTCGCACTCAGCCCCGACGGCAAACGACTTGCGGTCGGTGCTCAGGATCGGATCTGCCACATCTACGACATTCCTAGCGGCGACGAAGTTCTCCAGCTCCGCGACCACGTCGGCTCGGTCATGAGCACCGCCTGGAGCCCCGACGGCAGGACGCTCGCAACCGGTGGCTACGACAAACGCGTGCTGGTCTATCAAGTGCCGTCCGCTAAAGATCTGAGCGCCCTCAAAGACTATTAGTAAGCAACAACGATCCGACACCGGTAGATGGGCGGATATTAAACGGTGCAGATACCGGTCTTGAGCCGACGTTTCGTCGCTGACACCAGCAAACGCCGAATGCCACGCACCCACATCAAGCCGCTCTTCGAGAAAAGTGTCATTCGCGTTCTGCCAACCCGAGACACCACTGTCCTGTCACCTCACCGCCTCCGCTGGCCGCTTCGGCAGGGGCCGCCGTCGAGAGACACTATCGTCATCGCCTTGGCGAGTGTGTCTGCGCAGGATTTCCATATCCACCGCGTCGCTGGCAAGGCAAGGCGTGCCGACGAGTCTGAGCTGCCCGTCGGCGGTAGTGTGGGCGGCGCTCGTTCTTCGGGAACCCTCGCAGTTCGCCGGCGAGGTGTCGTCGAAGATCATGCTGATGGAATCCCCGCACATCGATCGCGCGCGGCTGGCGCAGCGCGGGCAACCAACGTTGGGTGCGTCCGCGGCACGAGAACGGCAAGTCGGCCAATGCGGTGTACCTTGACGGACGGGCGGCGCTGCGGCGCGTGGACGCGGTCGCGAAGCCCGCCGACCCCGCTGCGGCGTTCCATGAGCGCAACTTCTGGAGCCGGGAGGCGCGTTGAGCGGTCTACCGGGCGAGGGTCGCTTGGCGGCCTGCATGATGTGGACTTGGAAAAGCCCGGAGCCGACTACGATCTGCCTCACTCCCGGTGGGGTGGCAGAGTGGTCGAATGCGCCGGTCTTGAAAACCGGTAACGGCGCAAGTCGTTCAGGGGTTCGAATCCCCTCCCCACCGCTTGCCAAGTTTCGCCCGCAGCGCCCAGCGCGAGCGGGCGTGAGCAGACAGCTTCACGCTTTTGCTGAGCCACGGGCATTCCGCGCCCACAATGAACAATCGGGTCCAGGATCTGGTCGCGGAGCCGCCCTCATCGTCGGCGTGAAACCTGCCGCGAGTCGCGGGCCTCTTTATCACCTCCGCGCTCGATCGCGTGTCGATTTCATAGCGGGCTGCTCGCGCATCACGTGCGCTCGTTTGTTCCTTGACAGAGCCCCAGGCGCGCCATTCCCACGCGTCAGCCGTGGATCAGGCGGCCTTCGCTCGCCAGCGCCGCCTCGTGGATGCTTTCGTGCATCGTCGGGTGGGCGTGGACGGTGCAGATGAGTTCCTCGCTCGTGGCTTCCAGACGCCGCGCCAGCGACAGCTCCGCGATCAGTTCTGTCGCCGACTCGCCCAGGATGTGCGCGCCCAGGAT
>ENA-ORBV01007670-ORBV01007670.1-microbial-mat-metagenome-genome-assembly--contig:-NODE-7670-length-18471-cov-5.597151_pt1 | contig 18471 bp, 19 predicted proteins | sample MGYA00237777_ERZ505514 | MGnify/ENA primary metagenome ERZ505514 (study PRJEB26160, sample SAMN06269048) | microbial mat metagenome | isolation source: Oligotrophic lake microbial mat | place... | reverse complement strand
ATCCCTAGCCCTGAATCCCTAATGGATGAGGGGAAACACTGTGCGTCCACAGAGCTCCTTGTAGAGGTCTAGTGCACTTGCCTTTTGTTTCCATCTACTAGTGTTCTTTGTTATGAGCATGCATCTTTTCATTGGTTATGAGCATCGTCCAAAAGGGGAAATGTGTTATTAAAAATCAAAGGTGTTTGTTTAGGTTCAGTTCCCTTTCCCCCTGTTTTTGCTCTTCGCTTTTGGACCTGCAAAGGAAAAGAACCTACTGTAAAACATCTGACCTTTCACTTTCTTTTTCTTACTGCATGAGCCATGAAGGGAAATAATGCTTAAAGTTGAATGATAACAAAATCTACAAACATCAGGAAGCTGCTACTAACATAACAAAGCACTAGTTTCTCATGTGACAAATGTGCTGTAATCACTGTCAAGTATGGGAACAACAGTTTTGATTACGTCTACGGCTTCTGATGTGCCCTGCACCAATGGAGCTTTGAGAAGCTAGCATTAATTTCACAGTTTTCCAACCAACTTCATTTATGCTCTTAATTCAGTTTTATGGCTGTCTTCTTTTCTAAGCACAACTCTGATTTGACATCCACAAACCACTGCTAGTAACAATGATGTCCCAAAGACTGCACCAACATTATCAATGGGCGCCATGTCATGATAAATTGGTGCAATTTGAGATACAAGTGAATAGACAACTCTTTTAGATGATTCCACCACAAAAATACTTTTTGCTTTCTTGATGAGACACTGACATATTTCAAGATTCTCAAAGAAAGCACATGATGGAGACTTGTGTGTCATATTGATATGTTTTTTTTGCAGCATGTGCCCTCCACAAAGCAAATTGCTCAGCAAGGACATTCCTCTAATTGACCCCATCTTATTGGGGGAAGGTCCATCACTATTTTATCCACTGTGATAGGGCCTGCCTAAATTGCTTAAGTAAGACCACATATTGAGACTTCTACTAGGAGAAACCATCCCATGTCATCGTTCAATTCAACTCTGATCTACTTGTATGCAAATATGCATTATGGGGCTGAGCTGCCAATCACACTTGTTGGGCAAGTTATGCTTATCATGCTATTGCAACCAAAACTGGGTCCCAATGTTGCAATGATATGCAGTTATCATAATATGACACACTGCATGTCCACAACCAGTCTGTTCAAAACAGCTGATCTAAGCTGCAGTTCTTTTGATTCTTACATTTCTCATTTGTGTTAATTTAGCCTGCTAACTTAGCAAACCATTTTGTGTTCTTGAATACAATGCAGCGAAAAATGATTTTATTCACACCCTCCAGGCTACTCATTACTGCAATAGACCTGTCGAGATCAAAATGCTACCAAGAGGAAGTATGTGAGAAAAATTATTAATGTTGCGCCACACAAAGGCTTTAACGGCGAGGCAGAGCTGCTCTTGTAGTAGGCTTGTATTGAGACAATAGTCTTCTTTGTACGAAATACAGTTGTGCAGGAAGGATGGACATTTTCATGTTGTCATGTCTATTGTAAAGCGAACCTTTCCACTACTTCGAAGGAGGATGATAGTCCAGAGGGTTGGTTGTTTTAGGACTGTTTGTTGACAATTTTGGCATCCACAGGGATACTCCATCCAGGTGGACCCTCCGTTTTTCCATATTGAATGCCTGTAATCTCGTCCCAGACCCGTTGCGTTACCTCGCCCACCGCTGGAATATCAATGTCCTTACCCTTGTATTGAATACAAGAAACCGGTGAAACCACCGCCGCTGTACCTGCTCCAAATACTTCCAACAAACGATTGTCATTGGCGGCCTCTCGAATTTCCGGCATGGTAGCGAAGCGTTCCGATACATCAAAATCTCCCCAGCTCCGACACAAATCCAAAATACTCTGTCGTGTGACACCTGGGAGAATGTCACCTCGAGTCAGTGGTGCCGTGACTAGTTCGGGTTTTCCAGTTTCCTTATTAATCAAATAAAAGAATACATTCATGGCACCGACTTCGGTAATTTCATCATTTTCTCCAAACAACCACAACACTTGACTGTAACCATGTTTCGCAGCATCGGCGGCTGGTTTCATGGTAGGAGCATAATTTCCACCCACTTTGCTGTCGCCGGTTCCACCAGGCCATGCTCTGACGTACGAAGTATCGGCGGTCAATCGAATCGGATTGAATCCACTTTTGTAATAGGGTCCGACAGGACTGGTAATCACATACAAGAGTAAGCTATCGGGGGCTGCCAATCCCAAGAATTTGTGGGTCGCAATGACCGTGGGCCGAATGTACAGAGAATATCCTTCTCCTTGTGGAATCCATTTTTCATCCAACTGGACCAATTCGGAAAGGCATTGAATCAGCTCGTTTCGATTAAAATCTGCCCCTGGCATTTGCAAACGTGCCATGGAGTTGGATAAACGTTCCATATTTTTGTCGGGTCGAAACAATCGTAACGAGTCGTCGCCACTCAAGGATTTGTAGGCCTTCATTCCCTCAAAGCATTGGAGGCCTTTTTTTGGTTGTCACAAAGGGAATAGAATCAATGTAAGACATTTGTAATTTGCAAAATTTTAAACTACCCGAAACAAAAATTAACGTACCATAATGCAAACATGATGCCGCAGGAGAAAGACTCAAATTTTGGTAGGGTACAATTTTGGGTGCCGCCCAGCCGTCTTGAGTCGTCCATTCCACCATCAACATGTGATCACTCATGGTCGTTCCAAACAAGAGATTTTCCTTGGCGGGTCGCTTTTCGAAACGGGACGAATCTGTCTGTTTTTCGACCGTCAATTGAGAGGACGAAATAAATCGCTTGCAAACATTGTTGCAATAACCTGAAGGGTGGCTCTCTGCGGCAAAAGTATTGGTGGATTTGGCAAGCCAAGATCCAAACTTGGACGAGAACGCGCGCTTCATCAACATGTTTGTTGCCAGAAATTTTTCAAATGGGGAAAAAGGCGAAACACAGAAGACAGACACTTGTTCCAACTTGGTGGCACACTAGTAAGTGTAATATTGTAGTCTACTACTAGCTAGTAGAGAATAGAAATGGATGAATCAATCAGTTGCTTCAAAAGATCGGCAAGGTGTCATTGTTTATATTCTGCAGGAATGACACAGGGAATTCGCAAACAACTTGTGATGTCGATAGATGGCAGTCGTGGCTCTTTAATTGGAGGCGCATCCGGGGCATGTGTGCACCAAGCGAATTTATTGATTTAGGAAAGAGCAGGAGGAAAAGGATGGTTGAAAGCACTGTTCGACTGGCAGTCTAGTCATATCTCAACAGTAACCTGATGCTGTCAGATAAATAATCTTCTAGCCCAATGTTCCATTATCATTCTATATTTCAGTGGTGCCGATCACTTTCTCTGCCCCAAGACTCATCAATTGTAGCCAAATCTTTTAAACAAACCCAACCTGAACCATCCAAAAAGTGCCAAGACCCTGTGCTCATTCTTAAATGTAGCTTTGAGTTTCTACAGATGGCTACTGCCCTAGCACAAACAAGAAGGAAGAATCACAACAAAAAACAACAATTCACATGCATCATTTGTTTTCAAAAGTGTTTCACCAAACACATGACGATGGATGGAGAGGTCCAAAGAGACTTGCTCAATTTCTTGACATGAGTGTGGTAAAGATGACTACTTGCAGCAAGATGACAACTAACTTGGTCATGCCAAACTGGCTGTCTGAAATTTGGTTCAGATTTGGTTCAGTTGTTCAGAAAAATGCAAGCAAGAGACAAAATGCAAAAAGAAGTTTAGCATGTGAAAAACAAATTGCATGATGATCATCAATTGGATTGAAGATGAACCTTCCAAAACCATGCATATTGAAACAAACAAAAACTCCAGTTTCATCCATCTCAACAATTCTCTGTGTGTGATTCAGCTGTTTGCAATGACGGCCAACAGACGGGCATCCTGGATGCATTCTCTTGGGAAATTATGACCAGAAATCTCCATGGTCAATTTAGTTTGCCCCTCACTTCTAATGCTTTGGATGATCATGGATTCATTGTCTCCATGTTGCCTCTGCCCAGTTGGAAAAGGATTGGGTGGCAAAAAAGGGAAGAAGGAAAATGCAATGGAAGGGCCGATCATCTGTAGATAGCCCTAACTCTGTATTTGTACTAGTGTCTTTTCGATTCTCACGAGAAAATCATTGAAGGAAGAAAAATGAGAGCGGCAGATGAAGCTGCCGCGCCGGCGGCAGAAAACAATTAATGACCGAGCCTGACCCACTCAAATGACTTATCGATAGACCAAGGAAAGAACACCAACTAGCTCGGAATGACAAGCACCTTGCAAAGACTGCCAACAGTCGTCTGCCATGAAGAGCATCATCGTATCATCAACGTTCATAGCTGCCCGAGTTGTCATATCTTAACTCCAATCAAATGCAACACGTGCGACCATTGATTACATTCGGAATCATTTGATTGTAATCCTTACACTCGTACCTGCAGAAAGACAGCAGAGAAATAGCAGCAGACGACGATCAAGCCAAACCAAGAAGCAGAACAAAGAGTTCTACACCAACTACAGTACGTAACCATGGTGATAACCGATCAAGTGGAAGCACAGTTGAAAGCTTCTTCCAATGTGGGAGCTTACTCCAAAGCCATGGGCTTTACTCCGAAACATCCTGTGGCCTTGTTCAATTCACTAAGTGGCAATGTGATTGAAGTTGTGGAAAGTACTCGCATGCCCCACTGGGTGGCGAAGCAGCCCAATGGCAAGGACGGTGGGGCCTTGTGGGTCGATGTCTTCAAGGTTACATCAGCCGCTCTAGGCAATATTACCGGCACAGGTCATACCAACACGGCCGCCATGCGAGTCCAAAAATGGCAAGACGAATTAATTCACATGATGGATAGTGATCAAGATGGAAATGTCGACACCGAAGAATTGTTGTCGTTTTTGGCCAATACGGCCACACTCCAAGACGATCAACTCATTCAACGAGTACGGGCTGGCGCCAAAGGAAAAACCACCATTCAATTGCTCAAGGAATTGACACCGTGCATGCCCAAAGTATGGTCGGCCTTGGTGGAAAGCAAATCCCAAGCGATACAAGAAGCACAAGAACGAGAACAAATTTCTCGGACCGTGGAATACAATTGGGAAGCCAGTACGGAATTTGCCAAGCACATGCAATTAAAGGGTGGATGGATGGATCCGGATGGCATTAAAGTACGGGCCCGAAGTGGCTTGGATGCTATGGAATGTTTGGTGGCCAATGATCCCGGTGGTTTAATGGCCAAATTGGGTGCGGCACTCATGTTGCCCGTCACCAACGCATTGCGTCAAGTGGGATATCAGGAAGGAACTACCATGCGAGGTTATGGATATGATTGGCGTGTGCCCTGTACCAAATTGGAAGAACGAGAACAATATTTGAGTAAAACCATGGATGATATTACCGAGTTGGTCAAGTCCAACAAGGGAGAAAAGGCAGTGGTCATTACGCATTCATTGGGCGGAGTTATGGCGTCCTATTTTTTCCAGTGGGTGGCACACAGTAAGTATCACACTGTATCCTATTTGGGATGATTATTATTTTCGTTGGTTTCATCTGTCGCTAAATCACCGAACACGTTCACTCGACTTGCGTACACAAACAGGTGAATATGGTAAAAAGAACGGCGGCAAAAAGTGGTTGGAAAAGAATATTCACGCCTTTCTTCCCATCGGTGGTCCCCTCCTCGGCACTCCCTTTGGAAGTCACTCTTATATTACTGGCGATGAAGGACAGGGACTAGCCCCCATGGTGTTTTCCTACGCGGACCGGCATTTAGTCGTACGAAGTTGGGGCATGTTTGGAATGATTTTCCCCACAGGCCGACATCTTATGCTGCAACCCACTCATTCCGTCCATTGGGTTCGCCGACAAGGTTGTCTCAATGTCCACGCCTTGTCGGTCCAAATAGTCAACAATGATGAGGACGCCAAAAAGCTTGAAAACGAAAATCTGGATTTTTACGTCATGGTGGGCTTCAAGGATCCCGTCACGGGCAAAGAAGCCAAACAACTCAAATGCACTCCCATGAAAATGAGTACCAGTGGCGCCATCGACGAACACTTGCAATTTTACTTTGATAGTAGTCCCGAAAGTATTGATGGTGCCGTTTTGACAATTACGTTGTGGCGTGATTGGGTCGGTCCGATTGACAAGGAAGTCGCAAAAGGCAGTTTTAAATTGAGCAGCAAAGAAATTATTGTGGAGGAGGGCGGCGAGAAGCTTCCCGGTGTGTCGAAAAACGAATACATTGCGTTTGACTTGCCACTCAATGAAAAATCCGAAAAGGGTAAAGTAGCCGTCCGGCTCAAATTTGTTCCCTTCAATGACAAAGAGATGCACAATGATTTCCGTCGTGACGATCCGGGTGCCTTTCGCTGTGGTGGGTTGAAGGATGCCTGTTCGTCGAAAGAGAAGCGCAATCGGCTTTTGAAGGCGTTGGGAGCGGTCGACGGCCAAGAGTGGGAGCCAAAGGCCAAGGCGGGCAAATCGTTTACATTCGCACCAATGAGTGTGGATCAAATGATGGTCTTGGATGAGATGCAAGGTGAGTAAACTTTGTGTCATGGTTTTGAGTATTGGATTCGAGACGGCCTTACGGTATGAGCTTCTAAACCAGGCCTATGTGTCTTTGTCGCCCTTTCATTGCAGAAAACTATGAAGGGTGGCAGTCCTGCTATGCGGATGATCCAATCTGGCGACACTATTCGACGGAACCGCCATTGGGCGTGAACCGGATTCGCCCAATCTACGGTATCAATGTCCCCACACTTGTGGGTAACGTCTATCGCAGAACCAATAAACGGATTGCTAGGTTCCAGCCCAACACATCGCTCGTATTGGATACAGACTGTGAGGTAACACATCCTGGTTATAAATCCGCGAATGGCATTGTATCAGAAGTGCCCCATGGAACACCCCAAGCAGATGATCCGACACTTCCCATGTCAGAGATGACCTTTAAGACAAAGGCCAGCGGGGATGGCACTGTTGCCTATTGGAGCCTTCGGTATCCCATTACCTGGAAAAAGAGTGGGTACGATGTGAAACTCACAGAAGTCGAGGGCGCAGGGCACCGCGATATCCTTGAAAGGACAGCGTGTTTGGAAACCTGCCTTTTCGAAACATGCAGTACTCCTGTCCAATACGTGGAAGTCATGCTAGAGAGTGTGACATATTCGGAAGCTTGGTCATGTTGCTCCATGTGTATCTCTTGCTGTTGCTGCTGCTTGAAGTGTCTTTGTGCTACAGTATTGGGACTCGGCGTGGGTTCAGTCTTTGTCGGACTAACTTGGCGCGGTAACACCTTTACCAGTGAACCAGCTATACCTAAGTTTTGTGGTGGCGAACGCGACATACACTACAGGCGTCGATTTATTCTTGGCGTGACTCAGCGGGATCTCGACGAAGGCAATACCCTTGATGTGTGCATCCGAAAGGCCATCCAATCGGACATTTCCGAGGGACCGGTAGCGTACGGTACAAAGGTCGTGTCTCTGAAGATGGCGGACCTTTTCAAAGCCGGCAACGCTAATCGTCAAGACATTAACGTGGGTGAAAGTTCTGGTTCTGGGCACACGTTCAAATGGAATTTGAAGTGGTGTCCTGCGAACGATGCGGGCAAGCCCAATTTCGACTAGGAAGCAAGAGGGCGGACGCCAAGGATTTAATGTGCTTTGGTTGGAGTAAACGCAACGTTGTGAATTCTGTGATTTGACCTGACGGCAATGAGTATGTGTTTCTGAATTTAGTCTCGGCTTCGTACCGCATCGTCATCCTACAGTAGTGTACGCAAAAAAACGGCACTCTTGTTGGCTGGAAGTTGCAGCCGGAGGGATTGTTTGGCATGATGGCCCAAACAAGAAGGCTAGGGTACATCGCACGTAGTCAATGTTTCCGTTAGCAATAACTGGCTTCGTGCCAAACCGCTCTAGCTACTCAACTGGAATCAGCTAGCAGATAAGTAGACAGGGTGGGCCGAAACAATGATTTTCGCTCCCACACCCTGACATCGAACCCTAATCACAAGCTCTATACATCGTATGCTTCTTGGGTTTATCTTGCGTCGTTTGACGCACTTCGAATCATCGCTGTCGCTTCGCCATGGAGCCTACGGGAAAACGAAATTGACCCCTTAATGGCTCAGAATCTTGCTACGTTGCCAATGACTGGCTAGCTGAGTTGGCCCATTTTGTGCACCAACTACCAGGACGACGACGTTCAAGTGCCACGAAAAGCGATGGAATGTGACTCTGCGATATGCTGTAATTGGACCAATTGTTTTCTAATAGAATAATTATGCTTTAGCGCTAATAGCGCCTGATAGAGATGGGATTTGTCGTCGGCGAAGGACAGAATTCTAGCCGCTGGGCTGGTGTATCGAATTCTTCTTGAAAGAAGGGACCGCAAAGAGACAGCCGAATGACTAAGCGACAATAATTATCGAGGACATGGTATTGTAAAGGCGACCGGGGGTCTTGGTAGGAATAGGACGTTCACTCGTCATCACTATCGCTATCATCGTCACTGCCCTCTGCCAAAAACATGCCTCCCCACCGGCACCAAAGAGGCTCACCGAAAAGAGGTTCACCATCGTAAATTCTCTGCCATCGGCGGAATGGGCCCCATGTCCAAAGGCGCAAGTACTTGTCTAGACGGATGCTCCAGCCTTTGATCTTGTCCATAACATACAGCCCAGATCGGCCATAGTCAGAGAATCTGCTAATTTCGAGGTGAATGCCGCCGCTGTTGCGCAAAGTCGCCCCCCAAACGAACATATGTAGTCCCAGAAAGTCTTCGCCCCACTTGGGCAATGAGTCCCGCATCTTTTGCTTCTTGCGCTCCGTCGGCTCAGCGGCGACTTTCAAATTGCACAATTTCTCGAAAATGGCACGCGAGAACTCTTGCGTAGGAAGTACACCGTCCAATCCGCGGTGAGTGACCCAGGTTGGTATAGGCTCTGTTCCTTTCTTGTCGTATGTAATGCTGATTTGCACTTGGTTGTCACGGGGAATCTCGTGCTGGCATTCAACGACAATGGACTTCCAACTCTTAGAGACCAACGCCGCGTTGCGGCACTCACATTTGTAGAGAAAGCCAGATCGTCCGAAGACAAGAGGAAGGGCCTGGAGAAGGGGCGTAGCCATCAGCGCGTTGGCCTTTTCCAGTCGTTCCTGCTCCTTCTCCGCGTATTCTTGATCGCGTTCCGTTTGGAGTTGCACCAAGCGAGTGGCACTTCGCGTCCCACGCGTAGCGACCTTGGAGGCAGGAGGATCAGAGATTGCTTCAGCGGCGCGCTTCATGATGAGGTACTAGTAGGTAAAAGAAAAGAGGAAATAGACAATGCTGGTGAGGGGCCAGTGAGTCAAGTAATGGTAAAAGGAAAAAGGAAAGAGACAATGAATGCATGAGAATAATGCCTCTGCCGAGTGAATGAAGACTGAAGCATCGCGGTGGTATGGTACTGGTTCTGGTACGTACGGTACTGGTACCGTACGAAACTGTTTGGTAGCTACATGTAGCTACTAGCTAGCTACAGTAGTGTCGTCTGCTCGGCGCGGCGCCCGGCACGGTTCGCTTGCGGGCAATGACGTCTGTCTGTCTGCCCATTTGAAAGGTTAATGTGCGTCTTGAAATCACAGGCCCTCGAACCAATTGGAAAACCGACTGGTTGAATTTACTTCCTAGCTATTAGCCAGCAGCTTGCTAGCAAACAAGATACTTGTACAGGGCCCTTCATTGCTACTTGGATATATACGTTTGTTTACACGCATATCTCTTCCTTTGTAGCTACTAGTACACATCAATGGAAGACCCTAAAAATTGGGTTCTTGGCATTCTGCTCCACCCACCTAGGCCCAAAATTGATGTGGCGCTACGAAAGACCATTTCCAAGGCACAGCAATGCATTGGCCATGAGCTCAAAGCAAGCTAAGCTGAAAATAATTTCAGTTGTGAGAATATTTGTCGTACAGCAGAGGACAGTCTAAATAATTAGCTATGCCAGGAAGGAACCAATTTAATGGAGACAACGTGTCATTCTAATAATTGATGAGCTACATTCATAAAAATATAATTGTCAAGTAATTGATTTGCATAACATCAACCAGGTCACCACGACCTGCACAGATATCCAATATATAAGTGTTTGCTTTTGTACTGTAGATTTGTCATTTGCGATCCCGAACTCGACTCAATTATAAGGCCGGTTGGAATAGTATCGCCACGGAACGCTCACTAGTAGTAATATTATCATTCATTAGGAAGGGGCCACGGTCGCTGTCTCATCCATGGAGGGATTGAAGGTAGTTGCTTCTGTTGCATTAACGTCTTCACTGGCGGTCGAGGTTGGCATGACAGTTTCCGAGGTCGTTGCTTCCTCTGGCGCTGCTTCCTCTGGCGCTTCCATCACCGATTGAACAAGCGCGAGCGGATCGATACAATAATCAATGCTGAAATCTCCAGCGCCTGCGACAAAGGTTTGTAGAAGTATTGTACGTAACAGACGTCGAGTTAGATCTTGTTTCGGACATGGAGGCAAAAGAGGACCGCACCGTAGGCATAGCACGACAAGCAATACGCACCTTCACAGCCAGGGACTGGCTCATCCCTATTTCCAGCAGAGACAGTCAAGAAGAATATAGTTCATTATTAAGTCGCACAAGCGGACGGAAAGCCAGCTCACCACCACCACGAAACAAAGGCTAGTCTATACTTACATCATACGCTGGAAGCAGACCATAAAATCTAAGCAATCGTCATCAGTGTCGCTACGCAAAAACGGAAAAAAAGACAGCAGCAAGGCGAGTACAGTGTCAATGAGGAGGATGAGTGACAATGGATGGATAAATGGATTTCACCAAAAGAATCAACATACCAGTCTCCTTCGCAAATCTGTATTGTTTGTCCATTAAAAAACAAGAGATGCAAGAAACACAAGACATCGTTAGTCCAATGTGCACTTCTCACTTTTTACAATACATGAATGATTAGGAAAGGAATGCAATCGACTACTTACAGAAAGGGGATATCCGGGAAAGTTCCCGTCATTTCCAACCGTATTCAGCGGAAATTTCTCTAGGATGGGTTTTGGGCTGGGAGCAATTGTTGGGACCGGTTCCTCTGTTGGACTCATTGTTGCCACCGGTGCCTCTGTTGGAATGCCTGTTGGATTCATTGTCGTGGCCGAATCGGTTGGACCACTTGTTGGCATCATGGTTGTGTCTACCTCTGTTGGCATATCTGTCGTGGCTGCCTCGGTAATTGCCTCGGTAATTGCTTCGGTTGGCATCATTGTTGTCGTTGCCACGGACGGCATGCCAGAAGGCGACATGGTTGTCATGGCTATTGTTGGTTCCATGGATGTCGCTGCGTCGGTCATTGCCTCGGTAGCTAAAGTGGAGGGTGCTCCTGTGGCCACCTCGGCAGGCGACGCTGTGGCTCCGGTGACTGTGGCTGCTCCCATAAAAGTACCACTGCTTGGTGCCACGGTCAGTACCATTTCCACATCGGCGTTCGTAACCTCCTCGAGATCGGGATACACACAAAAATCACTTTCCGTCATCAAGTCACCAATTTCACAGCCAAAGACTGGTTCACCAGCGTCTCGTTGCTTGCATAGTAGCCCATCCTGGCATTCATCGTCGTTGTCACTTTTGTTGAGTTACATCAAAATCGAAAACCAAAACCAAAAATTCCGCCAGAAAAAAAGAAGTCAGTTGTGAACCAAAAGGTGCAGAAATTCTTCTTTTTCTTTTCAAAAACTTACCAGTCGCCTGCAAGATAACAGATTCATTGTTGCCGTACGCACCAAAAGAGTGAGTGAGCCATGCGACACGAAAAGGAAAACATAAACTCACTCCACAACCAAATTTAAAAGAATTCCAACACTACATACCTTCACAATGTGCCAAAGGATAAGTCGTGGTGGGCTGACCATTGTTTCCAACCAGCGTAAACTCATATCCTCCTTCCCACTGCAACTTTCTTGCAGCTTCTGTTATGGAAGCTACTTGGCGTTCCAGAGGAGAGTAATGATGCTTGTTCGTGTGACGTGATGCTCCATTGGCCCCATGTCGTGCTCGTGCTACTACTGCTCCTCCACGGCCAATTCGGGCTTGTGCACCACTGCCACCCAACGAGGCCAATGCCAGCAGGGAAGTTATCATTAGTGTGGTCATTATTCTGTTATGATTATCGAATTTTATCTTCAACAACCTTTGTGTTTTCCACCAGTGAAGACGTTGCAAGATATATTGCGACTAGTATTTGCGAGATCAGCAACTGTTTTCAGCAGAGCAAAAGTTACCAGTAGTAGTCTGATTTGCTTGTTTGTTTGTAATTCTGGAGTGAGGTTGTCTTAAAGGACAGCGCTAAACTTGCCTACTATTACTCGTTATAATTGCATTCGATTTCATTATTGTCGTTCAATTACTCGTAACCACAGATCATCATGTGTGTGACAATGAGAAAGAAGTTTCTGGACTCTGGAAATTACACTCACAACGTTAACGACGACGTGGTGACAGTCGGCGCGCGCCTTTTTTAGGTTTTCGCGGAGACAGAAACAACGGGGTTCCGAATGGACTCACACATGAACGCAAATGAACCTCAACGAGTCCCGATCCGTCCCATTTGGCTGTTGGCTTGCCACTCTGTGTCTGTGCTTGTTGCAGTACTAATACTACCGGTAGTACCAGTAGCTAGTATCAATGACTAGCCAAATAGAGAAAGTAAGACTAGACCTGCTGCTGGCCAAACTTGCCTTGCAATAGATAGGTGTGCCATACGGTAAGTACTACCGGTACAGTGTAGTAACTCCAAGTTTCAATGCTGCTCTATGCACATACAATTCTGAAACTTCCTGAGAGCCAGGCACCAGCTGAATGACTTCATACTGGTAGCAGTTGAGTAGTAGATGTGTTTGGTGAAAATTCTGAGAGGATGAAATAAAAAGATCGTTCGTCCCCATACATTGCCAATTGCCACATCAACTTCAAATTAATATTATCCATAATGAATTAAAACTTGAAAAACCGGCACAGTCACGGAAAATTACAGTTATTCACATAGCCCTTCCAATGTCAGAGAATTTTCTTTTGAAACCAACGAATCGATTGAATCAGCCTGTATAGTAGAGTAGAGCCCACTTCTTATTCTGTATTCTGGTAAAACACATAACCACCAAAGTAGAGAAGAGGACCGACCCACCCTCGAATGGCTGAGACAACGACTCCAAAGGAATCACTTCATTCATCATATTTAAGACGAGCCCTCGGTTCCTGCAAGGGTCCCTTCGGTGGTCTCCTCCAAAGTGGGCACATACGTGGCAGCGCCGCCAATCAAGGGAAGATACTTTTCATCCACGCAAAAGTCGGTGGTGGAATCCAAACCACCCACACAGCCAGGAACTTCGTCACCTCGGTTGCGTTGCCAGCAAAACAAACCCTTGGAACAGTCACTGTAGTAATCGCAATAATTTAATTGTGGTGGTAGGTTGGTTTGGAATATATAATGTTGGTGGTGACAATCCATATATGGAATTCACGTGGTAGAAAGAGGTGCAGTAGAAAAAAGATGTTTGACATGAAAATGGTTTGTTGAAATAGTCAGGAGACACAATGATAAATCACAATCCCAAGTCAATAGAGAAAATTCGATGTGTTGAGTGACTAGAAACAAGCTGATACCTTCAAAAAGGATGGGTAACAATCACTAGAGCAGAAAATCAAATAAAAAAGGAAAACTTACCCGTCTTTGTCACATTCACCCTGTTAAGATAGGTTGCCAGAAGACGTAGAAAACGAATTTTGAGACAAATGTGTGAAAAAATGAGTGATATGAATAGCCTTTTAGTCTTACCTGGCACAAACCCAATGGGAAGGCACTTGCTGGATCACCATTTTGTCCAGCCACAGTCAGGGGGGTATCTTCTGCTGGAGCCGAAGTTTCTTCCATGGCCATTTGAAGACCGTCATTCAAAATGGCAGCCTCGAGTGCCATTTGTGCGTCGGAGGGTGCAAAGGTTGTGGCAGCAGTGGCGTCGCCCGCCACACCCACCAACTCGGCGGAAACACAATAGTCGCCTCGACTTTCGAAACCATCGCCACCGTCTTGGCATCCAGGAACAGACTCTTCAGGTTCCCGTTGAAAGCAAACCAAGCCTTCCTGGCAATCTTCATCAAAATCACACTCTCCCTATTTTTGCAAGAAGAAATAAAAACATACAAATGGTTAATAGGTGTTGCGCCATAATGTCAACACACGATGCCTACGTATCGGATATATCCTTAACTAGACAAACATGCAAATATAGATATCACTAATTTTCCATACCTGACAAAGACCCATGGGGTAGACCTCGAATTCTCCGTCGTTTCCTACAATGGTAAGGATGGGTTGATCCTTCTCTTTTTGGTCCTTGGTATCCTCCTCCTTGGTATCCTTTTCCTTGGCCATGACAGCTTCCTCATCGTCGCTAGAGTCATCTTTATTTTTGCTCTTTTTCAAAGCACGGCTCGTGTTTTTCAAATTACGGCCTACTCGCCCGACACGAGCTTCGACGGCAGCCAAATTCAGGACTGCCAAAAGAGCGGCAAGGAGGACTAGGGTTTGTCTTGTTAGCACCATGGTAGCTTTCGTTGTCTCTAGTTATAATAATAAATAATATTAGCTTCCGTCAACGTTGGTTGGTTGCTGGTGGATATCCAAAGAGGGAAAAAGTAAAGCACAGTGACGAAAACCCATTAAAAGTAATGGATACCAGTAACAGCCAACTCGGCCTTAGTACGAACGATGACCACAAAACAGTTCATCCTTGCTTGCTTCCCTCGCTCGAGCTCTACCAGTACCAATGCTCTTGCACATTCGGAAGCATGGCATGCATTCATTTCATTGGCAGGCGCTGCCTCGATGACTTAGTACTACTGTTTCACTCTATAGCTAGACTAACTGTTACGAGTTCGCAACAAAGATGAGAGGGCGGCGCGTTCGTCAGCCTGTAATTACCCAAACAATGACTAAGTAATTTGAACTTTTGAAGTTTCTTTTGCAAAATTGCGCCAAAACTTGTCTAAATATCCTTGTCACGCTTTGGTACTTAAAAGCATTATATGCCCGGGTGGAATTAGACCTTTCAGACTCCGTGGAGCATGGAGAAGCTGAGCGTACCACGTACTGTACTTTGAAATACTGTAGCGTCAACCATCCTAACAATCACACAGCCAGTAGAGAGTACTAGTACTAGCTAGTACTAGCTAGCTAGTACTGGTAGCTCTGACAGTTCGGTGGTACTAGTAGTTCCTTCCACTGCGAGAGGGCTCAAACCAACCCAGCGGCAACCACAGCTCGACCACAAGAGCTGCGACCCCCAATTTACCTAATTACTCCTGCAAACAAATACGAGCGCTTCCATGGAAGCGTGAGTATGCCGTGACCTGATTTACAATCATGACCAATACAGTATTGGTATCTGCGTCATGGATCAGTTGTGCCACTAAATGTCAAGCTGACACAAAATTAGAAGCCCAGGGGATCCGGGAAGAAATTGTTTGGAAGGCATGATCTACACCACACTTTCTCTCTATCTAAACGGTCACTCATTAGCTAGCTTGTTCGTACTCTTGATTTCTTTATTTTACACGTAAACTATACCTACATTTCCTTCTTAGGGAACAATTTCAAACAAACATTGGTGCTGGAGATAATGCATGCAGCATTACTTCTCGGTTACCCAGAAATAATGGTCATCTTTTCCAAGATTTCGTTCTTCGATTCAAATCTGTCTCTCCTGTAGTCGCAAGGCAACCGCATTCCCGATGCTGCTCAATTAACTTTTACTTCAGCCCATGCGCCTCACGGCAGAGGCGTCGGCTTCAGCCTCCGGCATGAAAAAGAAGGACCGACCTGTTGACCCGTCTCTTATCTGGATGCCCATTGTGCCAGCGGGAACCAAGCTCATGAATCCAACCTTGAAAAATGGTACTCAACTCAAATAATTCCCTACTTTCCGACGTCGGCCTCGAGCATATCTAGTATACCATAAAAGTCATAAACATCATCTTCCACATAGTCTTCCACCTTGATACAGTAATCAACGCTGAAAACTGGATCACCAGCACATCCTGGTACTGGTTCGTTGGCTATTCGCTGCAGGCAGAGAAGGCCCGGTCCGTAACAGTCATCATTAGAGTCGCAATCTAAAACAAAACGCATTTCGAGTAGTAGGGGTGAGGGTGCCAGGAACGCATTGAAACGAGCAAAAGGTCACGTCACAGCAGCGGCGGCGCAATCCTACTTACCGCCTTGACATTGATACAACGGGTAGGTATCGTAAATCCCGTCATTTCCGACCATTCGGAGGTGCGGCATGGGTTCCGTAGGAGCAGAGGTCGTTATGGAGTAATAGTCATCACTGAACGTATCAGACGGAGACGTCGTATTTTGTCCTAACGGGATATCAGAAGTGGCTGCCATGGTGGAGGAATAATAATCCGCAATAGAAGCTGAGTCATTGGTCGAGGCCAAACTAGGAGCCGCAGTTGTTTCCGAATAGTAATCCGCAATAGAAGCTGAGTCATTGGTCGATGCCAAACTAGGGGCCCCAGTCGTTTCCGATTCGGACAGAACAGCTGCGTCTGCGTCAAGAGCCGCCATTATTGATGAAGGCACCATTGTCGTTGGCAACATCGTATCAGTTGGCGCCCCCGTGGAATTAGCAGCCGGTGGCAAACTTGTTTCGTTTGATGGCGAGCCCGTTGCAACTTCCCAAGCCGACAGCAGAGTTGATAATTCTTCGTTGAAGCCAGACTCTTCCCATCCCTCTTCCTCAGTAGCCGCTTCCTCTTCCGCCTCGGCATCGTGATCGTAGCCTGCACCTAAGTTTTGGGCAGTTATCATATATTTCATGTCCACACAGAAATCAGCGCTAAACAATATTCGGATGTCGTCGCCATTGCAGCCTGGGACAGGCATTTCGTTATGATTCCGGTGAAAACAAAATAAGCCTTCTCCGCAATCTTGATGACTATTACAATCCTGGGACAAGAGGAACAGTCGAGCAAATGGGTTAGGGAAACCCCAACTTAATAAAAATGAGGCAAGAAGGGAAACAGAGATGACTTACTCCCTCGCATTCAGCGAGACGGTGAACAGGATCGAATACTATCTGAAGCTTAGGAAGCGCAGTACCATCTTCTGCAGCTGTTTCTGGTGCAAGTGCTCCTAATACAACCGGGAGCGTTGGCGTAAGAGTAGAACTGTTATCCCACGTGAAACCATGAACGGAATCCTCATCTTCGTCTCCGTTAAGTGCAGCTGTGGGGTCAAGTGATGAATTTGTAGTTTGAGTCGCATTACCTGAACCTGATAGAGTTGCATTCCATACGTAGCCATCCACAAACTCCAGATAACCCAAATGGGTTCCGTTCTCCCATGCTTCGTCTTCAAGCTGTTCTTCATCCTCCTCGTATAATGCTGCAACGTTATGTTCACTACTTTCCATCGAAACAAACTCCGCCTTGACACAGTAATCAGCGCCAAACTCGCCGTTCTGAGAGGGGTCACACCCCGGAATTGGTTGAGAGCCCCGACGCTGAAAGCATCTGAGCCCTTCGGCACAATCGTCATCAGTATCGCAGTCGCCCAAGCATTCAGTCAAAGGATAAACGTCAAAGATCTGGTCATTCGCGACAATTTGCGGTCGCGGCAGAGCAAATTGATCCGAAGGCGCCGATTCAGCTGACAAAATGGTGCTTGCTAACTCGTTGACGAAAGCCACGGTTTCCGAAACCGAAGGGGACAAAGAAGAAACATAACCTGTCGATTGATCAGTAGGTGCAGATGTAGATGCTTCTAATGTCAATGGCAGTGTTGGTGCAACTGTTGACACCGCCTCGCTGGATTTGGTGGGGGAGCTCGTCGGACTGCATGAAGGCACCTGCTCACTGTCTACCTCATTGGTGGTGTCCTGTATGCAGTAATTTGCAGAAGCGTGGCCTCTGCCATCACAACCGGGGACTTTTTCCATATTTTGCCTTTCCCAAAATATGTTTCTATCTCCCACTAGAAGCTGCAAAATCGCAAATAGAACTTCTTTCCTTTTATAAACGACAAGTCCGAGAAGAGATAACTTCAAGATAATCGGGCTGCGAACATTTTCAGGTGCAGATTTCACCATTTCAGTCCAAAATCTGCGTAAAGGCGGATTCAAGATGAATTCGTTCTCCACCCTTTCCTACGAGAGATTCATTTCATGTCTCTTGTAGAAACGAACTTACTTTCGTAACGAATCTCCACAAATCCAAGGACACAAAGTCCATAAGCTCTTTACGGATCGTAGCCAATTCTAGTCGGTAAAAACAGTTCCTCAAAAACTTGATTCCTGATAATTTTAAATCATGACTGTTATTCGAGCCAGGTAAGGACGAGTACCTTGAAGATATTGTTCCAGTT
>ENA-ORBV01007669-ORBV01007669.1-microbial-mat-metagenome-genome-assembly--contig:-NODE-7669-length-18474-cov-6.370821_pt1 | contig 18474 bp, 14 predicted proteins | sample MGYA00237777_ERZ505514 | MGnify/ENA primary metagenome ERZ505514 (study PRJEB26160, sample SAMN06269048) | microbial mat metagenome | isolation source: Oligotrophic lake microbial mat | place... | reverse complement strand
TCGACGCTCACGGCCGGGATCATTCGTGTGAAAGGCCCCCTTGTGGTCACCTGCATCTTAAGATTTGCCACTTTGGGGCAAGTGCCCAACAGTCGCAACGTCCAATGCTTTAGCAAGTGAAGAGTCCGGCCTAGGAGGTGAATGTGCTTTAGTTGTTGGAACGCAAAACAGACTTTGAGACATCTTGACATCTTTTCACTCACCAAAATGTGGGTTCAAATTCTCAACTTGCAGCTACTGGATGGCTAGTGCACAGCTCACAGTGTTTTTTTATGTGCATAGCAAAACTGGATGGTGGGAATGAAGCGTTTTGAGAAAGAGTCATTCGGGTTTTGAAGCGAAGCCACTGTCCTTGAAAATTTCAAAACCCATGTGGATTGCTTATGCAGTCGGAGTGGATTCGTCAGATTGAAAATTTGCAGCATCCAACCAGAAAGGCTGCCACATATACTCGCAAACCATATCCATTTTGCTCGGAAGGATCGTGTTGTCATGGCCACCGCTGCAAGTCAGCGACTGTCGCTGAGACCTTACCAGCATGAGTGCGTGAGCCATGCCATGAAAGAAAACACAATCGTCCATCTGGACACTGGATTAGGAAAGACGCTGATTGCTGCAAAGATCATCGAGAACTACCTTAACCGGTCCCCAAAAAAACGAGGGGTCTTCCTTGTTCCAACGCAAGCTCTGGTTGACCAGCACGAGAAGAACTGCAGAAATGAAGTATTCTTACATGTAGAAGGATCAGATGGTTGCAGACCACCTCGTGTGTTGACGATGGTGGGAAATGAGCAGGCAGGCTGGACGCAGAAAGAGTGGCAAGAAAGTGTAGACAATCATGATATTTTTGTTGGTACACCCGAAATCTTTCGAAAGGCATTGATAGACCATGGCTACATTTCAGTCGAGCAATTTTGCGTGTTTGTCTTTGACGAGTGCCATAAAGCAACTGGGAGACATCCTATGGCAATGATTCTGCAGTATGCCATCCATCCGTACAGTGACAGACATGGAGAATCTTTTAGGATCCTTGGCTTGACGGCTTCCTTTACCTCCGGCAAAGCCACCAACCTGGAAAAGAAGCGAAAAGAGCTCGAGCGGCTCTTGCGCGCCACCATTCTATGCCCTACTGTTCCAGAAGAATTCATCAACCTGAAGAGTGATATCCGTATTGTCTACGGCTCCAATTCAGCTAAAACGGAAAAACAAGTTGCAGTTGTGCGCCCTCTTTTGAATCAATGCCTTGAAACAGTTGGCAAGTCAAAGGATGTCAAAAAAGTAGTGAACGCAAGCGTTCGCGTCTTGGAGGAACTTGGGAAAGAGTCCTTACTATATTACGTGAAGCATACAATCGTGGATCAGATCGAGCACAAAATTTCAAATTTTAGTTCTCAAGGTGATGAGCATGCAAAGAAGGCAGCGGAGAATCTCCGTCATCGACTTCCTCTACTCCGTGAGGCCATATCGATCATCGCGGCAAAATTGGAACACTCTGGAATTTCTAAGAATCCATCGTCGATGAAGAGCCCAAAGCTTGAACGATTACTGGATTTGCTTCGTGAGCTTTTTACCGAGCATCACGAAACAACTATTCGAGGCATGATCTTTGTGAAAGAGGTTGCACTTGCACCAACGATTGCGAAACAAATCAATAGCTCGGATGTTGGTATCGTTTGCAGTGTTCTTGCCGGCACAAGTTCTCAATCAACGGGAGAACGACAAGACAACGTCAGTGCCTTTCCAATGGGACATCTCGAGTCATTGTGTCAACAGAGGCCGGCGAAGAGGGAATCGACGTACCTGAATGTCAATTTGTGATCCACTTCTCTGAACTCTCAAGTACGAAGAGTCACATCCAAAGAGGTGGCAGAGCCAGACACAAAAATGCTGAGATCTACTACTTTGAAAATGATCCTAATAGTGAGAACCGAAAGGCAGCAAGTGTGGCAGCAGTAGCCAGAGATACTTCATTAGCATCAACGGCACATGACTTCAAGTTGAACGCTGCGTCGGTGTCGAGATCTACCAATGCCAAGCATCCCTATCCCGCTGAACGGAAAGAAGGTGAGAGCGGCGGCACCGTCACCGTCTTCAACAGTAAAGAGATTTTCGTTCGCTACATCGCAAAGGTGATGGGCCAACCTATCAATCTCAAGGAGGAACTTTACAGCTACTCAGAGACACTAGGCCAGCAGCAGCTTTTGGCGATCCGATACCCTACACCTGACGGGTTGAACAGAATTGAAAGGTTGGAAATGATGGAATTTTGGAAAGGAATCAAAAAGGCAGATGTATTCTGCTTAAAAAGATCGAAAAACATGTCGCAGGCCGAGAAAAGAGAAAGAGCATTTCTATATATCGTTGTTGTCCAACTGAGAAAGTCAGGGTGGCTTGACACTAGCAACAATCCATCTGATGAAGCCATTGAGCTCACCAAGGAAAAATGTCCTTTGTCTCGGACGGTCACATTCGATAATGGTCTTTCATTGAAACGTAGGGCCGTTTTTACTTGTGATCGACAGGGGACAGATCTCTCTCTCGACAATTGCTGTGACATCCTGAAAAATTATTTTGAGTACACAATGGAACAACCAATCAATTGGAACGATCTTTTTGTGTTCCATGACGACAACCATAACAAGCCCGCTACGCTGAAGTTTCCGACATCTCAAGGATGGCTCTTCAAAAGGTACAAAGACTATGCAAAATTATTCCAATTGAGGGACTTGGATGATGTTTTTTTCATCCCCGGGAAGCAAAGAGTAAAGGCCAAAGAGCCAAGATTGGAATGGTCTATTGCGTGGTATTGGACCTTCATGACAAATTTTGCTACCTCAACAATCGTTACGAGCCATCGATGAACTCTAAGCTTCTCCAATCGATAAGGGAGGTCTGCAAGGTTAAGTCTTCTACCGAAATACCAGAAGAAGTAGACGTGAGAACTTTTACCTCTGATCTGAGCACTGCTGCAACTTCGGCGTGTAGTGCCGCCGCCCAAGACGAGATGCAAATAGACGTGGAAATGGAAGTTGAACCTGCGGGAATGATGGCTAGGAACATGGAAGCAACGAACGTCAGTCCCAGCAGCACTCCTCCTAGTAGGCAAGAGAAAGACGAGGATGACGAGGATGACGGTTCTGTGTGGTAGTCCGGTTACCTTCATTGCGCGACAACGCTGATTTGTTTGTTCTCACGTTTTGTCCAATGTCTACCTCCTGTCGGACTTAAGACTACGCCGCCGTGCAATTGATTCTACCGGTATTCGGAATGTTTATGGAGAGGAATTCAGGATACGTGTTATAAAAGATTCAGTTACAATCATTATTGGCCCACATAGAAGACCATGATACAAATCAATCAATATTGAACTAGATAGCAGTAGCTCAAATAGTGTACGTAGCATAGTCGCCCGAGTCAGATGGAAACTCTTGAAACTGCTCGACTTTGTGACTGGAAAGATCTTGCAGTTTTGCAGCATCCACTGCTGTAAACTCGCGTACAATTGCCTTCCACCATAACTGAATTACTTCTAGCAGCCGCGTGAGATTCATGGTAAAATAATCGAAGGATTCGCGCGCATCGAACGACGTCAACCGTCCCCGAACAGCCTCTGATTCTGCTTTCATGGAATCGATAAAAGGTGTGGTTGCTAATTGGCCCTGTTCGACAATCTTTGCAGCCCTTCGAAGAAAGTCCACGCCAATTAAAAACATGTATCCATAGGCATTGGTAATCGTTATGCTGGCTTGTCCGGCAATATCCCGACCAATGGTTGAGACTTGTTCGGCGAGCTCCCGACCAATGGTTGAGACTTGTTCGGCGAGCTCCCGACCAATGGTTGAAGCTTGTCCGGCAATATCCCGGCCAATGGTAGAGGCTTGTCCAGCGAGCTCCCGGCCGATGGTAGAGGCTTGTCCAGCGAGCTCCCGACCAATGGTTGAAGCTTGTCCGACAAGTTCCCGGCCAATAATAGAGGCCTCTACCAACATCCAATTCAAGAGAACTTTCGCCTTCAGCATCTCAATGGTCGCTACAGCGATTAGACTGTCGAAAACCTCCTTCTGGGGCAACCGCCGCAAATAAGCACTGTCGGGGAAATACTGAAATGCAACAATCGCGCTGACTCCCGCAATGATGGTCAAGGTAGCAAGCACTACCAATGCTTGTCTTCTTCGACTGGTTTTGGTGGGTGCTGCACTGCTGCCAGAACTGCTGTCGAAAAAATGGTTATGATTGGTCGGCGATGATGGCTGTAGTAGTGCACTCTCCGTCGCGGTTGGCGTCGATGATGACGCTACTGCTGCTATATGGTCAGTAAAGCATTGGGCTTTTTCGTTCGTCATACCGGCATTCGACTCGACAGGGGTATTCAAATTGCTACTAGTACCAGTACTAGTGACATCAATGACCAATGGTTTGTGGTGAAGACGCCATTCGGCCAACTTGCATTCCATGGCCTTGGTTTCCAACTCTCGCTGATACAGATTCTTGATGCCTTTCATGACGGACAATTCATACTGTGTCGATTCCAACTTGCTCATGGTATATTGCAACTGTTCCTTGACAACAAATAGCTCGTTGCGTTCTCTCTTTTTTTGCAAGGCCTTGTTGGTAGGTGTCGTAGGCGGTGGTGGTGGACATGTTGCTGGGGGTAGTTTGTTTTTATGTTGTTTTTGACTGTAGATGCGATTTTGTATAGCCGGAGGCACACCCACATGACCAGTGCCCATCGGAGACGGTGGGTGGTAACTAAGCAGTATTTGTTGATGATCTTGGTGGTGATGACTGCTGCTGTTGCAGCTTCCAGTTATGGTGCTGTTATCGCAGTTATGCAAATGATGATTATGAGCACTCATCGACATGGACATGTGACTCTTGGCTGTTGTGACAGGCATGACACGAATTCCGTCTCCAAGGTCAAAGTCATAATCTTCTTCGTCAAGATGTGGTCTAGGCCCCGTCATGTCATCCTCTTCTTCTTCTTCTTCTACGCCGTCAATCAAATTGTTTGCAGCGTTTTTGTGTCCTCGTTTTGCTTGTTGCTCTTGCATTGTAACGATATTGACAACTTGATCATGGAACAAAGAAAGCTTGCTACCCTTGCTACCCTTACTACTCTTGCTACACTTGCTACTCTTGCTCTTGTTACTGTGGGATTCCACAATCGTATTCTTGTGATTGCTTGGCGTGGCTGGATGTGGTCCGTCGTCAAATACAAAAGTTACGTCCTCATCGATAAGATCATTACTTCCACTGGCAGAGGGACCGGTTGGTTCTCTCCAAATGGTTCGTTTGGAATCAAACTTGAGGGGCGGCAAAGAGGACGGGCAGAGGTCCAAGTCTTCACTGTTGCTCCGACTGTGGCTATGACTGCGCGTGCGGCCAGTACTTGCCGAACTTGCCGAAGGTGTTTTGCGATGAATTTCTTTGAACGCTTTTTGCAGCAGTTCCTTGACGTGCTTTTTGGACAAGACGCCCGCACTTTCTTCCTCTTCCTCTTCGTCTTCTTCGTGACTCGTACATAGCTTGTGTGGTGATATTTTTTCCAAGATGGGATCCTGGTTTTCTTCTTGCGAGAAGGCTAAAATGGAAGAAACAGAAACAACGTCGTCGGCCAGCGATCTGCGACTGCGATTGCTGGCACCAGTGGCGCTCTTTTTGATGATATTCCCATTGTGATCTCTTCGATTGGTTCGAAAAATATTGTTCCGACTCTGAATTCCATGAGATGGATGGGGAGTACCGGGTTGACTCTTTGGTTGGGCATGACTGGTATCATCATCATTGGTAGTATTGATCGTAGGTGCCATCGGCTTCTTCCTCCCCTGTGGGTGCTCTTTGGGATCCCCCTCTTCATCATGTTGATGTTCTTGCTGTCTTCTACTGTAAATGTTCATGAATATCTCCGCATCGACATCAATGCTTGAATTATTAGGTTTCTCCTGATCGACAACAATATCCATGGCCACCCCGATATCCGTACCAATATCGGTCATGGTGGCAGCATCGGTCAGATTGGTAGCACTTCTACAGGTCAAGCTCGCCGTTCCATCGTCCGTCGTTCCAGTGACGGGATAATCCGGTTCTTCTCGATTGTCTTGAAAATGTGACGCTGACGAACTCGAGTGAGCATTCAAATCCGTCCGAGTATCATAGCGGGGATTGCTATGATGCTGATGATGATGCGCTTTCGAGGAAGTATGAGTATGTGTACGAGAATAGCTGCTATGAGTACCAGTGTCCTTCGTGGCAGGCATGTTCATATTGGTACCCGGCGAAGTACAAGGAAAGGCAGCTTCGATGATAGCTTCGGCGGCCAACAAAAATGCCGCCGAGTTGGGATCGTCGCGATATCCGTTGCCACAAGGATCGTGTTGAGATTGCTTTGACTTCTGTGGTGGGGTTTGCGGTCTCTGCAGATGATGATTCATAATGGGGTTTTCGCAGCCACACATGGGTATTTGACTGCTGTGTGGCATGTCGGATATGGGAAGAGGACAGTTGCCAAATAACGAGGATGATTGATCTGCGCCAGTCTTGTTTTTGCTGGCCCTTTGTTGCTCTTGTTGTTGCTTGCGTCGATGCTTTTCGTGGACAATCACCGTTTCGAGGCAAATCCCACACAACTCCTTGGTCGTGTTAACTCCCATTTTGTACGCTTTGTTGTAGTCATTTTTGCTGCTGGTGCTACTGGTGCGGCCACTGCCAGAGTACACCATGGTTGTCGTTGTTCTTGAAGGCAATGCTGCTGCGGCAGCTCCTTGGAATAAGTCAAGATTAAAAAGGCTCGTTTAGTTTCTGCGCCTTGAGCTAAAATCTGTTGTATGTTGTTGTCACGCCTCAGCTGTTGTTTGCAGCTGGAAGCAGTGGCTGCAGTTGGTGGTGCTGCTGCTGCTCAAGTTACCAGCCAGTACAAGAAAGTTGTAAACGAGAATGCTGCCTCCAACTTGGTAGCTTCCTACATAGCTATTACGAAATAGTTGCGTCGGTGTGTTGTTGGCGGCAAATAAACGCCGTGTGCGATCCAAACAAGCGAGTGAGCGAGGAATAGTGAGTGTATAGAGGCGTGCCGGCGATATTTTAACGTCTGGATTTAACCCGTGGATTTGGCCGGCGCGTCATCGCCGGAACATTCAAATCTTGGCGAAGCGTAACAGACGTTCTCTCTTTTGTGCGAAAAGATGAAACCAATGACGAGATAGATAAGATAGCTTGTAGCGGCATATGGCGTACGTGTAGCTTGCTAGCATTCAACCTGCATGCACAGTGCATGCATGTAGAGAAGAAGAAGCTAACTATATAACTTAACGCCCAAGTTCACTTGTAAATTAAATAGTCGCAAAGTAAAGCAAGAGTCCAAGACCAAGATATTGTAGCTAGCTAATAATCTCCATTATAAGAACGCGGTACCTTTGGAGTCTGTGAAGGTAAAGCAGAGGATGAACTGCTGTACTCATCCTCCAACGAGTCCAGTGCTCACCGTCGCTGTGAGCACCAAATTTGATGTGGAATTCGACTACGACGACTACCTTGACGATAGCCAAGATGAGAACGAAATGGAAGCCAGCAACGAAAACGCCGACCCAAAAGACCCTACTAAGATTCGTAATATCAGTAGCGAAGATGAGCGCCAAGAAGCACAAATACTGGATGCTTTGAGTATCGTCGAATGCAATCAAAGTATGCGAGAGGCGAGATTGTTAAAGTTGAGTGGCACTAGTGGCACTAAATGCAGTGCAAGCAGCAGTAGGAGCAACCCCCGTCTCTGTGTTGTCCAACTATAACAAAGTCACCAAAATAAGCGAGGGAAATGAGGAGTTGGCATCCCCTCAATCATCTTGTCCACTCCTACAACAACCACCAGTACAGAAAAAATCATCGTCAGCAGCAACATATACAACAACAAAGAGCAACATATCAGCTACAAAAAGCAACAAAACAGCGTCTCCGTCCGCTGAAAATACCACCTTCAAAGGCCTTGCAACCTCTTCCCTGCCTGGAGTTTTGAAGACATTTTCAGAGGATGAAGTTCTCCAAGCCGAACGCGTGGCTGCCAAATTGGCTGCCAAAGTGTCGTCCATGTCATCAGCAGCCGAAACAACAACCTCGCCATCGGAAACAGAGGAAAGCACTACGGAAGAAAGTCGAACCGAAGAAAGTGCTACTGGAGTTACAAACTTTACTATGAGTATCCGATCGTCAAGGAGTGGGTGCTCGTCACGGTCTGGCAAGTCGACCAAGAGCAAGCTAGAACAACGAGCCCAAACACCACGACGGCCAAAGGGAGGAAAGGCCAAGATTTCCTGTATTAGAAGCCCGAGTCATCTCAAAGAAGAAGTCGAGGTGGAACTTCCCACTAGCGACACCAAGAGGTCCAAAATTTCTACCTGTAACGAAGCGGCCGATTCACCGACAGCGTCATCCCTCTCAAGCTATAAAGACTCCAAAACGTCATTGTCGATTTCTACCGGCCTCCATTCATCGTTCTCTCTGATCATGGACGAGATACAGACACAGCTACAGGATGAAAACAATCCAGATAGTGCAGCAACAGCAAAGATGTATGGCGGAGTTACGATTGGCAAAACGGAGACATCTACCGAGGAGCAATTAAAATATACGCAACAACAATTGCTCAAGACCAAAACGGAACTCTACAAGAATCAAAAAGAGCTTCTAACAGTTCGTCAGCAGTCAACGAAAGTACAACAAGAGATCCAGGCCTTTCATCAGGATAGGGATTCCCAACACGCTTTGATGCGGAACAAGGATAAGGAGCTGGAACGATTACGGCTTATCATTGCCGATCGGACGTTGCAGCTAACAGAAAAGACTGGCCAATTGTCCATTACCAAGGTAGCCTTAGTTTCTAGTGAAAATGACTTAACGGACGCCAATAAGCAACTACAGAGCCGGTACGTTTTCACTATTGCTGGTATTTTTCTTTCATCTATGCTTTTGCATGGTATCAACTCGTGCTGACAGATTTTTCTTCTTTCAAAACACTAACTCTTCGATGGTAAACGTAGAACGACAGAGTTAGAAAAGGCACAAGAGGAACTAGTGCAACTCAAACGTGTCCTCTCGGATACCAAAGCCGAGCTCAGCAGATGTAAACTACAGGTGGAAGCATCCGCACAACGAAGAAAGCAGTTTAGCAACAAAGCTCTACAAATTTTGATGGGCAAAGATAAAGATGGTAATGAAATTGACAAAAAGGCCAGTTCCGTAAGTGGCGGTGACAAGGACAAAGCAAATGATGAAATCGGCGACAAGGGCAGCCTAGTATCCACAGAGTGGGGTGCAGAAGGCTATACCGCAAAGCCGCCATCGGTACGACAGCGAGCAAAATCCTGGTGCTTTGACTCTGCTTCGGTATCTACAGCTGGTACTAGTAACGAGGCAATGAATATGTGTCAGCGTGATCAAAGCAAAGATGGTGGCAAGGGTGCGACAAGGGAGATGGGTGTACAGACGGATGAAACGCCACGAAAGCGCGACGTACTCATCCCAAGACCAAGCCGATCTCGCAGTAACGATCTACTTGGCAAACAAGAAATTGCAAAGAATTTGCCATCGCCACATATGTATGTATCTGCAGCTGCCGAAACACCCACACATAGCAATACAAAATGCATGGTTCAGAAGCAAAAGCGCCGTGAAAAGGAGGTTTTTTACTTTGATAGTGCTGCCTCTATCTGCAGCCTAGCTTCCACAGCCAATGAAACAACGCCAACAATGGCTATGATGACTGCTGCGGAAAATGAATCATCGTGCTCTGATAATTACGACCACTGTGATATTCAACCGACAGGCTCCAACGTGTCCCATTTGACAGGGGCTTTCTCTGAGACTGAAACTGTGACCGAGACTGAATCTTCTACATTCCTTCTGTCTGATACCTCAGAGTGTTCCGTAGAAGGTGACAATGCTGTCCACGATAGAAAACAGCAATGGCGAGAGCATAAACAAAGGATTTTGAAGACACAGCAATCGGGCGGAGATAGCTCCTTTGCGACGGCTGATGAAAGTATCAACCATAAGATTCCTGCGGAAGGATCCATCGTTGTTGGAATCCAAAAAGATGTCAGAAGCAGCAGCAAAAATTCGAGCAAGACCATTGGAAGGATTGTTTTGACGACTGCGCTGGCGTGTGTGCTTTCCGCGGTCTTTGCTTATTGCATCTTCAGCAATTCTAGCAGGTTTGGTATTCGCATAGTGGGTGGCGAACTCTTTGTTTCTTCATCGCGGACCATTGTTGCTGGACTGGGACTAGTGGCTCTTCTATGGTGGACAACCATGTGGACGGTAGTAGGAAACTTCCTGCCAGTGTGAAGTTACGTATCAGCTACGGTCGGAAAATCTGTTGAGAGGAAATGATAATGTAATTCATTAGAAAATATATTAGCAGGCCACCACCATACAGTTGCAATAGTCACGAGCCTACCGCCTAAGGAAGCAACGTGGATCAATCATTGGAGGCTAAACATTTGTTAATTGATGCAAGATAAGTTCATATTCTATAATTCATGTAGTTGCCATGTCTTTCAATTAGCAAGTTTGTTGATGTGCCTTACAACCCTGGAAAAATACAAATTGTTCTATGCTTTTGGATTGTGGAACAAGAAGAAAAGGTCCATCCCTGTGTTGTAGCTCAAATTCCAATAAAAGTTGTTGTAAAGAACTACTTTATTGTCTGCAACAAGATAAGGTTGTCTTTCCACATTAGCCAGACAATCACTGTAGGTTGGTGGTGTCCTTGTTGGCTTGACTGTCCTCCATCATTAGCATTTCAGAAATCACCATAGCTTCTGTGTTCATCTTTTCCTACCTAATGACACATTGAGTGCAACATGCTTATGTTGGTTCTCTAAGCGGTTGTTCATGTTGTTGCATCCAAGGGTTTACATAGCAGGCTCATATTGATTTGGTTCCATCAGAGAAGTCACTTCAAAGTGTTGGGACATCATGCCTCAGAGACCTTGTTTTGATCAGCTTGCTAGTAAACCCAACTTTCTTTTTCAATTTCCCCACCAGATGCTGGCATCTGTGCTTTCAACAACATCTAAAGGAGCTCCATAGTTGTCTGCACGGTTAGGGTTAAATGAAACAAAACAGGGAAACCGTGCATAGAAAACGCAAAACAAAAGTTCAAAGCCAGAATGCAACAACACTTCAGTGAAGTCAGAATGCCCATCACGGTTGGTGACACACAGCTTGCAACACAATTTTGTTTTGATTCCCTCAGCAGATGCTGACATCTGTGCTCACAACAACACACAAAGGTGTTCCATGGCACTCTGCAAGGTCAAATGAAACAAAACAGGGAAACTGTGTGTAGAAAACACCCAACAAAAGTTAATGCCACAATGCAACAATGCTTCAGTGAAGTCAAAAGGCGTGTCACCCTTGGCAAGAAATCTGAGTCATCATGATGTACAAAATGTGTTGCAACTCTGACTGGCTCCCCCCTCCACATGCCCAACTGAACCTGAAGGCATCACCAGCAACAGCATCTGACCGACAATGGAGTCAAAACATTGGCAACAAAAAATGTGCCATGCATATTCAAGAAGGAATGGAAGTTATGAAACAATTCAGATCCAATCTAAAGCAGCCATGAGCTGCAGTGTCAGCAAAAACAATCCAAGAGCACCACACGCACTGATCAAACAAACAATGACAAAAGGAACAATTGAGAGATGCAAGCGGCACAAATGCCAAGAGGTGTGGTGTTTGCCCATGTTTGCATCTAACTGGAAGAACTGTCAGGACCAAAGAGAAATTGTTTTTTCATGCGTTTTCGAAGCATCAACCTCAGAAGCATCTCAAATGATTTGCTGTGAATCAGTCCCCATTTGATTTTTAGCATGACAGCAAGAAGAGCCATGCTGGCAAATTCTCTGAACTAGGCTGCACTGTGCTGCAGCAGCAAAAGGACTGTGACACATAGGATTTTATCCTGTATGAACTTTAGTGCCAGTCTAGTGCATCCGCCCCCATGATTTGTGCTGTTTCACTGTGGAAATCATCTCATGCTTTGCAGTGACGGTGCGAGAGTGATTCAACGGTAACCAACCGGTTCAACTCTTACTTACGGTTCAGGGTCCTTCGTGGGATTAACCGTGACTGTTTTTCGTACTATTTTACTATCGGTTCAGGGTCCTTCGTGGGATTAACCGGTTTTTGCTGTATTTCGTGCACGCGCGCCCGCGTGTGTTTCTTTTTACTGCTTGTTACATCCAGTAGAAGCCCCCAGCCGACCGTTGGCTGTCATCGTGTGGATCGAGTCACACACGGTATTTATTGAATTTGAATGTCGTATTAGGAGCGCGCCCGCTTAATCTACATATTCGGAACGAAGTATTACATTCGTTATTTGCCGACGTAATTTCATCGGTCTTTGTCTATGTGACATATGTCCAACGCGTCCGTTGAGTGACGTACTTCAATTTTTAATCGTGGCACTACCACGTTCACCTATTGCTGGTATTCGTAGATCGTTCAGAGGGGATCCCTCCTACTAGGCTTCTACTGGCTTTCTACAGGAATCGAACCTGGAGCCTCACGGTTCAGATGCGAACACCTGACCGCCGTGAAATGAATTCATTATGCACTGTGCTACAGTAGCAAAATGCTTGTTGCTCAATTCATTATGCACTGTGCTACAGTAGCAAAAGGCTTGTGCTCATGTGGGTCTTATCCCATATGAACTATGAACTTGAGTACCAGTCTAGTGCAGTAGCTGACACATGGCTCCTTCTGAATCCCCTCTTAGCTAAAATAACACATAGGGCTCCTATGTCTATTGACAGCCACTGAAGACCAGAAATTGTCAATCAAGCATGTGTCTGGCTTCTTGGAGCTCAAAGATTGTCTTCAAGCATTGCACAGACCTTGGAACTTGAGTTGCAGCAGCCCTTTCAAGCTACTTGGGCTGTGGAATATGTTCTACATGTTTGCCAAACCAGATATATTAACTTTTGCCTGGTAAGTGTTATCTCATTGGCAAGAAAGTGCATAAAAGCTTGTCCGTTCTAGATTTACTCTCAGCTGTCAATGTTTAAGCAATGGACTTGCAAGCAAGCTAGATACTAGCTAGTAGCTGATGTCGTTTTACAGTACTCTACTGGCTAGCTAGTAGGGCAGCGTTAGGGTGCTGCCTCTGACTAGCTAGTTTCTCACTCTGGTCACCCTCTTTCGACAAAGCCGCGGATAACTACTACAGCACTTGCACCCCAAAGCTTCCGCACTTGTCGGTTGATTTGACGCGCCAATAAATTTGTTATCTAGTAGAAGTGAAAGTATCTACTGGTCGCATTTTGTGTAAAAGAGATTTATATTTTTTGCCAGTTTGTATTGGTGTCTATCATTGTATTTGTTTTTTATGCATTGATTCATCTATTCTTCGTACTTTGTAGGTCCTGGTAGCAGACCTCCACATCGTACAGCAAAGTACTTGTTCTTTTTAGACGCTGCACATGGGCAGGTAAGACTTCACATTAAGCCATATTGGCGTTTATTCATTCATTCACATTTTACTCTAAACGGGACAGGTTCACAGATAATAGTACGGTCGCAGATCACAGATATCACATATAATAGCGCTCTCTCTGAATATGGATTCAAAGACGCAGCTTGCAGCAGTCTTGGGGACATTTTACTTCACTTTTTCTTTCAACATGAGCACGACATAAACGAATGCCGTTCCATTCTCTCTCTTTACTGCACTTCAAAGACTTCGTCAGTCTCAAGATCCCAGTCCATGAGAGGTTCGCTCACGAGGTAGGCCAAATCCACATCCATGCTGCTTTGTCGAACGGGAGGCTCTGGGTGTGGCAAATTGGGGAATGACATTTGCTGTTCCACTTCCAGCTTCTCCATGGGTGCCTCGCGTGGCGGCGGGGGAGCCGAGCCATAGGGATGGTAGTACGAAGGCGGAGGGGGCATGTATTGGTATTCCGACTGTTGGTGGCGAGGGTATTGATAATATGGGCGTGGCGAGTAAGGCTGAGGAGGATAGGGATGGTAGTAATGGTGGGGCCCATAATGAGGAGGTGGTGGTGGAGGAGGATAGGTGTGGTGGTGATAGGCCTCGGGGGCAGGGTAGGGCTCTGGTTCACTTCCGTATGGCACCTCGTACACATAAGGCTGTTCTTCTTCACTACTAGCTGTGGAGAGTGATGCTTCGGAAGTTTCCGCATCTGTTTTCCACTCCAAAGGCTCGTCATCCATAGCATTGTGTTCTTCGAGACTCAGCTCGGTACCCACAGTGGTCAAGGTAGAATGGGAATCCGCCGAGCCGTCAGAGCCATTGCGACGATGTCCCATCTTGGTTTTTCCGTTGGCACTTGTTGTTGTCTTCTTTTCTCGGTTGGCAAAACGAAGTGCATGCGAAATCTTGTCGCGAGCCAACAAAGAGGTCAATTCCTCCCACGCACTCTCGCTAGTGTTGTATTTGAGGAATCGTGAATTCTGACTTCCGAGATAATCGTAGATGGTCTTGGTTACTTGCATGCGGTCTTGTTTGGTTACTGCCTCTTGGTACTTGGAAGCATTCTCTTCGATGACTCTGCGGAAGGAAATGCTGCCTGGGTGGCTGACACAGTGCTTTTCTTTGCCTGTAATGGTGTGGGAAAGGAGGATGGCGAAGGTGAGCACAACTTGCGGCTAATAAAGGCAGAGCGCCATGGTCAATCATTTCGACACATGAATACGTACCACATAGAATGTCCTCACGCTCAGGTTCATGGACGAGCGCAATGAGCGCAACATCGCCGCTCTTCTTGGACTTAGATGAAGTCACAGCGGCTTGCTCGACTTCTTGGTTTGGCATTTCCATGGTAGGCATGGTTGTCATAGAGCTATTCGTTTTGTTGTTTCGAATTGTAATGGGATGTAGTTGGCGATCGGATAGAAAGATGTTTATGATTGCTTTTGGGTATCTTTAAATCAAATTGGGACTTTTGGAATATGAGAGCTTCAAAGTCAATTGATCTTGTCTCTTGATAGCTCTCTTGATGCTGGTAAGTCAGTGCGTGGTGATGATGTAAGTACTGTAATACTTGTCCGAGAAAACTATTGATTTCGTGAGGCTTACCTTTTATTGGAACGATCGATTGCGAAAGCCGAGGGCCGGCCGGAGATACACATGAATGCGTAGAGCTTTACGTAGACATGCTACCAATCGTATTTTAAAGATGCACGAGAGCGCGCGGCGATTCTTTCCCGGTGGGAATGAAAAAAAATCGACAAAGATGAATTGCAAGTCACCCGGTCCATGCCGTTAAGTAATCAATCTTAATTGTTCGCCGTAAACTAGATCGTACGGTACTGGTGGGGAATATGAAGAACAATTTTAGGGATTGGTCAATAAGTGGTCTTGGGTTGGGATCGCACTTGATCGCGTTATTCGGATGAGGTGGCATCCTGTTTTTCATTCGTGACGGGTAAAATGAGCAGGATTGCGTTTATCGCGCCGGGGGAGACATTATCCGTTTTTGCTGGGTGACAACGATCTTGCTCTTGCTTGCTGGAAACTTGCTGGGGCAGGCCGGTAACATGGTGCAGTACCGCGTGACTGGACTCGTTCTTGCTCAAGATTGACAAAACCCCTAGTTTTTTAGCTAATAGCTCGAGACGACAAAACCGATGACATGCGGGTTTCTTTTGTCGCCGTGGCACTTCACCATATTGTTCTTGGCTGAATCGTGCTCGGGCATGTAGTGTCCACTGAGCTGCCGACTGCATCGTCCTGCAAGGCAGCGCGACCACCCCGCCCCAACTAGTACCCAGGCTACCATGAGTGCGGCAAGACGGACCTGGAAATATTGAATCTTGCCAAAATGGAACTAAATTGGCTGAGTATTTCCAGAGAAGAGCGTGTGCTGCACATTTGAACATGTATGTGAGAGGACATCTTCAATCTACCTTGTATCAATGCATTTGAGATAACACACATTCAATGGCGGTACGATGTACCATATTTGGAGGTTTTGAGGTTACTTCGCAAGGTCTAACATAACCCGAACGCTTGTGTGGAAGAATTTCCAGGAAAAGGTTCGGGTTATGTTGTTCATTACCCTGAACGCTAATGTTCAAAATATGCAACGAAAAGGTTTGGGACCATAGCCGACGATGGTGGTGCCGCCGGCCCAAGTCAAGGGGTCAACCTGAACAGCGGAGCAATAACTATTTGCTTGTTGCTTTCTGGATTAATTGGAATTTATCCAACCATTTAAATTGGCGGCGAGAGAAGCTCTGATATTCCTTCTGTGGCCTCCATGACCGGGGGGGGTACTGCCAAAAATTACTATTTATACGCCAAGACGCTCATAATTTAAACACTTTTGTCATTAAATATTGCTAGATACACGTAAAGGGATGCAAAAGGATGAACATATTTGCAACTCGGGACTCCGTTGTCATCGTAGTCAACCAGATCCCTGTTGCAACCTCCTGCAATTTGCGACCCAGGAAACAACTACATTAAAATTCTATCATTCCAGACACCACACGGATGATTCGCTTTCGCCCGAACGAACAAAATGATACTTTTTATCGACTTCCCGATCTATTCATTTCCAAAAGGTCTTCCATTTTGGTCTCCCAGTCGTCGGCTGCTTGAGCTTCTTCGTATTCGGTTCCTTTGACGGCGGAAAAGGACATGTCATTTTCAAACGAGTAACTCATGTACAGTTTGAGGTACTTTATGGTTTTGTTGACTTCGAGCATTTTCACCATGGCATGTCCCACCTTGTCCGAGTCTGATTCGTAGGTGAGTTCCAAATGTTCCAATGTATTGTTTTCCGCCAATCCGTTCGCAAATTCGATGCAGGCATCTGCCGACACAATGTCACTGATTTGAATTTTCAACAGCGTTTTGTTCTTCTTGAGCATGTTGGCCAGAGCAAAATATCCTTGATTTTTTATAAAGCACTGGTTCAACGACAAACATTCCAATTTGCTCTCGGTAGTTTCGAGGGCCATGCCCAGGGCTTCGGTCAATAATGTGTCCAAGTGCCACAATTTTGCTTCCTTTAGGGCAGGATTGTGCACCAGCTCTGTGAGCGCCACGGCCGTAAGTCTTCGTGGTTTTTCGGGACGCTCATCCTCCTTGGCATACACATCCAACTGTTGGAGTCGTGGCGATTTGGAGAGTGCCCTAAAGAGCGAATCCAATCCGTCTTCTTCTTCCTTGCTATCCACATAGGCCCGTAACTCGGTAAGTTCTTGGTTGGCCCCCAAGGCGGCAATCAACTCGTCGGTCAATAAGAAATTGTTGAGTGTCAAATGACTAATGGATTGGACGCATTTGAGCAAGCCACTACCACTTTTTTCCAAGGCCGCACGAGGCAAGTGACGGTGCAAGTGACAAACAAAGGTTTCACAAATGGGTGCCAAGCCGGCAATGGCTGCAAACAAGGCGTCGGATTCGGGACACGCCTTGTCCTTGTCGTCCACGTCATTATGTTTGTCCTTGCCTCCATTCGTGGCGACGGCCGCTACTTCCGCTTCACTGCTATCCATCACATCCAAGCCTTGCAAAAAGGCCGTGGACACACGAATTTGTTGAATGAGTTTGGCAGCCCTTATGCAGTCAATCAATTGCTCAATCTGCGCAAACAACGCATGATCCGAGCCATCCAATACAACTAACGAAGGTTCGTATCCTTTGAAGAGCATTTCTACACTAGACAATTCCGATTCTGAGTCGGAAAATTCATCGCACGACGTGGCGTACGTATCGTTGTTGGCGTCGTATCCCATGGTTTGTTTGTTGTCGTAGTACTGTAGTTATTCCTTTGTTTCGGTCTTTGGTTGTGACAATTTTGGTGTTATGATGACTTGGGCTAACGGAGGCAGATTGTTGTTGCGGGTCCTCTTGTCACTGTCCGATTTTGACGTCGTTGTAGCACAGGCGTTGTGCGAGCAGAAGTAGCTTAGATTGTAGTACTTGGTTGTTGTTTGTTTGTTGGGACTTTCAGGCTACTACAGTAGCACTCGTCGGTGAATATAGGAGTATCCTTTCGACTTTTTCGGCGTGTGGTGGTGTTTCTGTGCCTCCGCGCATTGCACCGGCTGTTGCCAACCAAGTGACAAGGGGCTAAAATTGTACAATAGTAACTAAAACTCGCCGCGGTCATTTTCAAATACTATCTGTATGTGTGCCACGGAGTCAAGGAGCGCACAGTAGCTCTTACATAGACCAATTATTAATAGGATGGACTACAAGTAGCGTACTTACGTCATACGTACAGTGTACTGCGACGCGCAGTACCATACTCGTACTCGCGCAGTACTCGTACTACAGTACTTACCACGTGCCTAAAATTAGCACTAACACTACTATCACAGCTAGCTAGCTACTACTAATTGAATCAATGGCTGCAACAACCGCAAAGCCGAGTTACGAGGCTAATAGCTATTAGTAGCTAGCTAGTAACTAGCTAGAGTGATGAATACATGTAATAC
>ENA-ORBV01007668-ORBV01007668.1-microbial-mat-metagenome-genome-assembly--contig:-NODE-7668-length-18474-cov-6.430994_pt1 | contig 18474 bp, 10 predicted proteins | sample MGYA00237777_ERZ505514 | MGnify/ENA primary metagenome ERZ505514 (study PRJEB26160, sample SAMN06269048) | microbial mat metagenome | isolation source: Oligotrophic lake microbial mat | place... | reverse complement strand
GTGTTGCGCTGAGCGGGGCAATTCGGTCGGGCGTACTGCCGCGACACGTGGTGCGCCCGGGCCCTACAGCGGCGGGGGCGGCGCGCGACGCACGAGCCACTCGGCCACGAGCAGATTCGGCACCCAACAGCTCCACGCGATAACCGCGTACGCTGCGGGACATGTGCGCCGCGATGGCACATGGGTGTCGAGCAAAGGATGCGGCGTGGCACGATCGACGGCGAGGCCGTCATGCCACCGACGCGATCAGAACTCGCGCTTCTTCATCTCTTTGAACATCTTCTCGCGCTCCGCGTCCTGATCATCGGTGACGCGTTGCGGGGCGGTCGCATCGTACGTCTTGGCTTCGACGTTCCGCGGCTTAGCCTGCTTCTGCATCTTCTTCACCAGGTTCGCGATCGACTTATCATCCAGACCAGACATCGGGAGAGCCTCCAGGCGGTGTGTGTGCTAAGGTACCGCTAGGACGACGATCCCGCACCCCGTTCTGCCACAGTCCACGTAACGCCTTCAACGGAGTAACGATGTCCGTCCGTCATCTTCTCGCCGTCCTGCTTGCTCTCACGATAGCCGGTCCGGCTGCCGCCCAGACCTCCGAGGCGAGGGTCCTGAACCTCGCCGGTGCGCGTGCCATGGTGGAAATGGCTGAAGCCGAGGCCCGTCGGAACAACTGGAACGTGGCCATCGCCGTTGTGGATGTGCACGGCGAACTCCTCTTCTTTCTCAAGATGGATGACGTGCAGCAGGCGAGTGTCGATATCGCGCAGGCCAAGGCCCGCACGGCCGCCCGTATGCGCCGCCCGACCAAGTCACTGGACGACGCGGTGACCGGCGGACGGCTCGCATTGCTCGCGGTCGACGGTGTGCTGCCGCTCGAGGGCGGGGTGCCGGTCGTCCACAATGGCGTGGTGATCGGCGCCGTTGGCGTCAGCGGCGTTACGTCCGCCCAGGATGCTCAAGTCGCGGCGGCGGGGATTCGCGCGGTCTTCCCCTAGGCCGCACTCCACGACCGTCACTCCGCTTAACGCACGCTACCGCGCGCGCTCAAGTTCCGGAATCAACGCCTCCAGAATCCAGCGATGGCCCGGCGTCAGTGCCAACGCGCGCTGGAACTCGGCCCGCGCTTCGGTCTTCTTGCTCTGCGCCTGCAGTGCCAGACCGAGCCAGATGTGTGCGTCCGTGCGTCCCCAACTCGGCAAGGGGGACACGGTGCGGTCGGTGGCGAACAACCGAATGGCCTTCCGCAACTCCTCCTCAGCGCGTGGCGGACCGCCGCCGAACATGCTCGGGGCCCGCAAGCGGGTCATGCCACTGAAGAGCGCGACCCGCGGATCGTTCGGAGCGGCCGCGCTCGCTTGGTCGAGTTCGCGGAGCGCCCTCGGTCCGAATCGCACCGGCGCGAGGCCACCGCCAACCGCCGCCATTTGTCCCGCCAAGGCTCCCTCAAGTGCCTGCGCGTGTGCACGCGCGCCGAGTACAGTTGCGCGCTCAGCGACCCGCAGGGCCTCCTCCGCCAACACCTTCGCCTGCGCATTCTTCTGCTCGGCGATCAACCCACTCAGGCGGCGGTGCAGGGCGTACGCGAGGTCGTAATGCACCCAGGGATCGTTCCGGCCGGCTGCGGAGACGCTCATCGCGCGAAGACGCACGGCGATGAGATCGAGCGTTGGCCAATCGCCACTCGCCACCGCGGTCTCGATCTGCGGTCGTAAGGAATCGAGCACCACCAGAGTCGCGGGCGCGGTCTGCGCATCCGTCGCACGCGGCGCGGCCCCCAAGAGCAGCCAGAGCGTGAGCGCCAAGGAACGGAGAACGCGGCGCGTGCCCGATGCGGACCGGGAGAGATTCGCCAAGCGACGCGGCGTGGGCTTGGAATCAGCGCGCGGGTGCATCGTGATCACATCCGCGGGGCGCGACGGAACTCTGCGTCGGCGCTCCAGGTCGGCCACGTGCGCGACTCCGCGAGTTGACGCGTAAGATCAAGAATGATGGTGCTCAGCTGAACGGCACCCGTGAGGTTCCAGCTCGCTTGGTACTGATCGCTCGGCTGATGGTAGCGATTCGTCGTGTAGTCCTCGGCCTGCTCCTTGCCCCAGCCCGCGGGACGACCAACGAAGGTGTCCCCTGCGCCGATGCTGATTGAGGGCACGCCGGCCTTGGCAAAGGAGAAGTGATCGGAACGATAGAAATAGCCGCGCTCCGGAAAGGCATCGGGGGCGATGCGGATGTTGCGTGGGGCGATCAACGCGCCGAGCTGTGCGCCGAGCGAACTCTTGGTGTCACCAAGCACGGTGAGATCGCTCGTCTCGCCAAGCACATTGCCGCCATCCACATTGAGATTGGCCACGATGTCATTGGTCGGCACGACCGGATTGCGCGCCAGGAACTCGGAGCCGAGCAAGCCGCTCTCCTCGGCCGTCACGAAGGCGAAGAGCACCGAACGCGGCAGCTTGCGGCCATGGCCAATAGCGTGCGCGAGGGCGAGCAGGTTGGCGGTGCCCGAGGCGTTGTCGAGTGCGCCGTTGTAGATCGAGTCGCCATTCACGGGCGGGCCAATGCCGAGGTGATCCCAATGCGCGGAGAGGACGATGTGCTCCTTTGCAGCCTGCGGATCGCTGCCGCGCACTACGCCAACCACATTATTGCTCTCGAGATGCTGCACGGTGTTGGTGAAACTGATATCGAGTGAGATTCCCGTGTCGACCGGCCGGAAGTTGCGCAACTCTGCACTGCGACGGAGCGTCGCGAGGTCGAGTCCCGCCGAACGCAGCAGAGTCCCGGCGCTCTCCTCGGTAATCCAACCGCGCACGCCGAGCGGGGCGGGGAGATTGGGATCGCGGGGGAGCATGCGCTGATCCTTGGCCCAGCTGCCGACCACCGTGGGCCAGCCGTAGCCGGCGCGCTCGGTATTGTGGATGATGAGCATGCCAGCCGCACCGCGCCGCTCGGCTTCCTCGAACTTGTAGGTCCAGCGACCGTAGTAGGTCATGCCTGGCCCACCGAAGAGCGCCGGCTCGCGCGTGGGCGCGGGCGGGTCGTTCACGAGCACGAGGAGGATCTTTCCGCGCACGTCGATTCCCTTGAAGTCATCCCAGCGGAACTCAGGCGCACTGGTGCCATAACCGACAAAGACGACCGGCGCCTTTGCCGCGCTGCGATCGCTAGACGAACCGGCCCAGACGACCACGTCCTCGGGATAGCGCAGATTGCGCGTTGCCGCGGAAGATGTTGTTCCGGAGGCCGTTCCGGAGGCCGTTCCGGAGGCCGTGGCCGTGGCCCTGATGGTGGTCCGCACCGCGCCCACGACGTCGATCGGGACGCGCTGGAAGTAGGAGCCGTTGTTGGCGGGCTCGATGCCGAGCGCACGGAGCTGCGCGGCGAGGTACTGCTCTGTGAGTGAACCGCCGCGTGTGGCGGGGGCGCGGCCCTCGAGCAAATCACTGGAAAGGAACTCCAAGTGGGCGCGAATCTCTCGCTCCTTGATTTCCTGAGAGGCGAGCGAGGTGGCGCCGAGGATCAAGGCGACAAGCGCGAGGACAGGTGCGCGGGACATCGAGGGTCGGGTTTGGGGAGTGAACCCCGAAGTCTACCCCCGAGGAGCCTCGGCGGTCGAGCGGGCGGGGGCACGGCCCGGAGGGGAGCTTGAGGGAATCGGCCACGCCAATCCATCGAATGGGGCGGCAGAATGTCACCACGGAATCGAGCGGTATCGACCGTGGCTGTGCGGCGAGGATCTCCCTCAACTCTTTCTGCAAAGCCCGCGTAACCTCTCCGCAATGCTTCGCTCACTTTCTCTTTGCGGCCTGCTCATTCTCGGCCTCCTCCCACTCGGAGCCGCTGCGCAGGACGCGGCGGAACGCCGGCCGAGTGTGCGCACCACCACCACCGACGTGCGCCTCGACGGCCGCCTTGATGAGCCGGATTGGGCGCTCGCCGATTCCATCTGGGAGTTCCGGCAGAAGGAGCCGGTCGAGAATGGCGAGCCGAGCGAACGCACCGTGGTGCGGTTGCTGGCGACCCCCAGCGGATTGGTGATCGGGTGGTGGCTCTACGACCGCGATCCCTCGGGAATTGTGCGGACGCAGTTGCGTCGCGACGCGGCGCTTCGCTCCGACGACTACGTGAGCATGGTGATTGACGGGCTCTCGGACCAGCGCAGCGCGTTCTATTTCCGCGCCAACAGCAATGGCGCGCTCTGGGATGGCGAGCACATCAGCTTTGAAAGCGGCAACGAGGAATGGGACGGCGTGTGGGACGCGCGCGCGCAGATCAACGGCGACGGGTGGACGCTGGAGATGTTCATTCCGTGGGCCACACTGCGGTACCCGCAGGACGTCACACAGATGGGGATGAACTTCCGGCGCTTCCTGCCGCGCACGAACGAGGAGTTGCTGTGGCGCGCTTGGCGGCGCACGGAAGGGCTGCGCTTCCTCGAGAAGGAAGGGACGATCACTGGGTTCACGAACCTGCCGCGCCGCGCACGCGCGGAGCTGCGCCCGTATGTGCTCGGGCAGGCGGAGCCGGCAGAACGACTCTTCGCGACTGATGGCTCGTCGACGATCTCCCGCGAGGCCACGAGTTTCGGGAGCGCGGGGCTCGATATCAAGATTCCGGTGACGGCGACGCTGACGGCGGACCTGACGACGAATCCGGATTTCGCGCAGGCAGATGTGGATCGACAGATCGTCAATCTGACGCGCTTCCCGGTCTTCTTTCCGGAGCGGCGCCCCTTCTTCACCGAAGGCGCTTCTGTTTTTGCGTTCGGACCTGAGCGGCAGACACAGCTCTTTTACTCGCGTCGGGTGGGACTCTCGGATGCGCGGACCCCGGTGACGATTCCCTTTGGCGCGCGCATGCAGGGGCGCGTGGGGGCATATCAGCTCGGTGTGCTCGCGGCCGGCACGGCGGATGGCGAGGACGCGCGCAATCTGGTGGGGCGCGTGCGTCGCGATGTACTCGGGCGCGGCTTTGTGGGCGCGATGGCCACGTATAGCGATCGTCCAACGCGAGACGGGGCACTGGCCGGTGGGGTGGATTTCAATCTCCCCTATTTTGTGGGCGATGGCAGCAACCTCATCGTCCTTGGCAATGCCGCGTGGAGCCGCGACAGCTCCAACGGACCTGTTGGTGCGCACTATCGCCTCATGGTGGACTATCCGAACGACCATGCCGATATCGTGATGCGCTACGACCGCGTGGATGAGGCGTATAACCCCGCGCTTGGCTTTGTGGTGCAACGTGGGATCCATCGCCTAGCGGGCTCAACAGCGATCACCCCGCGCCCGAAGAATGCCAGTGTGATCCGTCGGTACGAGTTCAACCTGTTGAACTACAACGCCGTGTGGGACGTCGAGGGCGGGCTCGACAATGCCATGTTCAGTGTGCGCCCGTTCGGATTGCAGTTCCAGAGCGGCGACCGCGTCGAGCTGAATGTCTTCCGCCTCTTTGACGGCCCTGACGCGACCTTCGAGATTGTGGATGGCGTGGGAATTCCGGCCGGCAAGTATTGGTGGAATCGCGTCGAAGTGCAATACGAGGGCTCGAACGTGCGTCCGGTGGTGTTCCGGACGGAGGCTTCGATAGGCGACTTCTACACGGGAAGCCGAGTGGACTTCGAGGCGTCGCTGCTCGCGCGTCTGCAACCGCACTATGAGTTCACACTCGAGTACGAGCGGAATGACATTGAGTTGATCGAGGGCTCATTCACCACGAACGTGGCGCGACTCCGCGCGGACTACGCGGTGAATGCACGCCTGACCATCACCGGGTTCGCGCAATACGACGATCAATCCGAGCGAGCGGCGCTGAATGCACGCCTGCGCTGGACCCCCTCGCCGGGATCGGATCTGTTCGTGGTGTGGAACTCGGTGTGGCCCGTCGAACCATGGAACGCGTTCTCGTTCGCGAAGCCGCAGCGTGGAGCGCTGGTCGTGAAGTACACGCAGTATTTGCGGATCTAGGTTCGCAGCCTCCGAGAAACAACACGGCGCCGTTCAGGGTCTCTGAGCGGCGCCGTGTTTCTATTCACCACAGATCGCTACGGCATCGCACTCACAGTAAGTGTGCGGCGCGTCGTTTCCCCGTTGGCACTCAGCGTCACGGTGTAAGTGCCGGCCGGTACGCCAGCGCCGAAGCCACCACGACCACGAGCCACCACCGGCGGATTCTCGCCCGGGCGCGACGACCGCAACTCGCTGTTCAAGCGCGAGGCCTGCACCGGCGTCGCACCGCGTGCGGCCCGGAGGTCCCAGTAGATGCGATGCAACCCAGGCGTTCCGGGCGCGCTGAGCACCCGCACGGTGTCGCCCGTGGCGTTGGTGATCACCACGCGCGCATTCGCGCTTCCCGCGGCACCGATGTGGTAGTCCAGCGACGCACCGAAGGGCGGATTGTCACCCAAGAAGAGCTGGTGCCCCTGTGTCTGGCCAATGCGGTCCGTCGGCGAGAACTGATACGCGGTGCGGAGGGCAAAGAGGTGTGATCCCTTCGCGAGTACCGCATCGGTGAGCTGCTGCAGCGCACTGACGTCGGCAATCCAGACCGAGCGGCCGTGCGTGCCAGCAATCAGCTCGTGCTGGTCAGGGTGCACCTTCAGGTCGTGCACGGGCACGGTCGGCAGTCCACTCCCGAAGCGCTGCCAGTTGATGCCACGATCCGTCGACACATACGCGGCGATATCGGTGCCGAGGTAGAGCACGTTCGGGTTCACGGGATCTTCGCGAATCACGTGCACGAAGCTCACGCCATTCGTCGGCAACCCGTTCATGAGCGGCGTGAAGGTGCGCCCCATGTCGCGCGTGACGAACACATACGGCTTGAGATCGCCATCGCGATGTGCATCAAAGGTGATGTACATCGCGTTGGAGTCGGCGCGTGAGGCCTCCACGCGTGAGACCCAGGTCTTCGCCGGCACCAAGCGCGCGAAGCGCACCGTGAGATCCTCCCACGTGGCGCCATCGTTGCGCGTGAGCCAGACCTTGCCGTCATCCGTCCCCACCCACAGAAAGCCGGAGCGGAACGGGCTCTCCGCAATCGTCGTGATCGTGCCATTCACCTCGGCGCCCGTCACGTCCTTCGTGAGGCCGCCCGTGCTCTGCATCGAGGTACGGATGCGCACCGAGTCCTGCAGCGAGAGGTCCGGTGAGATCGTGACCCACTGATCGCCCCGATTCACCGAGCGAATCAACTTGTTACCGCCCGCGTACAGAATACGCGGGTTGTGCTGGCTCATCATCAGGGGCGCCTGCCAGTTGAAGCGCAGGGTGTTGGCTGAGTCCACGCCGGCGCGACGACGGATGTCGTCGAGGCGTGCGCGAAGCGCGGGAGTGATGGCCTGCGCCGTGTCGCCACGCGCCACACGGAGCGAATCGCTCCATGGGGAGCGGCGCGGACGGCCACCACCTGAGCGCAACGACTTCTGCGCGCCGGTGCCCAGGTGAATGCGCCCGATGTTGCCGCCCTGCGACTCGTAGAAGATCATGTCCGGATCTTCGGGATCCTGCGCCGAGTAGAAGCCGTCGCCGCCGCCGACCTGGAACCAGTCCTGATGCAGGATCCCGTTGCTGTCCGTGTTGCGGCTCGGGCCGCACCACGTGCCGTTGTCCTGCAGGCCGCCGCACACGCGATAGAACGGCGTGCGGTCGAACGAGATAGCGTAGAACTGTCCGGCGGCCTGCGTATTGATGAAGGAGTACGCGCCGCCGCGATCGTGCGTGACGCCGATGCCGCCGTCGCCACCGATCATGAAGTGTTCGGGATCGTTCGGGTCGATCCACATCGCATGCCAATCGATGTGGATGTCGTACGCCCCGCGCTTGGCGGTCACGCCGCCATCATCGGAGAAGTAGAAGTCGTTGTTGCCCCAGTACACACGGTTCGGATCCACTGGGTCCACGCGGACGAGCGAGAAGTAGAATGGGCGCGTGTTGCTCTTGTTCATCTGCCGCCAGCTCTCGCCGCCGTCGTCGGAGCGATACAGTCCCGAGGCCGTCTTCTCGAGCGGGTAGATGTCGAGCCCGATCCCATAAAGCTCGGGATCACCCGGGTCGCCCGGGTAGTTGTAGACGCGGCGCGGTCCGGTCGGCTTCACCGGATTCGGCGCGGTGTCGGCCTCGACCATCGCGTACAGGATCTTCGGATTCGCGCGATGCACATCAATGGCGATGCGTCCCTTCTGCTGCGCGGGGAATCCATTTCCCTTGATCTCGCGCCAGGTGCGGCCGCCATCGGTGGACTTCCAGAGGCCGGAGCCGGGACCACCGGAGCGCATGAAGAAGGGCCCGCGACGCACTTCGTAGCTTGTGGCCCAGAGCGTATTCGGATCGGTAGAACTGATCGCCAGATCAATGAAGCCGGCATCGGGGCTCACGAACTTTGTGAGCTCCCACGTGCGGCCACCATTTTCGGTGCGATACAACCCGCGTTCCGGATTCGGCGCCCACACATTGCCGAGTGCGGCGACCCAAGCGATGTCGGGATCGGTGGGATGCACAATGATGCGCCCGATATGGCGCGTGTTCTCGAGTCCGGTCTTGGTCCAGGTGCTCCCGCCATCGATCGAGCGATACACGCCGCCCCCCGGAGAGATCGAGTTGCGCGCGTCCTCTTCACCGGTGCCCGCGTAGAGGACGTCGGGATTCGACGGGGCGATAGCGAGATCGCCCATCGAGATCACGTCCTGCGTGTCGAAGATCGGGGTGAAGGTCGTGCCGCCATTGGTCGTCTTCCAAATACCAGAGGCGGCGTAGACGATGTAGTAGACCTTCGGATTGCCGGCAACCGCTTCGATGTCGGTGACGCGCGCGGCCATGTTGGAGGGGCCGATCGAGCGCCAACGGAAGACGTTCTGTGCCTGCTCGTTGAGCGGGCTGGTGAGCTGCGCCGCACTCGTGAGCGGAAGCGCAAAGAGAAGCGTGAGCGCGGAAAGATGGGCGCGAAGAACGATGGAGGTCACAGGAAAATCATCGCGAAAGAGGGAAGGTTGAACTTATCGCCGAACGAAGAGGTTGCCGGGTCTTGCACAGGACCTAGAACCACCGCACTACCGCTATCAGGAGAGATACGATGCAATGGCTTCGGGCGCTGACGGCCCACACGATTCTCGCGCCCACCCCGTTGCATGGGCAGGGGCGTTTCACCGTCTCGGCGCGTCCCGAACTTTCGATCGATGCCACCGCGCCCGATGGCGCAATGCGCTTCACGACCCTCAGGGTGTACCGCACTGGTACTACCGGTTCTCGTCCATGTTCGGCCGCGGCACCTCACGCACCGTCGGATAGCGAATGCCGAGCTGCTCAAGATACGACTTGTACTTCTTGGCATCGTAGTAGTTGCGCTGCAGCTCGGGCTTGAACCGCGCCATGATCTCCGCGTTCATCCAGATCGGCGGCTGGTCCGTCGGCGAGATGAACGGCTGATACTGCACTTCACGCGTCTGCACCTCGCGGAAATAGGTCCACGCATCGGCCACGACCTGCGGACGGAGCAGAATATCGAGCAACGTGAGCGCCTGCACCTTCGCGCCGGACACAGCACCCTTGTGCGCGATGGGAGTGGCCGAGGCGATCGAGCTCGACCAGTTGTGGCCCGGGAGCTCGGGGATGTTCGACGGAAAGCGCAGCGTCACCGTCGGCACATTCCACGAGACGTCGCCGATGTCGTCCGAACCGCCCCCCATGCGCTGGCTCTCGGGGATCGGCCCTTCGAGCGTGAAGTCCACGGCGCTGCTCAGTCCCTGCTGTCGCACGCCGAGTTCACGCTGCAGGCCGCGGGCGAGCGTCTGATCGTTGTCATCCCACGTCGGCATCCCAACGCGCTGAATGTTCGCGAACGTCACCTCGGCGATCGTCCTATTGAAGTGTCCGCTCCATCCGGAGCCGACGACCATCACGGTGTCGAGCTCGACGTTCGCCATCATCGCGGCACCGCGGGCAATCCGCTTGCCTGCCTCGAACAACGCCTGCGTGCGCTCGAAATCGCGCTCGCGGAAATAGAACCAGATGCTCGCCGTGCTTGGCACCACGTTCGGCTGGTCACCGCCGTCCATGATGACGTAGTGCGACCGCGTCGGGAGTTCGTTGTGCTCGCGCTGATACTCCCAGCCCGTGCCCATCAGCATTGCCGCGTCGAGCGCGGACCGACCGCGCCACGGGGCGCCCGCGGCGTGCGCGCTTTGCCCACGGAACTTGAAGATTGCCGAGACAAGGGCGGTCTGACTGCTCTGTCCCCATGAGACACCGAGTCCCTGCCCGACGTGCGTGAAGAGGGCGACGTCGGTGTTGCGGAACAGCCCTGCGCGCACGAGGAAGGCCTTGCCGGCCATCTGCTCCTCGGCGATGCCCGGCCAGAGTACCAGCGTGCCCGGAATGCGCTCGCGGATCATGATCTCCTTCACGACGAGCGCGGCGGCGATGTTCACCGCCTGGCCCGTGTTGTGCCCTTCGCCATGCCCCGGTGCTCCGGCAATCAACGGCTCAAAGAAGCCGGTGCCGGGCTTGTTGTTCGACTGCGGGATGCCGTCGACGTCGGAGCCGAGGGCAATCTCTGGCTTGGCGCCGGCAGGCGAGACCCAGCGCGCCACCCAAGCACTCGGCATTCCAGCGTAGCCGCGTTCGATGCGGAAGCCGTTCTGCTCGAGGAGCCCCGTGAGATAGCGCTGCGTCTCGAACTCCTGCATGCCGAGTTCCGAGAAGGAAAAGAGGTGATCGATGATCTCCTGCACGAGCTTCGCGCGCTGCTCGACCTTCGTGAGGGCCTCGGCCTTGAGGCGTTCGAGGCGGGCGCTGTCGGCGGGGGTCATGGCAGGGCTCGCGGCGGTGGCCACGGGCGCGGCCTGTGCACCGAGGGCGCTTGAGGACGTCGAGAGGGCGAGACCGGCGGCGGCCAGAACAACAGCGTGGGCGACGACGCGTCGGGCGAGTCGGAACATCAGCGATCTCCGGTGGTGCGGAATGAGTGGTGCGGAATGGTGGTGCGGAATGGTGCAAGCGGACGTCGGGCTACGCATGGGACGTCGCGGGGGTTGAGCGGGTGCGCGGCGGAGGGCATTCTGAAGCAACGTCAGTGCGGTTTCCCCCGTAATTCAAAGATGCGCCTTTCTATCGCTTCCCGCCTCCTGCATCGCCGAGGGGCCTTGCTCGCCGGCTTGCCATTTTTAGTCGTGGTTGCGTCGGGAATCCTGCTGCAGGTGAAAAAGCAGGTGCCATGGATCCAGCCCGCCGAGCAGCGGACTGCCGTGAATATCCCGAACGTCTCCTGGACGGCCGTGCTGGCATCGCTTCAGGCGCACCCTGAGGCAGGGGTCGGCTCGTGGAACGACATCGAGCGAGTGGACGTCCGGCCCGCGAAGGGGATATTGAAGGTCATCACCAAGACACGGTGGGAGTTGCAGTTGGCGTTGGACGATGGCCGTGTCCTGCAGAGTGCGTATCGCCGCTCGGATCTGATCGAACAGCTGCACGATGGCTCGTTCTTTGGAGATCGGGTGAAGCTGTGGATCTTTCTTCCCTCGGGGCTCATCGTGTTCGGAATGTGGCTGACGGGCATCTATCTCTTTGTGCTGCCGACCCTCACGAAGCGCAAACGGGCGCGGCTTGCGGCGGGATCGTCAGCAGTGACGTCCGCGGCAGCACCGCTGGCGTTGCTCCTGATGCTGGCGCCGCTGGTTAGCGATGGTGGCGTGCTTGGGGCGCAACGTGCAGCACAGCGTGGATCCCAACGCGGATCGTCCCCGGCGGCCGCGGCGTACGTGCCCGGGAGCAATTGGGAACGCCGGTCCCCCAGCGCGCTCGGCGTGGACAGCGTCAAGCTCGCCGCGGCAATTGCCTATGCGATCGAGCAGGAAGCGAAGTCGCCGCGTGACTTGGAGGAGGCGCACTACGCCACCTTCGGGCGCGAACCGTTTGGGCAAGGGATCGGGCCCCACAAGCCGCGCGGGCCGTCGAGTGGGGTGATCCTCCGTGGCGGCTATGTGATTGCGAGTTGGGGCGACCCGGATCGCGTGGACATGACCTTCAGCGTCACGAAGAGCTTTCTCTCGACGACCGTCGGGCTCGCCGTGGACCGCGGCCTGATTGCCGATGTGAATGCACTCGTCTGGAAGTCGCAGCCTCCGACGTACGCGTTGCGCATGCAGGCCGATCCTAACCCTGGCGAGCGCTACGGACAGTCGGCCTTCATGGACCCGTGGGAAACGCCGCACAATCGCACGATCACGTGGACGCATCTGCTGCAGCAGAACAGCGACTGGGAAGGAACGCTCTGGGGGAAGCCGGAGTGGGCGGATCGTCCGGCGCCGGATGCCTCCACCTGGACCACGCGCGCGCGCCACGCGCCGGGTACCGTGTACGAGTACAACGACGTACGCGTGAATGTGCTCGCGCTCGCCGCAACGAACATCTGGCGTCGCCCGCTTCCGGAAGTGCTCGATGAGTTCGTGATGTCGCCAATCGGTGCGTCGCGCACTTGGCGTTGGTACGGCTACGACAATGCGTGGATCACGCTCGATGGGCGTCCGGTGCAGGTGGTCACGGGGGGTGGGCACTGGGGCGGCGGGTTGATCATCAACGCTTGGGACATGGCGCGCTTCGGGTTGCTCACGCAGCGCCGTGGCGTATGGGGGACGCAGCGTATTCTCTCCGATGCGTGGGTGACGAAGGCGTTGACGCCGAGCCCGACGAACCCGACGTACGGTTACATGAACTGGTCCCTGAACACGGACACGAAGTGGATGCCGAGTGCGCCGGCCTCGCTCTTTGGGCATGTCGGCAATGGGCGCAACGTGATCTTTGTGGCGCCGGAACAGGACATGGTGGTCGTGGTGCGCTGGCTTGAGGACCGTGCGCTGAATGAGTTCATCGGGAAGGTGTTGGGGGCTATTTCGCGGTGAGTGAGCTCGCGCCGCGTACGGATCAGCCGGCAGAGGGCGCCGCGATCGCCCCTCACGTCGAACGGCCGCTCGCGTTTCGCGAAGAGCTGGGCCGCTGCCCGCGATGCGCGGCGCGGATTACCACGGGGATTCTGTGATCGACTCGAGATTCACACGCGCGCTCGTCGCCGCATCCGCAACGCTCGCCTTCAGTGCCGCGGCGCTTGTCGCACAGCAACGCGCGCCGCAGCCCGAGTGGGCCGTGCTCATACAAGGCGGCACTATTGTTGACGGCACCGGAGCGCCCCGCTTCGCGGGCGATGTCGCCATCACTGGGGATCGCGTCGTGCAGGTGTCGCGTACGTCACTTGATGCGCGTCGTGCCGCGCGTGTCATTGACGCGCGTGGACTGATCGTCGCTCCAGGCTTCATTGACCTGCACGCACATCTCGAGCCACTGCTCAGCATGCCTGACGCCAAGAGCCATGTCACGCAAGGCGTGACGCTCGCACTCGGCGGCCCCGACGGCTCCGGTCCGTCTCCACTCGGGGCATACCTTGATTCCGCGCAACGGTCCGGACTCGGGATGAACGTCGCGTATCTGGTGGGCCACAACACCGTGCGCCGCGCCGTGATGGGGACCGAGAATCGTGCGCCGACTGCCGCAGAGCTCCAGCGCATGATCGCGCTGGTCCAGCGAGGCATGGGCGACGGCGCCTTCGGCATCAGCACGGGCCTTCGCTATGTGCCGGGCTACTACTCCAAGACCGACGAAGTCGTGGCGCTGAGTCGTGCGGCCGCAGATTCCGGCGGCTTCTATACCTCGCATCTGCGCGAAGAGGGGCTCGGATTGCTCGAAGGAGTCACCGAGGCGATCACGATCGCACGCGAGGCACGGATTCCGGTGGTCCTCACGCACCACAAGGCCGTTGGCCCGCCGATGTGGGGAAAGAGCACGGTGACGCTCGCCATGGTGGACTCGGCGCGCGCCGCTGGGCTCGACGTGATGATGGACCAGTATCCGTATACGGCGAGCCAGACGTCACTCGCGGTACTGATTCCCCCCTGGGCGCTCTCTGGCGGGACGCGGGCGCTGCGTGAGCGACTCACGAACCCCGTGCTTCGCGACAGCATCGAGCGTGGCATTGTCGAGCTGTTGCGCACCGATCGTGGCGGTGGCGATACGCGCCGCGTGCAGTTCGGGTCAGTCGCGTGGGACCACTCGCTCGAAGGACGGACGCTCTATGACTTCGCCGAGCGTCGGGGGATGGGGACGTCGATGGAAGCCGCCGCCAAGCTTGTGCTCGAAGGTGAGCTCAATGGCGGTGCGAGTATGGTGTACCACATCATCGACGAAGGCGACGTGCGGCGCATCATGCAGCATCCGCAGACGATGATCGCCAGCGACGGCCGTCTCACGCGTCCCGGCGATGGCGTGCCGCATCCGCGGGCGTACGGGACGTTCCCTCGCGTGTTGGGCGAGTATGTGCGCGTGCAGCATGTGCTCACGCTGGAGACCGCGGTACACAAGATGACAGGCCTCCCCGCCAAGCGGCTCGGGCTCACCGGTCAGCGTGGATGCCTCGCCGTTGGGTGCTTTGCCGATGTTGCGATCTTTGATGCCGAGCGAGTGGGGAGTCCCGCGACGTTCACGGAGCCGCATCAGTACGCGGAGGGGATTCCCTTCGTGATGGTGAATGGCGTACTGGTGGTGGAGCGCGGGGAGTTCACGGCGAATCGCCCGGGCCGGGCGCTGCGGCGTCCATAAGTAACGGCCTCCGCGTGTCGCGCTGCGTCTGAACTAGAACCGCTGGAAAATGTGAACGCCCTCGTCGCCATGCGGCAACGAGGGCGTTCGCCCGCTGGTGAAGTGTGGGGTCCGGTCCGTCGCTACTGAATTAGTAGCCGGATCCACCGCTTCTTCCGCTGACTGGACGGCCAGTCCGCAGTGCTACCCTATCGGGCAACTACAGTCGTTTCCAGCGACCTCACGACCGGCGCATCGGTTCGAACGGCCTTTGCGCGTTCTCTCCGACAGCGTCCTGCGAGAGAGATCCACACGTGCAATTTCCGCCGCACGAGTGCAGTACGAGTATTCAACTTTCCCACGCATCCCACAATGGCGAAACCCCTGACGCGCCGTCAGGGTTTCGCGTGAGAAACTCGCGTTACATCCGCGGGCGCGCTGGCTTCACGTACTGATCGAGCCAGCCAAGCATCTCGTGCAGCGTGTGACCCACGCTTTCCCGCGCCGCGTAGCCGTGCGACTCCGCCGGCAACTGCACATAGCGCGTAGTCCCGCCAGTCCCCTTGAGCGCGGCGAACATCCGCTCGGACTGAATGGGGAAGGTGCCGGTGTTGTTGTCCGCCATCCCGTGAATCAGAAGGATCGGCGTCTTGATCTGATTCGCGAACGTGAAGGGCGACATCTGCTCGTAGAGCTCCGGCGCCTGCCAATAGCTCCGCTCCTCGCCCTGGAAACCAAAGGGGGTGAGCGTGCGATTGTACGCGCCCGACCGCGCGATGCCAGCGCGGAAGAGCGTCGTGTGCGCGAGCAGGTTGGCCGTCATGAAGGCACCGTACGAGTGTCCTCCTACGGCGATGCGCTCGCGGTCCGCCACGCCGAGCCCGACGATGTGATCGACCGCCGCCTGCGCGCTGGCGACCAATTGGGGCACGTAGGTGTCGTTCGGTTCCTTCCCCTCCATTCCGATAATCGGCATGGTGGGATCATCCATCACGCCGTAGCCCTGCAGCAGCGCAAAGAGATGCGACGAGCCCCCGGGACGCGTGAAGCGATACGGCGAACCACTCACCTGCGAGGCGGCATCGGCCGAACCGAACTCGCGCGGATACGCCCAGAGCAGGAACGGGAGCGGACCATCGCGCTCCTTCTCGTAGCCCGGCGGAAGATAGATCGTCGCCTGCAACTGCACCCCGTCGGCGCGCGTGTAACGCACCTGCTCCCGCTTCACGGTGGCGAACTGGGGCGCGGGGTCGGTGAAGGTGGTAATGGCCAATGGCGCAATGCGACGCACGACATCGCGCGCAAAGTAGTTCGGCGGCTCGGTCGCGGACTCGCGACGCGTCAGCAGCCGCTGTCCACGCTCGTCGAGCAGATCGACCACGGTCTCGTAGTAGGGGGCCGCCGAACGGAACACGCGCGTGGTTTGCCCACTCGCGACGTCAAAGCGATCAAGGAACGGACGATCTCCTTCTGCCGACGCGCCCGTACCAACGAGGAACGCCGCGCGACCATCTGGGGTGAGCCGCAGCACGCTCTGGCCGCGGGCGTCGCGCGTGGTCATGAAGGTGCCCGGATCGTTGTAGCGGTCTTCCGTGCTGCGCTCCCAGAGCATGCGGGGTGCAGCGGCTCCGTTGGGATCGAAGGTCCAGACGCGCGCCTTGCGTTGCCGCGAGTTGCTTTCGCGCGCGATGGCGAGATTGCCGCGCCCCCATGTCACGCTACGGGCGCGCCACTCCGTTTCAAGGAGGGTGCGCGGTGCCGCAGTGAAGGGGGCCTCAAGCGCGAGCAGGCGATCGCGCTTCGCGGCCGCACGCGTCGGATCGCCCCCATCGAGCGCCTCCAACCACGTCAGTGTGGCCGCGACATCGCTCCGCCACGATTGGCCTCGCGGTCCGGCCTGCGTGGCATCGCCGCCCCAGGGCACGCGCTCCAACAACGGACGCGTCGCCATCGTGCGGGCCACGGTGCCGGTCGGCGTCCACACTTCGACCCGCGTCGGGAAGTAGCTGTATGGCACTGCATACGAGAACGGACGCGCGATGCTCGTCACCAGAATCCACGCACCGTCCGGGCTCGGCGATGCGCCGGTGATGATCGCCGGCGTCCCGATATTCGTCACGCGACCATCCAGCGCGATCCGCACAAGCTGGCTGGTGCCATAGTGTTCGAAGAGTCGCTCCTCGTGCGGGCTCTTCAGCAGGTCCTGATACGTCGCGACGCGATCCTCGCGTCCCGACAATGCCTCTTGCACGATCGGTCCGCTCGGCACCGTTGGTGCTACCGGTTCGCCGCCGCGTGCGTCGGGCACGGTGCGGCAGATCAACGCGGTGTCATCGGCCCAGTCGCAGGGAGCGCCGAGTACGGCGTTGAGGCGACGGGTGCTGAGCTGGCGTGCGGTGCGGGCCGTGGGATCGGCGATCCAGAGCGTGAGCGCGTCGTCGGTGACCACCACGAAGGCCACGAGCTTGCCGTTCGGCGACCAACTGGTGTTGCTGATGCCGCCGTCCGCGGGAAGGGTCATCACGATGGGCTGTGCTGCACCACCGCGCATCGAGACCACCGACATTCCGCGCGCGGGATTCTGGCGCGACGGGCCGCTGTTGCGCGGGTCCAGCCGAATACCGGCGAGTCGATGTTCTGGCGCCGAGATCTCGGCAATGCTCGGGAGCCCTGGGCGCTCGAGCAGGACAATCACCTGCTTGTCCGGGCTTGGCAGCGCTGTTGGCGTGGCGGGCGCATCAAGGATGCGCGCGACCACATCAGGGGGCTGCTGGTAGCCCGTCTGCGCGACGGCTGGCGCAGTGCAGAGCACGAGGAGGGCAACGGCAGAACGACACGCACGAAAAGGGAAGGGCAACAAGACGAGATCTCCGAGATCGAGGGGACTCACCGACTACGCAAGATCCCGCGTCGGCGTTCGCAACTCGGAAAGTGTGCCGTCGGAGGTGTGAACACCACAAGCGGACGCTCGCTCTGCCAAGAATATTGACAGTTCACCTCTCGGCGGCCCCGATCTCCGACGTCCTGCCCCACCCCGCTGGCGGAGCGGCGTCCCACTCCCGAAGTTCCATACTCGGCCGGCGCGGTGTCGGCCCCCTTAACGGAGACCAGAGTACCATGCGTCTGCATCGATCGATCCGCTTCCTGTTCGTGGCCCTCGCGCTGGCGGTGCAGTCCGCGGCGCTCGTGGCCCAGCAGGCGCTCCCCGCCGGCATCACCCGCGGTGCGAGTGTCGAAGGCATCACCGAATACACGCTTCAGAACGGCCTCCGCGTGCTGCTCTTCCCTGACCAGTCGAAGCCGACGGTCACGGTGAACATCACCTATCTCGTGGGCTCTCGGCATGAAGGCTATGGCGAGACCGGCATGGCGCACTTACTTGAGCATCTTGTGTTCAAGGGCACGCCGCGGCATCCGAACATCCCGCAAGAGCTGACCGAGCACGGCGCCTTCCCGAACGGCACGACCTGGTACGACCGTACCAACTACTTCGAGACGATGCCCGCGAGTGATGTGAACCTCGAGTGGGCGCTCGACCTTGAGGCCGACCGCATGGTGAACTCCTTCATTGCCAAGAAGGATCTCGAGAGCGAGTTCACGGTCGTGCGCAATGAGTTCGAATCGGGGGAGAACAACGCCTTCCGTGTGACGATGCAGCGCACGATGGCCGCGGCATTCGAGTGGCATAACTACGGCAAGACGACCATCGGTGCGCGCGCCGATCTTGAGAACGTGCCGATCGAGCGCCTGCAGGCGTTCTACCGTCGGTTCTATCAGCCGGACAACGCCATTCTCGTGGTCGCCGGCAAGTTCGACGAAGCCAAGACGCTGCAGTTGATTGCGGCCAAGTACGGGACGATCC
>ENA-ORBV01007667-ORBV01007667.1-microbial-mat-metagenome-genome-assembly--contig:-NODE-7667-length-18475-cov-6.151701_pt1 | contig 18475 bp, 16 predicted proteins | sample MGYA00237777_ERZ505514 | MGnify/ENA primary metagenome ERZ505514 (study PRJEB26160, sample SAMN06269048) | microbial mat metagenome | isolation source: Oligotrophic lake microbial mat | place... | reverse complement strand
GAAAATTTTGGTATTACCACTCCTCGTCGGCCGATTACCAAATTTTGTGCTACTCGCTGTGGACTTACTATTAGTAAATCTTAGAGAACTCAATATTCTCATTAAGTATCAGAGTACTCTTTTTTCAATACTCGTACACTTCGCACCTGGCAAAAAAATCCAGTGGATTACGGAAACAGCACCTGGTTCGATGTTCCTACTAGGCGGCGCCAGAATGATTTATTCTGCTATAACATCTTAAGCTTAAGCTACCAGTCCGGCAGTACCGGTAGACGACGCCTGTGCGACTGGCTCAACTGTAGTGTTGCTATGTTCAAAACATTTGAGTAGATCAATCGTTAGTACTAATATTAGTAGACCTGCCTGCCCCTGACTTCCGGAAGGCCAGCTGAAGGGTTCAATCAGGGCCGTGGTGAGCGGGGGGGTACAGTTGAAATCTATCAAGTGGATTTCTGCAAAATCTACGGGGGCTAGGGCAGATAAAATAGGCGAAATATAACATGAATTACATTGTTTAGGGCATTTTGAAATGGCCATGGCAAGGCAAATAATAGTGACCAGGAGGAGGAAACATCCTGGCTCTTGCGCCTCCCGACGAGTTCTTCTCCGTCTATGAAGAATGGTGATGCTGCTGCTGCTGCTGCTAATAACAATAATAATAGGAGTGGTCGTTGGGTTTTTAAGGTGCACATTCGACAACTTGAATCTTTCCCTCTCCCACATCTGGTGGATTGGGAGAGCCTGAGTATTGTCCAGCAAAGAAAATATCTTCTGTTTGGTAAAAGATATTTTCCTTGTAGACTTCGGACATCCAAATGTAGTCTTGTACAAACTGCTTCACGTCTACCTTTTCCATCTCGGCGAAGACAGTCGCCGCCGGTACGTGAGCACCGTCGGCAGTTCTTACATCGGCAAAGAACTCCACAATGGAAGGCAGAGCGGCATTGTCTTTCCATTCCCAATCAATATTATATGCTTGCATGGTCACGTCGGGGCTGACCGCTGTCTGCAATGTTTTGGCAAAGAACTTTTGTGCCTGACATATCATAGCCTTGATATCCTCTGTTTGAGGCTCTGCTTCATGGCCGGCGAAAAAGTCGACTTGAATGGTGAAATAGACCATTTCGTCGGCTTGCGTGGTGGGGGCCATGGTGGAACCAAAATCCAGAGGCGACCCACGACCCGTGGCCGTGGGTCTTTCATTGGCCGGCGGGATGCCAATGCCGCCCATGGCAGGAACCTGAGGTTTGACGGTTGGCCCAGCGGATGGCGTGGCAGTTGGAGGTGTGGTGGTTGCTGCTTTGGTGGGAGTCATGGTTGGAGACGTGGTTTCCACGGTGAGCTTGTCTGCGCGACCTGGATCTGCGGGTGAACCTGTTTTCACAAAGTCAAAACGAGGAAGGAGGCGTGAGCATTATTGTTAACCATGGTTACTGTTAATAGTCAAGAAAATGTCATAGTCATACAGTAACAAGCAATCGCTATAGCATTAGCCATAGCATTTACGTACTTGGTGCGGGACATTCCGAGTTTTGGGGCATCTTTCCGGTTACAGGCTCTTGGATAAAGGGTTCGTACCAAAGTCCTCGAGTCTCTTTGAAGAAGTTTTCAGAAGGAATCTTCCAAAGGTGCTCCTTGATATAGGCAAAGTAATCGAAATATTTGGTCGCTTCCCACATTTCTTGATTGGAAGGAGCTTCTCCTCCATCCGTGGCAGTGATGACCGTGGTAAAGTTGACCTCCACTGGAACATTTCGTGGTGCCTCTGGTTCCGATCCCTCGTAGACGAACTGTTCATACCCCCAATCAATTTCAATGGCACTGACTTCCACATTGTCTTTCTTGGTGTAGTTCTTTAAGGAGTCAGTCAAAAAGTCATTGGTGGCGCAAATGAGACCTTTTATATCCTGTTCCGTGGGTTGGCCACTGGGCTCTCCCGCTTCCCCTTGTTCAAATCCGTACCGAAAGAACATGCGGAAGATCTCTTCATTAGCTTTTATCACTGGCAAGAAAGCATTGCACAGCAAGCAATAGGCCACTACGAGTTGTCTAAAGTCTTTCATCGTCGTTGTTACTATTGTTATTGACTTTATCTATCGGAACGGATCTGATCTGATCTTGTGTGTAGTAGTGTGTGGCCGGCAATTTCTTGTCTGAAGGTGGGCTTTCGCAAGAAGTTGTGATAGATTAGAAATAATCTTTCTGTAGACGAGCTGGTAAGATGAAGGGAAGGTACAATTGTACCGTGCGAGGCGAAAACCAGCAACAAAATAATGAGGTACCACCTGGTATTGGATTACAATGATGTACATGTGTTTGCATGCCGGGATCTTTTATTTCTCACCGGATGGTTTGGTGCGATTCAGGTGTTGACGAGATTTTGGAAACACGGAAAAATGGGGCGTTCGATTATAAAAAGATACTTTTAGCGCGCGCCCGATACCGCTACGACATCAAAAGCCTAAGTATCCAGAATTACTTAGAATACCCGGTGAGGAACATCTGATCCTCTGTATCCAAAAGGATTTCTAACTCTCTCCTTATTGATGAAAGCCTCAACCCTTTTATCTTTTTCCCTATCGCCTTTCAATCAATCAATCAATGAATCCAGCCTTAACCCTCTCATGCATCGTCCCCGACATCGACAACCAACACCAACCATGATGATAGAGAAACACACACCAGCCATCCAACAACATAACACAACACGGTAACAAACAACGATCATATTGTACCAATCAGCAGGGATGCTTCAAAGCTATTTGCTTTCTAGCGAGGGGTGACGAAGTACTGGCGGGGTTGCTAACGAAGAGCTACCTGAACAGCTTCCATATCTTGATCGACAAAGCGCTACTTTTTCTTCCTTGTAAAAGCCCATTGATTGGTATACTCAACTGTACAGTATGATGCAAGATTCCTCCTCCCCGGGTCCTCCTCCTCCTTCTGCCTGTTCTAACCAGAAGAAAAATGAGGCTCTCTTGATTTTTTCGGCGCCCTTGGCACAGAAACTTTCTACCCCACATATTCGTATCGAACCAACCTATGTTGGAGTCCGTCGTGTGCGACCCAGTAGTCGTGTGGTACAAAACGCCATGCGAGGGCAACCTGCAGAAGTTGAGACAGGACAAGACAAAGACGAAAACGGACCAGCAGCAAAAGGAACAAGAGATGAAAGTGACGCAGCACCAGCAGCTACTGCTACTCATACCGGATCCTCTGCAATTGTCTATAAAGTTCTCGAAAAAGATGGAACCGAACGACGAATGACGAAACAAGAAAAAAAAGCCAGAAAATTGCAATTGCTGCAACAACGGAAAATTGAAAAACAAGAACGAAAAGAGCTACTACTATTGCAAAAGCAACAGCAGGAAAGTGAAAGTAAAGGCAGCAAGAAAGATGAGGGAAAACCCAGTCGAGGTATCAAGCGAAGTAGAAGCCAACAAAGTGATGCATATGAGGGGCGAAAAAATGATGATAATGTCAGTAACAATGACGACAATGACGCTGCTGCTGGTGGTGCCAATGATGATGCCTTTGCGACGGATACTCTCAATGACAACCTTCAAGATTTTTCCAAAGTGGGAAAATCCTCCTCGCTGCTGGTGGAGCAAGAGTTGGCGGATTTGAGAGGAGAGCGAGAAGGTGTGCCACCCGTCATGTTGTCTCCTGCATTGGCAAAAGCTCTACTACGGGCCACTGCCACCAACAGCAACAATGCTTCGCCATCACAAAGGAGTACCCCAGTCACAAATGATGCCAATGTGCAGGTGGATGATGATCTTGCACGACAATGGGCAACCGCGTTGACCGCTAGCATGGAGCCCGCGTTGGATGTTCGGGGTAGAGAGGATATGAGGGCCATGAAATATGCCATTTTACCAGAAGTGTGGACTCGTCTTCGTCCTGCAACTCTTGATTCTAAAAAGAATTCGTCAGATACAACAGACGACAGCTACAATGTCACCATTCGATCCAATCAAATCCAACAAAAAGGAGAAGAAACGGAGGAGGATTCTGCTTCGTTTGTGTCCATCCGACCTCCCTCTTTGTCGACTTTTGATTCCGATCTTGATGCAGTGGTACAAGCGCTCCGTGACAACAATAATTCACTGTATCTTTCCTGCGGGGCAAAGTTTGGGTGCGATCTACTCTTGTATGACGGTCCCAGGAGTGAACGTCATGCCTTTGCTGGACTTCGTTTGGTGACAGCTTCGAGTCACCAGGGCAGCTTTCCTCCGTTCTCTTCGCCATCATCATCATCATTATCCTTTCCTGTACCATCAGCATATTGCATAGCTGGCTATGTGCGGTGTCTAAATACAGCGGGCAAGTTGGCATTGCTTGCAACTGTGCGGCGAGAGACAACAACCAAAGACGATGGGTCCTCCCAAACGGATTGCCGTGTCGCCCTGGTGGACCTGAAATTGGAGCGCATTGATGGAACGAAACGGAAGGATATGGAGCAAGTGTTGCAAAAGCTAGATCGGTCTGCCGCCTAGTCATTCATTTTGGCCTCATAATTATTATTGCGCAAATCGACTACTAATGCTTGAAGCAAATCATCATGGCAGGAATAATCATTCATAAAGGACAGTGTTGTGATTAATATTAGGATGTAGTTAGGTATATTTATGTATTTGTGATTCGAGTAGAGACAGAAATTTGTGGATAGGTTAGCAATTGACGGATTCAATCTCACCCGGCCTTATCACTGTGCCTATCTTGCCCTCAAAAGAGAAAGCATTGGCGCCGTAGAAAACATTTTCTTCCAATGGTTCAGACTTCCAAATGAATTCTTCTAGGTACAGCTTGATTTCATCTTGGTCAAGCTTCAGTGCTTCGTATAGTTCCGCTGGCGGGACAGGTGAGCCGTCGCAAAAGGTTGCTTCAGCTGCATAGGTTACTGTGGTTGGAGCTATGGCGCATGTTTCGTTATAGGTCCAACTAATCCTGGTGATGTCTGCTGCCTGTATGCAGGCGTCGGCGATTTCGGCCTCGAGCTCTTCTTTGATAAAGTCCTTGGATTGGCACACGAGTGCTTCTATCTCACTTGGAGTAGGTTCTCTGAGGTCTCCTTCGTAAAAGTGAAATTCCAGATGGTACAAGATTGCATTTTCTCCGGATTGTTGGTGTTCCTGCTGCTGCTGCTGCTGCTGCTCCATAGGAAACGCAGCTGAAAACGCTCGGGTGAGAATACCAGTATGTTAAACGTTCGGTGATAAGCGAAACGGGCACAGATAAAGTAAACTTACCATTTCTTCCTGTTGCAGGTGCAGGTGCAGGCTCAGACGGGCCATTTTCCGAGCTGCTTTCTGATTGCGTAGATTCAGATTCAGACGAGCCTTGTTCCTGGCTGGTTTCTGCAGGCGTAGCTGGAGCTGACCCAGGTGCAGATGGGCTATGCTCCGAGTTGGTTCCTTCGGGCGAAGCCGGAGGTGATCCATATGAGGGGCCATTTTCCGAGTTGGTTCCTTCAGGCGAAGCCGGAGGTGATCCATATGGAGAGGGGCCATGTTCTGGAGACATGGCAGGGGCTGGTGCAGGGGCCATTGCAGGGGCGCCCGGGCTTGATTTTCCAGATGATGCCGAAGGCGGTTTGGTGCCGCTCTCTTCTGGACACGAGACGGCGGAGATTGTGCCGGGGGGTGCTTCATCGCCATAATTCTCCTCAAAGCTTAACTGGCTAGTTAAAAAGAAGACGTTAGTACCATATTCTGGTGTAGGCCACACATAGTTCTCCATATAGTCTTTCATTTCGTCGTCACCAAGCTTCAAATTTTCATAGATGTCGAGTGTGTGAAGTTGCTCGCCGTTCCCTTCTGTAGCTTCCACGGCAAAAGTCAGAACCACTTGGTCGGGACAATCCCCACCCTGAGTCACACCAATATTTGTGGCCTGGGCCTGTAACGCAGGGTCGCCGACGGCAGCTTGTAATTGATTCGTAATGAATGCATTGGTTTGGCAAATCACAGACTCGATTTCTGATGTTGAAGGCTTTCGTGCAAGTCCTTCTGGGAATCCAAATGTAACCTGATACGACAGGGACTTAGGTTCAGATTCAGAGGCGTCACCTGTCAGAGTCAAAGGTGCTGGGGCAAAGCAGGTAAAGAGGTAAGATTTAGGTTCCTTCAACGATTATCGGACTGAAAGTGTAAACGTACTGGCTCTCGACGGGGCGGCTGGACTTCCCGCTGGACTTGCCGGTGGTGCCTTTTGCTCGGGGCAGATAGCTTCCGGAATTTGAGCTTGTGTTGCCAGTTCGCCTGCCTTCTCAATCGTTTCTTCAAATTGTAGCTTGTCAACTTTCTCGAATGGAGAACCCTGAGGTTGGGATTTCCAGACATAGTTTTGAACGAAGTCAACGAGTTCATCGTCGCCAAGCTCCAGAAGATGAAATATATCGCTAGAACTGACAGGGCTCCCATCCCCACCGCTTGCGTCGATAGTAAAATTTAAGATAATAGGTGTTTCGCAGTCGGCAGTAAATGACCATGCAATGTCATGAATGGAAACCTCTATACTGGGGTCCTTCAATCCATTCTGGAGTCTTTGAGTGACGTAGCTCTTTGCTTCACACATCAAACCGTTCATTTCCATTACGCTTGGTTCTGAGGAAGGCTTCTCCGAAAAACCGATAACTAAGTTGTACGAGTCAACCTGGTCGTCTTCAGCAGCGGCGGCTGCCGCATCTTGAGCACTAGACGAATTGCTTGTGTCGGAATTTCCTTGCGACAAATCGCTTGTGGAAGGGCCTGCCCCTTGACCTCCAATGCCAAAAGCAGCTAGAAGGGAAATGGGCGAGGTGAGTATTGGTCATGACGTAGTTGAATACGGCCACAATACGTAAGGGTAAATAAGCTTACCAGCCCGATTTGGTTTGGCATTAGTGGCGTTTGATCCAGCCATCTCTTCTGCTGCAGCATTTGGGCAATTAGCCTCTGCCAACTTCCCTGGCTCAGAAGGAGCTCCCAAATTTTCTTGAAAAGAGACTTCATCTACGTTGGTAAACATGGTTTCATTGGTTGTGTCTGTTGAATTTGTTTTCCATACGAAGCTTTCCACATATTCAGTCATTTCCCGGTCATTCAATTTCAGAGCCTGATAGACATCATCTGCTGTAATGGGTGATTCATTTCCATGACTGGCCTCAACTTGGAAGACCAACTTTAGAGGAGGTGCTGAACCCTCTTCCCAATTTATATTGACAGCTTTGGCACCAACTTTTGAGTCATTGAGGTGCTCTTGCAGCCTTTCCTTTAAGAACTCATTTGTCTGGCACACCAATGATTCAATATCTGATTCTGATGGTTCTGTAAATGTGTTTTCAAAAAATCCATAGGAAACATGAAAAGTAGCCATCTCAACCTTTCGGCCAGTAGACGGCACACCAGGGCATTGAGCTTCCGCCAACTTTCCTGATCCTGAAGGGGAACCCAAATTTGATTGAAAAGAAACTTCATCCACATTGGCAAACACAGTTTCATTGGTGGTGCCAGTCGAACTGGTATTCCACACAAAGGTTTCTACGTAATCGGCAATTTCTTGTTCACTCAATTTCAGTGCCTGATATACCTTATCTGCTGCAACTGGCGATCCATTTCCATCGTTGGCCTCAACTTGAAAGGTCAATAGTAGAGGTGGTGTGGAAGTCTCCCTTAAGGTCCAATCAATATTGACAGCTTTGGCTTCAATGCTGTCATCATTCAGGTGCTCTTGCAATTTATCCTTCAAGAATTCATTTGTCTGACATACAAGTGATTCAATATCAGAATCTGATGGTTCTGCATACACATTATCAAAAAAGCCATAGGAAACATGAAATGTGGCCTTCCCACCCTGCTCTTGCCCTATCACAAACAAATTGCACATGGTGAGAAAAGCGTCGAAAGCAATCGTACTTCCTAGGGTTTTGTGACGTACCGGCTTCAGTTCCTTCCGATTGAGATATGGGCTGGTTCGTAGACTGGTCGCCTCCTAAGGAAAAGAAACCGTCGCAGAAGGGCAGAAGATGAGCATTAGATGATGGTGAGGTTCAAAGAAGATTAAGCTTGCATACCCATCACCGTGCCACTTGTCTAGACTGACATACCTAGTTGAATGCCGCGACCGGTGGCTGGACTCTCATTGTCTTGGTCCTCACTGCCTTGGTCTTCGTCTTGATATTGCGAGCAAGGCTCAGAGATACCATTCGGTAGCTCTCCAGCCGGTATTTCCACATTCTGCGAACTTTCGAAGTCTATTTCTTCGACATTCAAGAAAACACTCTCCGTTTCGCCTTCTGCTGGTTTTACTTTCCCAACAAAATCGGCAACGTAGCTTTGCAAGTCGTTTTCCGCGAACTTGAGGGCTTGGAAGACATCGTTTTCAGGTATTAACGCCCCGCTTCCATCTGTGACATCGGATGCGAACATGAGCTTAAACTTCTTCGTCCCATCTTCGTCGTAGGTCCAGCCAACCTCCTTTGCCTTGACAGATACTTGAGCATCACCCAGCACTTTTTGAAGTTCAGAGGAAAAGTAATCTTGTGTGTAGCAGACCAATGACTTCACTTCCTCCAGGGGAGGCTCGCGCTCATCGCCTTCAAAGAAGCCAAATGTGAGGGTGATCAAAGCCATGTTCGAAGCACCGGACATTTGGCTGCCTCTTTCGGCAGGTGGACTAGTAGGAGGGCCAGTAGGAGGGCCAGTGGGAGGGCCAGTAGGTGGGCCAGTAGGAGGAATAGAAGGTGGGCCGTCTCCTCCTCCTTCTTCTTGTCCTTCTTCTCCAGAACCACCACTGCTACTACTGCTGCTGCTGCTACTACTACCACTACCACTACTACTACTACTACTGCTGCTACTGCCTCCTAATGTCTTGTCGTCTGTTGCAGGCGCGTCTGTTGCAGGCGCGTCTGTTGCAGGCGCGTCTGTTGCAGGCGCGTCTGCTGCTGTCTCGGCTGCTTGAGCGTTGGCAGCTGAGGTGCCGCCATTGGCCTGTCCACCATTGGCTTGTCCACCATTGGCTGGTCCTTGTGGTATGTTACCGGGCCGAAATTGGGATTCCGTAGAAACGATCAACAGTGTCGACAGAAGGAATATGTTCCAAAGCTTCCTCATGGTGCTTTAGATAGTGAAACAAAAGTGTGCCTGTTTGCCTGATATCTCAATGTCTATATCAATACTTCTCTTGGCTGGCTGCAGGTTGGCAAACAGCAGGAGCTCTCTGGGCTCGATCTGTATCCCTGAGAAACTTCTCGGCTGGGCAACACCACAGATGTTTGCTTAGTCTATGATCGACACAAATGCCTCGCAACAAGGTTATCAACTGGTACTTCACGGGTAGCTACGACTGTACCCATGATCGGATCTCTAGAATAGATCTCGCATAGAGCAACTGGTGCGTGATATTTGCTGGCATTGGATCTCTCATTCATCACCAGATCGATGAGGTTCACCAGATGTTGTGAAGTTCATTCCACTTTCAACTGACTGCAAAACTGTACGCGTCCCCGTTAAGTATCCAAAGCGGTTTTGATAGAGAAACGCACACTTGATCAGCATTAAGAGTACACCCCCCAACCTTGCGTTTTTGATAATAATTCTGTCCTTGGTCTATGGGCTTTCAGAAACAATTTAGCAATTACCGGTACCTGTGAGTGATTGACACATCAATGGCAAGCTCTCAATTAGCTCTTCAGCACACCATGGCCCGATCAATGAGGGATGTCCATGCTGTTGGTTGTAGTTTTGTTAGGATGCTGTTCAATGTCCATCATGATGTCATTAAAAGAAACAATGACCTCATTTTCTGCATAATGATTGCATAATAAGTAAAGTTTTAGATGCATATCCATTTGTGCTTTTCTTAAACAGAATTTCGGGCCACCAATGCATGGCAAGTTGAAGCCTGTTATTATTAGCTAGAAAGAAATGTTTGCGACAAATATAACATGACATAGTGCTGAACTAGTTCAAGCAAGATGAGTGGATCTTTCCATTGGCGGAGGCAAATCGCACATTTTTCACTCTGGCTGTGAGCCTTCTGCTACTGCATAGCATCCTGAACGAATTGTTTCCGGGCCGGATTGGATCTCGCAGGTCCTTCGATTCGTGGGGTGGGGTGTACAGTGCTCACATTGTTCATCCTGCGCCAGACATGTCTGATGTGTTGCGTTCGCTTCTCTCGTCGATCAGTGCACCGTAAGTATGCCCTACCATTAAAGGATACACTGCTACTAGCTAGAGTAAAGATAATACTACTACTTCGCTGTGGTTTCAATGTTTTGATTATGCAGTTGACTGTTTAGCTATGACATACAGTACAATGTAGATGTTTCCGTTCTGGTACGTGTATGCGTGTGTAAGTATGCTGTGCGCATGAGCGTGCGGGTGTGCTCCGTGTCTGAGTGTGGTGTATAGTGTAATATATATATCGTGTGGAGGCTGCTGCCCTCGCTTATCATAATGATACTGGATAGGAGTCAGCAGTCGTCCTTTAAAGCGCTCCTCCTTCTTCTGATTTGTGCCGTCCTCGTCTTTCTTCGTTTTCCTCGGTTCAGGCGGTCATGGCACTTCGGACATCCATGTTGGGGATCGAGCTGACCATTTTCAAAAGCTTGGAAAAGGTATCTTCCCCGTTGTTCTGGTGGTTACTGTTGCCGCTGTGGAGTTCCCGCTGCTGCTTGAAATGGCGATCCAACAAACTGCCGCTGCTGAGGTTGTTGCCACTGCTCGTCATCGGGGTTGTATTCTGAAACAACATACCAAGGTCCGGGAAGGAAGCCTCGAAGGAATCCTCCAGGTTGTGATTCAAGGCAGGCGCAGCGGTATTGGCATCTGCATTGTGCTGCCCCTCGATGGCATGAAAGGGGTTCTCAAAGAGTCCCATGGGCTCAAAAAAAAAATCATCCTCTTGCTTGACATGCTGCTGCTGCTGGGAACGAGTGTTCTCGATGATGACTTCCTTCAAATGAGTGGGTTCCAAAGGATTGGGATCCTCTTGGTAATTGGGAGGAAGAAGAGTGGCAAGAACATCCAACAAGTTACTGCGGTGGTTCTGTTGCACCATTTGGTTGGCAGTATTGTGGGTGGAGGGAGCACGTGTCGTCGTGGTACAAGCCGCCGTGGGTGCTTCCATGAACCTCGAAGACAACATCGGCATAGCCTCTTGCTGCTGCTGCTGAGTTCGGTGCTGATGCAAGGTGATCAAGCCGGTAGGCTTCTTGTGTTGCAGCATCTGAGGAGCAAAGGAGGTAGAAGTCGTAGGAGCAGCGACCATGTTCAGGCGCTGACGCTTGGCATTGCGTTGTTCTGCCTCGGCGTAGGCTTGAGCACGCTCGATCTTGCGGCGTTCCTTCTTGCACTGACTGCTGGAGCGGTAGTTGCCCAAGGCATCACGAAAGGTTTGCGAGACTTTTTCTCGGGAGAGGTATTCGCCAACCTGAACGAAGGAAGGAAGAAGTGGAAGAGTGGAGGATAGTGTGAGCGTTGGGTTCTGTGTGTGTGTTTGCAAAGAAGAAGAAGAAAGCGACTGCGGATGTACATACCTCATACCAAAGGCCCGAAGCCGGATCGAGTTTCAAGAAGCCAGCTCCTGTGTTGCTGTTAGCTTTGATTTGCTCCATAACTTCCGAGATGATGAAGGATTTCTCGGACTTGTCGGCTTCCGAGTATTCTTCGAGGCGAGAAGCCACCATGCTGCGGAGGGCTCGATTGCCACTGTGGTTGAAGTATTTCATGCTGCGGCCAATCACAATGTCATTCTCACCTGGTGCAAAGCCCTTGGGTAGGAAGCTGGTAGATGCTTGATCATCGTTGCTGTTGTCATTGCCTCCTGACTTGGAAGAGGTAATGGAAGCACTACCAGCAGAGGACCTGTGCTGCATGTTGCTGCTGTTGTTATGAGGAGAAGGCATCCGGTTCATGATTGGTTTTTCGGATAATGCAGCGGAAAGGGAAATAGAGGTGATTGCGAAGGGTAATAGAGGTGATCGTAGTACGTAGTGTAGTTACGTAGATGCCTTTTTCTTGGGGGTGTTGTTGTTGTCCAACTCTTCGGATTGTGTGTTGATCAGTCAAACAGTTCGGATTGTGAGCCAAAACAGGGAAACCTTTGACTGCGTGAAAGAAACAAAATCATAAAAAAAAAGAGAGGGTCTCCGGGGCTGCACTACGTACCGGTAGTTTTTTACACGCTTTTTACGCCTACATTTTAATACTGGGCCTACGCCTTCTCTACGGCCACTCGGTCGATGATCCAAGCAATCCACAGTGTCGAGTACACATTAGAGACACTTTGAAGTTGTTTTTCAACTTGGAGAGTCTGGTAATGATAGTGGTTGAAGATATCAGAGAAAAAGCATAGAAGCTTAAACTATTTCCGAAAGCTCCTGCGAAAAAGGGATTGAAGTTCAAGTTGAACTTTAGTTTGGGGGGATGAGATTTAAGTCCTAGTATTGAAGATAAAGTTAAGATTACTTAGGATTACTCTTAAACCGATCGTTCTTGTGTTTTGAATTCTCGGCGATTCTTTTATAAGTTCAATGATGCTTTATGTAACTCAGACCGCAGGCAACAATTTGAATTTGCACCATTCAAACAAAAGAAGGCTTCCCACGTTGGGCGGACCGGATCAGACCCGATCAAGAATTTCAAGCCGCAGCGACCGAATCTCAACCCGCAGCAACCAAAATGAAGGCCTTTTTCCGAATAATGGCCCACATGCGTCAGTGCGCATCTTGCTTCAATCTTCTGTACTGTACAGTATTGCCATCAGCTGTTGCGCACTTGTACTCACAATTTCAATAGTACTATCTTCTGTACAGTACTCCGAGTACATCATCTATAGCTGAAGGTACCTGAAGTATCCTTGCAGTCTATGGTCTGGCAATTATCTAATTCCTCCTTAGCCTCCATTGTTCTTTGCCTACTCCGAGTGCAGCTCCGAGTGACTATCTATCATTCCGCAACATTACTACAGTAGTTGAAGTAAAGGCACCCTAAAGAATCAACTTATCACCATTCTACGTGCTGGTTCGGAGAAACGAGGTGGCGGCCGATAGGCTCAAGACTAAAATAACTAGCATCTCAGAATCTCAGCCTGGTTCCTTTCCTGGGAGAACGAAAAGTGTTTGGCTATAACGAGCTGCGAGTCGAATGGAATCAATCTACCGGGAGACGACCCGACGCTTCTTCAAGTTCTGGCGGACAAAGGTGGGGATCTGTGGCAACCGACCAGTGTCGATAAGCTTCCAAAGTAGGCCAAGCCAAGATGACTCATTCTGCATGCTAATTGCCCCTCAATCAGAAAAACACCCACCCAATTAGAAGTTCCATTGCCGGGGTTGTCAAAGACACAACCGCCAACCCCATCAGCCACTGTTGCACTGTCACTACTTACATACCATTTACCAGCAGCGGCTACGTCGTACGAAAAGCTTTTGCTTGGTGTGTTGAAGTTCATAGCCATATACAAGGATCACGAATTGCTTCTACAAAGAACAAACCCGGATACTCCCCCAATCAAGTTTTACTAGTAGTTACGCGTGTTGCTGGTTCCAGGTTAGTTGAGGAAAGGTGATGAAATCAAGGATCAAGTTCCTTCCTGTCGCAAGGCACCAGCATGGATGCTCTGCACTAGTACTACAGTAGTTACAGTAATTACCCTGCCAGTTTACTTCTAGCAAAAGTTCTAGGACAGTGGTGATGCGACCAGTTTGTACACAGTTCGAACAGTACTAGAGTAGTATGATTTATGGCTGCAGCAAAGCAAGTCGCATGTGTTGACTGAAACGGCATGGCCTTGGCACTCCGTCATCTACAAGTGCAATCCCATCCAGCAGGATCAAGCAGGGAGCCCATCCATTCGCCTCTTTGGCCGGGAAGTACAGTTGAGTTCAACTTTAGAATGCATATGTTTCGTCCGCTCGCTGGCGTGATCTCCCGACCCTTCCAGTGTTGCCGTCGCTAGTTGTCTAGATTCAAATCTGACCCTGGCCTAAACAGGTGTGAGCTTCCCGGCACAAGTAAAAAGCAGCCAAGAGCAAGTGATTGTGAACGGCTCTACTGGTTTCTCGCTGACCGATGTTGACTTTTTGCTATTGGATGACTGGTGAATGAATGGTGATTATACGTACTGGCTAACTATAAAAAACTCCGTCCCTGAGTCATTCAGTGGGTCGAGTCGCTAGGCTCTGTTCGGCTCGGAGCAGCTTCTTCTTTATCATTTTACTACGAATGAGGCGGCAACTCTGAAAAATGTTGGGGATCCATTGCCACTTCTTTCGTGGCATCTGGGTTGACAACGGCCGAGACCGGAGCTGCCCCTCCCGTGGCCAGGCCGGGAAGTTGGCATGTCACCTTGGCAAGCTTTCCTTCACCCAGTAGATGCGCATTGATCATTCCGCCAAACAAAATGTCCTTGGTGTCGTAGTAGATATTCTGAGAATAGGGCTGTGAGTTCCAAACATAGGTTCGGACATAGTCGTCAATGTCAATCACTTTCATGACGTCGTACACCAATTTGGCCGGGACCAATGATCCATCCCCGTACGTCGAAAAGGACGTAAAGTTCACAATCGCTGGATACTTTTCGCCTATATTGTACTCCCAGTCCACATTCGTCGAATGGGAATTGATGGAATCGTCTTTCAAGTCTTCTCGGAGACGTTTTTCAAAGTACAAGTCGGTCTGACACAAGAGACCTTCAATTTCTTGTTGAGTGGGGGCACCGGTTCGAGACTCGAATCCAACTTGAATGGAAAAGGCAGGCAATAGTTTGCTGTCGTAGTTCTTACACTTGACACCATTGGGTATTTTGGATGTCATGGGCTGATCCTCGCCCATGCCGCCGCTGAAGAATAGGTTTTTGGAAAAGTAGTAAATGTTTTGTTCATAGGGAACAGCATTCAAAATGTAATGCTCGGTAAAGAATTGTACATCCGCCTTTTGCATAATCTCAAATACCTTTGTTCCCTTGACGTGCGACCCATCGCCATTCAATGTCAAGGCTTTGAACTTGATGATGGACGAAAATTCATCCGCTGGATTATAAGTCCAGTCAATATCGGTGGCATAGGCAGCAATCGACGGATCGCCCAGTGTATCTCGGAGTGTTCGTTCAAAGAATTTGTTGGCTTGGCATATCACAGCTTCGATTTCGATTTGCTTAGGTTCTCGTTCTACCTCGTCTTCAAATTCAAACTTGAGCTCAAACGTAGGAAGATCTGTCGCTCGGACAGTGACAGGACAAGTCGCTCGAGCAAGGGTCGTCGCCGGATCCGAAGCTTCCAATGTAACACCTCGAAAGGACAACTTATCGACTTGGCTAAAGATGTTGAAGCCGTCTGGAAAGGCTTTGTTGATGTAATCTGACGTGAAATTTGCCGCTGCCACGTCTGTCAATTGGAGTGTTTCAAAGATATCCGCAGCGGCTACTTGCGTATCATTTCCAAAAAAGGCAGTCACCGAAAAGTTGACTTGCGCTGGTAGGTATTCATCCGGTAGGTACTGCCAGTGAATGTGTTCCGCATACGACGCAATGGTAATATCTTTTAGGTCACTTTGGAGCTTCTTGTTGATGAAAGTATCCATCTCGCAAATGAGAGCCTCCCATTCCATGTCTGTGGGTAATCGAGTATGGTCTTCCCAAAATCCGAGCTGGAGGGAGAAACCTGTCGCTCCGCCATAACCAGTTTCATTGACTTCTACTTTTTTGCTTCCATCTTCTGAGCCTACAAGGGATGTACAGAAGCAGTATTGAAGATTGAGAAATGAGGGTGGGGTTTGTTCATGTGCTCCCGCGAATCAGTCATGGTTGGGCCCAGCTCTCGCAGTGATGGACGCATATACCCCAAAGTACTTACCTGAAGACGCCAATGCATCTGGCTGTGCTCCTTCCGGACAATCAATAGTACCCATAGCTCCCTCGACGGGACTTTGGATCTTGGACTTCCAGACGACGCCTCGTGCTTCAAAGAAATAATTCTCTGTCACTGGCGCTGCTTTCCATACATACTCCGTTAAATACGAACCGTAATCCATTTTGGTAAAAGCCCGTTGAATATCCACATTTGTTGGTAATGTCGTTCCATCCATCGTGAGCAAGCCTAGGGTAAAGTTGAGACTCGCGGGCATTTCCACCATAGCACCGTCTTCGGTTGGGTACTTGTAATCGTCAAATGCATAATCCGCTTCCTCTACGACAACTGCCAATGCCGGGTTTTCCAAAAGAGTTTGTAACGATTTGGTTAAAAAGACATCGGTTTGACAGAGCACAGCTTTGACTTCTTCTGCAGTAGGCCTTCGATCTGGCTCTAGGACGCCTTCATCTTCAAAGGCAAACCGATACGACAATCGTATCACTTCGGCTGCTGCTGCATCCGTGGCCTGTACCACACTCACAGAGGTGGTCACAAGGAGAATGGCCAAGCACAGCGCTAATTGGAGCAAGGGAAATACCATGGTTGTGTGTTTTCTTGTGTTTCGGGTGGTGCTCGTGAAAAGCAACAACATGGCCACCTGACTGCTGAACTAGCTAGCTACTTAATTACTGCTACCTCGACTCTACTGTAGCTACAGTTAGTACAAGTACTAGCTAGCATGCAGTGGAGTCAGTGGTCTGTTCACCAGATGTTTTGACGAAATGACAAAAATGATCCATCGGCATCAACTTTTGCCAGATGCAATGACTATCGAGTTTCAGTACAAGATACTTTTTGAATACTTAGGACCAAATTATTTAACGATGTAATAGATCACGTTTTGCAGTAATCACTCAACGGTCGAATGTGCGTGCAGCTTTTTTGTCGGTCCTATGCGCAATGAGTGGAAGACCACACACCCCCTACATCAACATTACCTAAGCAAACATTGAAAGCTAATGCATGCAGCTACTGCAGTGTAAGGACAACACTTTGAAGACAATAAATGATGCGGTTTCATTGTTTCTTTATGGATGTGCACTGGTGATTGATTGATTGTGTGAAAAGTGCAACAAATGGATCATGTCATGACTTGCTTGTCACAATTTGTCTCTTGTGCAGCGTTGTGTGCACCCAAGGGACCACACCAGATGAAAGGAAATGAACAGCAATCCAACTGGGCACATGAACATGTTTGTACGTGTGCATGTATCCATTTGTGTGTGCATGTGATTCATTCTCCCCGGGTGATTCAAACAGCAAGAAGAAGAGCAGATGGTGTTCAAGTTGATTGCCTCAGTGCAAGCATCAAACAAGACAAGATCAAAGACACTTGAGGGTGCACAGGATGAGTTTTTAAAAGATAAAGCACACATTGTCCATCACAGTGTGCTGATGGTGCTGTGTGCACCAAAGGGAGCATGACATGTGAAAGGGCATTTGCATCAGTCCAATCCAAAACCACAATCGGCAGAGCTTCCATTCATTGTTTGCACTGACCCATGACTGCATCTTTCTTTGCAAATCTGGCAAGCAACATGTTGTTTTGCTTGTCCTGCAGCACAAAAGAATCAAAACAACATTCAGAATTTGAATCTCATTGGTGCAGTAACAAAACAAATTGGTGAATGCTTGCACGACAAAAAATCAACCAAATGATCATGACAAAACCTTTCTGCCGCTTGCCCACTGAACTGTGACGGACAAACTCAGTTGCACAACATGTTTGTGAAGCAACAGCAACAATTTGTTGGATTTCTTTATCTACAACCAGCTCAGAGCAAAAGTAAAATGTTCATAGCATCACAATCAGGGTAATTGGAACTGTGTTTGAGCTACTGTTGCAACTTGCATGTTAATGCAAAACAAAACTGTTGCTGATTGACAGGAGGTGGTGTGGGAAAACATGTCATTTTTCCCAAAAAAAAACAAATGAAGAACAGATGTGGTTTCTTTAGCAACAAGAAGATGTCTAACTCATTTTTTGAACTGGCTGTCTTGGGCCAAAACTGATCTTGTCATGGTTGACACAATGAAAACAGAGCTCAAGTTGTGACACATGAGTGGGACATGAGCATGCCCCCTGGTGGAAAAAAGGGTTGGTTTTGATTAAGTTTGATAAGAAGCATCATTAGGTGTGTCTTAGGAATGAGTCCACCCTCTTTTGTAACAGTCAAATGCCAGTTTCTGTTGTTCAATTGGCAAAAATGATGTGCAACAATTTGCTTCTTTTCCTTTTTTAGATGCAAACACCTAAATAAGCAGTCAAAAACTAATGTTGTTGATAATTTGTGCACACATGAAGGTGCATCTTTCTTCTCCATTTGCCAGTGTCAAATCTGCTAGCAGTCTGACACTTGACCTCACTTTCATAGTGGACAAAAGCAGCATTTGTTACCATTCAAAATTCTAGTTGTTCTTCCTTGACATGTGCAACTGTTCTTCTTTGGCCTGTCTGATGTCACTGCAGAATTGCTGGCAGGTGCCCGGGCATTATCACTTGCTGACAGACATCACTTCGACCTCAACTTGTCAGACCTCCTTGACAAGTCCACACAATACAAGAGGAACTGGCTT
>ENA-ORBV01007666-ORBV01007666.1-microbial-mat-metagenome-genome-assembly--contig:-NODE-7666-length-18476-cov-5.794989_pt1 | contig 18476 bp, 18 predicted proteins | sample MGYA00237777_ERZ505514 | MGnify/ENA primary metagenome ERZ505514 (study PRJEB26160, sample SAMN06269048) | microbial mat metagenome | isolation source: Oligotrophic lake microbial mat | place... | reverse complement strand
GTGTGTGTACGGTACAACAGTGGTTTTTAGGCTTCGTTATGCTGTAGTAGTTACTGTGTTGCACCGTAAGCACGCTTCTGCACCCGTGCAGATTCTGCAGCACCAGTGCAGACGCTTCAGCTCTAGCGTACACGCTGCAGCACCAAAGAAGACGATGCTGCACCGGTGCTTGCAGTGCCGCAGATCGGTGTTTCACGAATGCCTTCGCGTTACAAGCCCAATCACGTACTATGTACAGGGTTCTGGATGTGACCAAAAAATAACCCTAAATGGTACAGGATGCTTCCAGGGTTAGAGTTCGCTTTCAGCCACGACAAGGCATGAATGAAAATCCTTCATGACAACCAGCGACAACCAGTCAAGATCGCGACAAGTAGAAAACTGCACGACAGAAATGAAAGAGCACATGTGAGACCTAATAAAAGCAAATTGTACGAGAAATCAGAGTTCGGGTTAAACATCAGGCAATACCAGAATCCTTCATGGCGACACTTGCATTGCGAGGAATCTCGGACCGGGATTGGGACAAGACGCAGAAAACTGCATAGACCCAAGCTCTCACAGTAAATCGTTCATGATCCAGTCAATACTGTGCAGTACTGTACTATCGTACAGTGAGTACCAGCAGAGGTGATGCCCCGACGAAAACATCAGCATCTTGTGATGGCTGGTTACTGTACGCTCTCATAAAAACTAACTTCAAACAACAATAACAACCAACCAACAAAACAAGCAACCTTAACACTACCACTAACAGCAACCAATAAAATAGTATGATCCGAGACAACAGTAACAATAGCCAGACCAACAACAGCAACGACAACATTAGCCACCACATGATTACCGAACCCCATCCGAACGATGTCTTGTGTGGACGAGGCCGTGGCATCAACAAGCATGAAGGCAACCAGAGATGGCGCGATTTGATCAGTTCGAACCGACCCACGTACATTGAAACGCCCCGGAATCAACGTCCCTATATTACCGAGAGCATTGTGAAGGCGGTCCGCGCCCTGACTCCACCCGGTCGCTTCTTGGCCAAGGACCCCAACAGTGGCGTGTGGTACGAAATTGGAGAAGAAAAAGCCAATGAAAAAACGGCCCAAGCCATGCGGGATTCCAAGAAAACGAGCAATAGCAAAGAACGAGAACCACAACAACAACAAGAAGAAATCGTGGTACCAGTAGTCGTCAGCAAATCCACGCCCAATTCTCCCAAACGAGTCAATACGGACGACACCTTTGGTCAACGACTGATGCAAGATTGTACCTTCACCGCTCCGCTCCGACGATCGTCGTCTCTGTCGTGCATTAGCATGCTCGAGGAAGATTTTGATGACTATGATCAATTGGTACAATCCTGTCCGCGATTGTCGACGGGTACCTGTCACACCACCACAACAACCCTGAAACGTACCAGTACGTGGGGATCTCAATTTAGCATTAGCATGCCATCGCGACTGTCCGGTTTGAGTGTCGCATCCTCCGTGGATATGATGAATCAAATGGAACTGCTCGCCGAACCGCCGCAACAACAGCAACAACAACAACAAGCCATGATGGAAGTGGTCGATGAGTTCATGACGATGGAAGAAGTCTAAGAAGATGGACTTTCTATATATATTTCTGTACAATCAAATGTCGGGTCTGTTTCGGATATTCTAAAAATAAATTTAAAAGCCGGAATTTCCCTACTACCCCCACAAACATTCTATACCAATTTCCAGTTGATTTCTGTAGCCTTATATCATAACAAATACAATCCACGGTAAAAAAAATTCTGTAGCTGCTTGTCCAAGAATGGCCATCATCCAGCACGGGTGGGATCCTCCGCTGCTCACAAACAATACTTTTGTTTCCTATCCCGGGCCCAGTCACAAATCCACAGTGTTCCCTACCCTACTAGTCTCATAAGTATACAACCTAGCCAGCTACATAAACTAGCTAGAAGTGTGAACGACAAACACAAACGACCGAGACTACAATGATATCTCTCTAACGCAAGTACAGCATTTTAGAAAGGGCAACGACGGAATCGTTTGGAAGTTTATGCAGAATACTCATCATGGTAGCGGATGGATGGAAGAAGAAAAACGACTCCAAACTGCAGGACGGACGGCTACTCGTGCAGGGCTTGGCTGGCAGCGACAAGAGGGTCACGAAAAAATAGGTTGGGAGTAAATGTAACTATATAAAAATTATGGAGAAAGGAAGAAGGCGGAGCCCGTCATGGACCTGTTGAGTTCCTAGGAATGCAAAACCTGCATGCCCCGCAGCATTTTACAAACAGGAACCATCATCATCATCATCATGTGGTGGTAAAGTTTGAGAGTTGCGGAGATTTTGGAGGGTATTAAAAGTGTGTGTTCGATCGACCGACGAGCCGTGCTCCAAAAATGCCAGGACTTGATGGGGAGAGAGGGATTTCATAAATTCGGCCGATTCACCATCGCTGCTACTGCTGCTGCTGCTCATTCGTACTGCGGCTCCTTTGGTCTTCTTCTTTTTCTTCTTGGTTGTCTTACTTTTTTTGAAAGAGGACGATGACGGATCATTGTACTCCTTCATGGAGGTATTTCGTTTGGCTGTGAAAGAGAGAAACATTTTGGACAAGCAAGCTTTTGAATTTTTGTGTCACTTTCGGTCTTCGTTCGCCTGCTATGCATATTATGAACTTTTGAAGACGCAGAATGACTGAGATTACTAACAGAAAAACAAAAATAGTGGCAGGATACGGAATATCAATTCAATGATGTGGTGATATGAGCCACGATTGAGCTTCCGTCGACTAGAAGCCTGTTGGGCATCTTCAATGTCCAATTGCCAATTAAAGATTCCGGACTGGAGGCACTCTTACTGTGATTAAAATATGACTCTTCATTGTGGAATCAATGATGTCTGACGATGTCAATGTCAGTGGGTAACCAATCTATTGATGGGGTAACATCAATTACCGACTGTCTCCTGAAATCTCCTCATCTCGTTGACTAAAACATACAGTATTTCAGTAAGCGGCATTTCCCAATGGCCACAGTGAAACGCCAAATGCCGGATTTGGAACAAAGGCGATGCACTACCACCAGTGTTTTCCAATACGGTAGCTAGTTCTACTAGCTAGCCACAAGAACCTAAATTAATTTACAATTAGCTAGCTAGCCACACCATTATTTTCGACTGAAGTACTCAGTCGATACTGTACTACTTAAACTGCAAGTACCAGTACCACGAAAAGCAAAGAAGTCTGCGACGTTTTTAAATTATTGGTATTTTTCGGCAACCGGGTCTTTCTGAAACGCATGTTCAAGCTTCTTACTTACATTCGTCAGCTTCAACTTGCAGTCCCCCAGCGATGCTGCTGGCCAGTGTCAGTCACTGAGTGCCAGATGAGTGAGATGACATGCCTTCGATGCCTGTGCCTGCCCTCGAGCTCTTCTTATTCAATGAGGCTTTTGCATGCCATTTCCATTCAGCTGTTCCAGCACTGTGTGCAGCACTGTGTGCTTGTAGCCACTTCAGTGCTAGCAGACCCAGACAGTCACAATCAGAATGGCTGCAACTGCCAGTGTGGTGCAGTCACGAAAAGAAATGGGCAGCTCCTTCCTCTGCTCATCTCAACAGAAGATTTCTTCGTCGCAACTTGATCAAACCCCATTTTCTGCCTTTTGCCTCTGTTTGACATGTGTGGTCCGCTCAATGTTTGTCTCCAATTGGATGGGAGGAATGTGTGTGTTCCCCTTGGTTTCATTTGCTCTGTCACAACCTTGGTTGCATTTTCCTTTGAGGAATTCCTCTTTTCCCCGTTTTCCCTTCCTTTTGGACCCCATTTCCTGTGTTCCTGCTCCTGCAGGAAAACTGGGAAGCATGACTCAGAGCATTTTCCTTGTTTTCCTGCTCCTGAGGAAGCATGACTCAGATCTGAACAACATTGAATGTTTTTGAACATTTGTGGAAAAAATGTTCTTTGGTGCCACAGGACTGATGGACATCAGTCCACCAAAGAAGCTTGCTCAGGAGAGCAACGAACAGTCATCAAGACCAAGCGTCTGCATGAAACAACGACTGCATTTTTTAACTGCCGCAAAATGCCCAGAAGACGTTTTGTTCTGGCACCCCTCGGTCCAGCCAACCGAGCACGGTTGGCAATGCACCACAGCCACAGCTCCTGCCGGCTGTCAGTTGCATCAACGTTGTGAGCATGAGGTCTGATCAGAGGCAACCAAGGCCATTAGCTTCGCAGTGGCGATGATGACAAGAGGCAAGCATTTTTGACGAGGTGTGTGTTGGTGGTGGAGTTCGCATTTGGGTTGGTGTCGCAAGACAGTTTAGTGCTGGTGGATTGTGGGGCGAGGGTGTGGGGCTGACATTCAGACACGACAATCGGCTGATCAGGCACGGCTTGATAGAAGACACTCATGAGGACAGGCAACCTTGAGGTCTGATGGTGACGGGGACTTGACTTGTGGGAGCTCACGAGCTGCATTTTGAGTGGGTGACTCCATGGAGGACGCGCCCCATCGGATCCAATGTTGCCAGAGACCATGGGCATGCCCTTGGCTCCAGCTCAGTGAATGGTGTGACTGATTGTTTAGGAGAAACTGTGGTGGGAACCTTGGAACAGCGCAGGCAAACCCTTGCTGTTGGTTGACCCCAATTGGCCCTCAATTGGCCAGTTGCCAAGCTCCACACAACATCCTTTGGGATGCTGCATCTGACCAATGGATGTGCTCTCAGGCAAGTGCTGATTGAACGTTCCATTGGTGAGCACTGGAGGGCTAGTTAAAACACAAACACAAATGCAATCCAAACAACGAACGGCTAGCACAACAATGATGACAAGTTCAGAAAGGGGACAACATGGCACCAGGTAGGGTTAGAGTTGATGGAGCCACTGTGCTATAAAATTCCAGATCGTTATTAGGGTTAGAGTTAGGCTTGGTTGCGTGAAGTCTGAATTTTTGTGACCAAACCAAAAAGCATCCTCCTCCTTTAACCTAATCCGCAACATGTGTCCAGTAGCTAGCGGAGTTAACTGTAATTACCCCATTTACTCTTACATGTACTCTAGTAGTACTACTACTAACTAGTAGCAGAAACGCAAAATATGTCTTATTCATTGGAGAGGCTAACTATCAAGCTAAGCTACCTGGTAAGTCACCAATAAAATGTCATGGGCAAAGCTACGAATTCAAATACTACCGTGTTATTGTTGTTGCTTTGGTGGGACCTTTCGTTTTACTCTGCGAGCAATAAACCTCAATCCACCATCGACATGATGCAAGAGTGGATTATCCAGAAGGGTGCGGGTCCAGAGTCGTCCATTTTGGGTCTTGATCAATTCCTTGCGGGTTTGGTTTAGCTCCGCAGTTTTATAGCGCAAGTCCAAGAACATTTCGTGTCGTCGCTCGGAGGGCAGTCTCATTTGTTGCAGGGGTCGACGAAGGGCGTGATGGATTTCATAATCATCCACACTGAGGGGTTCATATTCCAAATAATCCCAGCCCAGTGTGACGGGCAAACCAAAACGACATTCAGGATGATCTCCTAGAATCATGCCTGTTTGTTTGTATGAGTGAACGAAACTTGTCAGAACATCAGGATATATAACCTCATGAAGAGTATGTAGCCTAAATTGCCCTTTGCCATTCCCCTCTCATGTTCCTTGCTTACCATAGTCTCGTAACGTGACTGTTGTGAATTGGATGGTTCGTCGTTCTTCTGTTTCGGGGCATGGCTTTCGACTCTGACAATCTGGTGTTCGGAGACTGCTCGTCTGGGGCCTTGGAAGTGACGGTCGGTCTTTCTTCTTTTCTCGCAATGGGGAAGAAGGATCCTTCACCTTTTTCGTTGGGTCAATATGGATCGTCTTGTGGGGACATGGGATGCTTTGTAAAAAGGTGGCACTGTCGTCTGCTGTTGCCGATGTCGTACTGTCTTCGTCTTCTTTGCTCTCATCTTCCTCCTTTTCGTTAACAACGAGATGAACGTGGAGTGTGTGATGAGGTTTCAGGAAATCCTGCAAGTGAGGATGCTCTTCATGTTGCTCACTGTCGTTCACGTAGTTGTGTGCTCTACTTGTTTGTACCTCGACCGAATCCTTGAGATGAGGATGCCGATCCAAATGAAAGGAGCAGTCATCCGAGTTTTTGGGGGGAGCCGATGGCTCTACAGGAGTCTCGTCATGATGGCGAAGCAGGAATTCCATCTTATTTCTTTTGTTCTAGATGTGTCAGTGGCACCGACTGTCGCGGTTTCCTCTCTGTGCAATACTACAGTGCTACAACTGTATTCGTTGCAGGCTTTCAAAAAGCTATTGTTTTGGTATTGTGATGGATGTCATCACGGCTGTTGGTTCACCGTCTGGTTTTGATTACATCACGTTGCATGTCACGCTGCTATTGTACCTGTATGGTACAGTAGCCACGAAGCTAGCTAGAGCACGTAGGTATTGGTTGAGAACCTTGCTGGTTTTCATCCGTAAGCTAATCAGCCAACCAGTGAAAGTACAGGTAGTTCACCTAGCTAGTTACGTGGCATTATTATTAATTACTCCGGTGCTCCGTACTCCAAGTACTTGTTGTACACGTTCCATACGTGCTTCTGCGTTATGGATACCAACGAAGGATCGTTCTTTGATTCGAGGGTTCGCGATATTGATGGTTCACAAGCATGGTTCGCTTTTTTGGGCCTCCCACGCACAGTGCCAACGACAGCTGCCTGGTAGACAAAGAGCATAGCTATTGCCAAAAAATGAGGCGAGTTTTGCTGCGTCGATTTGGCTCGACATGATTATGTCAACGAAGGCGACGCCTACTAATATCTAGCTAGTACTCTACTAGCTAGTAGCTACCTTCATTAATACCTGTACGTACGGCTGCCCTGGTGGCAGTTCTGATGTGTCGGTATTGTGGGGTCATGTCAACCGACTGATGCTGTGGCGGAAAGCTATGTACTTCCCAGAACTTGCGTCTAGCTAGCTAGAGGGGAGCTTGTGTGCGCCGGCAGACTACGCGAGAAATTCTATTGAAAGATCCATCACTTAGATCAACAATTGCACTCATTATCAAAATGGAGAAGCTGCTATAGTTACTGACTCCAGCTCGCTCGCAGTAAGGAGTCGGGGTGCTTGGTTGGTGCCCATCCACTGACAATTTGTTTCGCATGGATTTCCTTCCGTCCAACAAGAATCGAATCGCTCTGTTTTTACAAAGGCCCAAGAAGGCCCATACAACCTACACTTCCTCGTCGCTCAATGATGATTCTAGCAGCGCAAAGTTTTTCAACGCTTTTTCTATTTAGATTTGTTGGGTATTTTCTATCGCAAGTTTCTTGAAAAGTATCGCGAGGCTGCTAGTTGCTAGAGATTTTTTGACGAAGCCTGACATCTACGTCGAACCAAAGTAAGACGACGATGGATGCCAACCCGAGAACCAAGGCAAGTGACGTGCATTTTAGAACCTCGGAATTGTGGAAAGCAATTCCTAGGCATAGTCCAAAGTTAGAGAGCACCCACCAAAGAATATTGGTAATCATCCTGCGGGTATATCCAAACGAAAGGAGGACGATCGTAGCAAAAGTCGCAACGAAGGGATTGTAAGGAGGCTCCACTAGGTTTGGAAACTTCTCCGATAGAATGCGTCGATTGACGCGCTGGCCCACATGGCTGAACTTGATCCAATCCGCTAAAGTGAGGAAAGCACATTCAGCGGGTTTTTGTTCTCCAAGTGTTTCAGAGTCAGGACGCCTAACCTTGGCGGCATCAGCAGTGAGAGCCCATTCGGGCAAGTGCAAGATGAGGTGGCCTAGCATGGCGAGATGAATCGAGTTCCATTTGGTTGGGAGAGTCACTTGTGTGTCTATCTGCTCTGTTTTTAAATTGAGAGCTGCGCCGATGGCGATTGCGCCGATTCTCTGGGTGCTGTCAGTATTGGGGAGCTTCTTAATATCATCAAACATCACCTCAGGGGATATCTCTAGCGGAATCCACGAAAAGAGCTCGAAAAACGTTTCTTCGACGTGATCGCTGGCTGCATTGTAGCCCATGGTAGAAATTTGTTTCTTTCTTTCCTTCTTTATTGCTTGTTACAAAGAAGCTGACTTCCGTCTTTGGCATTGGCTTTGGTCAGCAGCATTGTGGATGCTGTCAACTGCTTGCAACAAAAAACACCATGCCAACATGAACCAGACCAAAGTAACTTCCCCCAAAACGCTACGACGTTGGGACATCTCACGTTAGCACATCTCAGGTTTTCCCACATGCTTCGCCAGGACTGATGTTTGAAGTTGCTGCACAACTGGTACTGTATGAGCTACTCCGTACTACTAACCAGCTAGCTACTACAATGTACTGTAGTACTCCCTACTACTCTAGCAGTAGCTAGCTACTAGCTGCTGGTAGTCTGCTGGAACTAGTAGTCTGCTGGTACTAGCTAGTAGCCTGCTGGTACCTTGTAATGTACTACTGTAGCTAGCTAGTACACCACCCAGCTGAAGAACTTCACTGAGTACAGAGGGTTAAGGACAAGGCTTTTGAGAATTCGAAAAATTAAGGGTTCGAGATATTTACTGTATCTTTCGCGATATCGATAATTATCCTTCTTCCTCAGCAGTACAGACTAATAAGCTTTCTCACAATGACCTTCCATCCCGAGCAGTCATACGCATCAGTTTCATTGCGCGCAACAAAGTAAATCTATCTATCTTATCATTGCATGCTCTTTCCTTTTCACGTCTGTTATAGTATAATCTTCTTGTTTTAAGCCAAGCAAAAATTCCAGAGAAGAAACGGCACTCCATTCCATCAGCAGCTCAAAATCAACAGCAACCACAACAAATATGATGCAAGCGATCGCTGCCACCCAACGGGGTCCATACCACGAAGTCTTATCCCATCAACATGTCCCAGCAGCTGGTGCCAGTGGCGGTGCTGGCGCCTCGCCGTCGCTAGATAAACATCAAGTTCTCATCAAAGTTGCCTTTTCCGACTTGAATCCAGTCGATTTGCAAAAATTACAAAATGGACCTCCCGTGGTGGACGAGAATGTCTTTTTAATTCCTGGGTATGGTGGGAGTGGAACGGTCGAACAAGTTGGGAGTGCCGCACCCAAAGCTTTGGTGGGACGACAAGTTTGTTTTTTGGTCAATCCCGAATCTTCCAACAATGGATCCTATGCCAGTCATGTGGTCGTCGATCATCAATGCGTGGCGGCGTTGCCGCCCTCGGGGAAATTGGAATTGCGCGATGTGGCCAGTATTCCCGTGGCCGGGCTGACTGCCTATGAATGTTTGGTCAAATTGGGATTGGCCGCCGATACTACCAAACGAGTGGCGGAAGGAGGACAACTGCAGACAATCGGTATGGGCGGAAGTGGCAGAGATCAGGCAGGAGGAGGAATGGACGAATCGGTCACTACACGACACGCACTGAAACCCACCGTAGAACCACCCCCACCGCCGCCCAAAGTCAAGGCTGTAGCATCATCTTTGTCTACTGCAGATTTGGTCGACAAGACATTGCTCATTGTAGGAGCCTCTGGTGGTGTGGGTAGTTGGATCTTGACCTTGGCCAAAGCCTTTCATCCCAATTTGAATTTGATTGCCACCACTGGAGGAGGCGAACTGAAGGAACAATGGTGTAAGTCTTTGGGTGCCACCAAAGTGATTCGGCATTCCGATATCGGTCAAATCTTGAAGGGAGGCAAGGAAGGATCGGTCGATTATATCATTTGCCTGACGGAGCCCACAACCACTTTGTTTACCGCACTGTCCGATGTGATCAAGCCCTATGGCAAGATTTGTTTGGTCGTTTCCGGAAAGAGCATTGAATCTTTGAATTTGGGATTTTGCTTCTTCAAATGCGCCAACGTATATACCGAAACGGTGTTTTCTTCGATTCGGGATCGGTACAAACACATTCTCCCCAAAGATGAAATGAGTGTGATTTTGGATTTGATGGCCCAACAAACCATCAAGGCTCCGTTGTCCCCGGATTTGACAAGCGACAATATTTCGGAAAAGTTTTCCGGTGCCCTAAAAGATAATGGCGTGTTGAAGCTACTGAGTCGAACCGACAATAAACGCGGCAACCTAGTCATGATGGTTCATGCCGGAGATGGTTTGATTTTTATGGATTTTAAAACTGCCTCCATATTTTCCATTCCGCGCAAGGAGTGTATTAAAAAGAAGATTGTCAATAAATCGACCAAAGAAGGTCATACCAACGATTGGATAGAGCAAGCACCCATCATTGAACGACAGGAATTGCTCAAAAAGATTACGGCGGATCCCAAATTGGGCATTACCAAAGTGGCGGAAAAGCAAGCCCAAGATTATCAAGACGGCCTCGAACTGCAAGAAGCGGAAAATGTCAAGAGCAAGTGGGGCGTGACGTTGAAAAAACGAGAAAAGAATGCCAAGGGTGAAGAACTCATGTTTGTGGATTTACGAACCGGCGCCTTGGGTGAATTGTCACGGAAAAAGATTCTGGAAATGGGGGCCATGACGTTGGGTCCCAAGGACGAGGAGGGCCAAGAAACGGTCGTAGAAGCCGTGACTGATTTTGCGGAACGAGATGATCTCTGTGCGACGGTTCGCCAAGCCCTCAAGATTAATCTAGAAGGATGATTCGACGTAGCCGTTGCAGCTGTAATGTGATGAGTACTGGACGGAAAAACCAACGCCAGTTTCTGGCGGCCTGATTGCAGCTCGAGTTCTTGACTGTACGATGGTGGCGGCACCTAAATCACGCAGCACGAAACGCTTCAATAAACCAAAAATTTCAATGACTAGGAATTACCAAAATGATATACTATAATTGAACATAATAGTCAACTAGTTGTGCTCTGTTCTTTAGTGAAAAACTCCTCACCTCCACATTTGGAGCCGGTCAACACCAAACAACAGCTATTGTAGAGTGCGCGTCGTCAAATGAACCTTGATGTCTGTCCTCCATCCGGAATTTCTTCCGCGAGGTTCCGAGAAGATTCTAAAAAGAAGGGCAACGCTCAAGTCGTGTACGACGTACTGTACGTTGGATGCGGGCGGGGTTGGCATCAAAACCAATGCGCGATCAAGACTGACTCGGACCACGATAAATGTCGTTGGACGAGGTAAGTTTTTGAATAATACACATTATTTACGAAAAATCACGGTAATTAGCAGAAGCTTGTTAACTGTAAAAACAACCAACAACAAACTCAATCTACTTACAAAGCTACTAGTACAAATATACGAATTGCAGTACTGTAGTTCACTTTCACCCCTCTTCAGAAGAGATCAATCCTTTTTTTGCCTTGCTCAAAGCAGTTTAAATTTATACTATATCAATCAATTTCACAACAATCATGAAGCCTGTTTCATTCACCACCATCACAACTCTCTTGTTGTTTGGTTGGCTTCTTCCTGCTACCCACGCCGTTCCCATGACGACAATCTTTCGTCTCTTGCAAGAGGTCGACAACAATACAACTGTCAATGACGCGGAAACTCCACCGGCAGCATCACCTGGAATGGATGGCGTGGCAGTGGCCACGGGTACGGAATCTGCCTCGGGTACAAGTGCTGCCATGGCCCTGGCAGCCACCATGTGTCCTGAAGTGAGTGAGCAAATGGCGTCTTGTATGAATACGACATGTACAGAAGCCGAAACGGCATGCAGTAAGTGCTACATTATTGGTGGTGGCGGTTGATCATTCTCATTGGAATTGGATGTTATTCTGCTTGGAATTTTTGGTTTTGTCGTGCTTACTCAATCCTTTTAATATTGTGCGTTGAATCTCTATGAATATTAATTATAGTCAACGAAACCGGTGAGGAAGATCAATTTGCAGGCATGGATTTTACCAATCCCTCGACGATTAATTGTGATGATTTGCAAGTCCAATTTTGTGCCGTTTCGGCTGCCAGTACCCAATGCTGTCCCAGTTGTGAATCGGAATTCAAGTCCTTTGAATCGTGTGTGGTCGGATCCATCTTGACGGGATTTTGTCCTGATCTTTCTTGTGATGCTGCTGCTGCCAGTAGCAGTGGAAGTGTGGCTTTTCGTTTTACCAGTGGAGCAATGCTCTTGTTATTGGTGACAACAACAATCATCATGATGATGGGAATGCCCGTCCTGTAGTAATGAAAAAGAGGGTCGGATAGTGCTCTTTTTTATTCGGTGGGAGAATGCCACAACAAAACCCAATTTTGCCAGCAAATGCCTTGCTCTGGCTATACGAAACGACGAGAAGTCAATGTATTGGAACTGGGATTTTGTATGATTCGGGTATGAAGTCAATGTAATCAATCTGCAAATTTATAGAAAATGATGGAATGCTACTCTGTTTACTATCTCAATAAGTATTGCACTAGTCCCAAATGTTTCTCGAATCTAATCTCGTTGTCAACCCCCAAATATTTCCGGCCTTTTTTATTCTTCCATAGAATCAACTTTTTCCTCGTCGGCCTCTTCGTCTGTCGTACCCTCTGAAACTTGGACAGGATCTTCCTCGCCCTCTTCCGCTTCGTCTTCCTCCTGATATACGTAGCGCAAACTTTCTCCAATGGCCAATGCCAGGGCTCTTCCCATTCTGCCTGGAACGGCATTTCCAACTTGCTTGTATTGAGCCGTCAAATCACCCAAGAACTCGTACGTGTGCGGATACGATTGCAAGGCAGCAGCCTCACGAACCGTTCCAGCACGATTCTTGATCGGGTGCCAAAAGCGAGCGGCACAGGTCAGAGTCTTGGCTGGCTCGTCCAGTTTCAAGATACGGGCCTCGTCCGTAGGCCTCGAACAAGAAGATCCTTCCAAGTTGGGAACGGGTGGCATGTTGGGGTTATTCTTGGCCTGTTCCAAGAAGTTTTCCAAAGCCGTAAAGGCGTTGCCGACCGTCCGATAGGGGTGCTTGCCAGGGCCGTGGGTTTCAATGACGTTGGGCATTTCGACAAACTTTTTCGCCACGCAAACCAGGAGCCTTGGACGGGCCTGAGGGTCACCAAATGCATTCGAGCGATGCTAGGAAATTAGAAAGAGAGAAAGACAATGTTAGTGCGTGCCATGATGTCGCCCGCCAATTGAAACTACTTTTTTCGGTACGTACCAACCGAACTCGCACTTGATAGCCTGCTCGAAGGTGATCCAGAATGGACTTTTTAAGAAAGTAGACATTTGGACGGCGCCAAATTCCCTCCACATTTTCCGATAATCCAATGAGTGCGTCCGAGACTTTCATAGTGTCAATCAATTTCAAGTACAAGTTCTTGCGGTACAAATCTTTTTCGCTGTTGTGATCGACATCTCTGTTGGCTCCAGAAAAGGATTGACAGGGCGAGCCAAACAGGACGACTGGAACCTTGCCGTGCTTCTTCCGAAAGTCAGCAGGAGTGGGACCACTCTCTTCGATGAAGTCTTCCACTTTCTGGAAAAAGACTGGGGTATCCGGGTGGTTCTTTTTGAAGGTTTCGCTAACGCATGTGCAATTGAGAATGAACGCGTTGAGTATGAAAATGCATCGCTTCATTCAAATGAGCCGTCTCTCAACGTATTTACACTCACCAAGCGGTCTCCCAGTATTCCACTGCGGCGGCACCCTTGAAACCTGGAACTTGCTCCATGCCCTGATGGAATCCACCCGCCCCCGAGAAGCAATCAAGAAACCGGATCTCCTCTCTTTCTTCCCCCAGATTATTACCGTCGTGTTCATACACGTATCCAAAGTTGTGAGGTGGATGGCCAACTTGCTGTGGCTCAAACACCAGCTCAGGAATGTCAATAGGCTCGAAGCATGGTTTCAGAGACGACAAAGGGACAATCGGTTCAGATCCAGCCTCGGCGTACACCTGGACGAAAGATGGTACTCCTGTTTGGTCTTCTTCGTATGTCGCCGTGACGCCGATCGGAGGTTCTTCAATCAGGCCAGGTCCCATGATCGTATCCACAAAGGGTTCTACCAACACAACTATCGCCTTCTTTTCATTCTGAATAAAACAGCGTTGCGGCATCTGTCAGCGTGTTGATTCTCCTCACTGTCCAAGGATGACACTGAACGCTATCATCTACTTACCGTTGTGAATTTACGGATACCCACGATCACAGTTTGACCAGACGACTGCTGGTGGTAGTAGCACTTTCTCACACAGTAGACACTCCCATTGAAGTTGACCTCGGTCTTTTCGCTGGTGTCCTCCGTGGCTTTCTTATTGGTTTTCTCCCATTCGAAATCTTGACCCCGAGAAGAAAACCCACGAATCTTCATCGTCAGTGGATCATTCTCGACATGTAGTTCCATCTGCTTTCGTTCTTCCGCAGTCAGGTTGAGGCCGTCAGGGTCGTGATCATGTGCTGTGGGTTTCTTCTTCGTCATGGCTTCATTGTCAGATTCGTCGATGATCGGATCGCCAGAGTTGTCGTTGTAGCCGCATAAGTTTTCGAATCCCTCCCACGTGAAAGAAGACGTCGAATCAAGACTTTCCACGTAACAACACACTGCTTCCAACATCATCTGCACTTCGGCACAAACACACTTGAGCTCACGCTGATGCAACTCGGACTTCTTCTCAATGAGCTTCGGCAGGCTTGTAATTCCGTGCTGCGATAGCAGTTCTGTCTGGTCCCTCTCAGGGATCACATTGTAAATCTTTTGGAGGATAGGATCTTCAACCATCATGGTTTGAAAACTTTTGGCTTTTAAATTCAATCTCTTTCTAACAGTAGCAAAGTCTGCGGAATGAAACGAAGGTGTTTTTGCCTCGTCTTTCTCGATCGTTGTTGTGAGCAGGAGGGCTGAAATCTCTTGGGTGAACAAAATGGAGAGGGCACGACATCGCAGCGAACTTACTGCATTCCTCAGGACTATGTTGTACAGCCGTACGTGGTGCTGGTACAATTGTACGGTAGCAAGCCGCGTGGAAAAACAAGACAACCCCCATGTCGATAAGATGAAGCTAAAACCATGTTATTGAGTACACCTTGTCGTTACACCTACAACGTGCAAAAGGCTTAAATACAATGTAAACCACGTAAACCACGAGATAAGATTTTAAGCAGCGTGTGCGTCAAAGTTAGTGGTGGTACCGGAGGCTTACACACGCCAGCCTTAGATTTTTAAACAGCAAACAATCAGTCAGTCAAGTGGTACTTACCATACCATCGAAACAACTCCGCATGATTCAATCATCTTGGCTGGTTCGCGCAACGCTGGAATCGTGGAGAATTCAACTAAGCTTTTGAAAAATTGATGAAGTCCCCTGGAGTCGAATGGAAATTCGTTGCCGTGTTCTACATCCACCATAGGGGCGTGGTAGTCTTTGCTTTGGTGGGAATGAAACAAGAAAGCAGTCACGGGAACTGAACTGGTGTAGAAGCAAAGCCTAACTGCATGATCTCGTAACAAATACATATGCAACGCATGCGGGGTACTGATAACGTTCATTTTAGCTTATAGATACCCAAAAGATAAGATCCGCCGTGGAAGCCCCCGCGTTGGTGTTGCCTCGGTGATGACAAACAATCAGATCGAACCAAACCAAACACAAACACAAAATAACCCAGCTTGTCTCTTTGAGGATATTCATCATGTCACCTCCTTCTCGTGCAGAGTTCTTGCGTTCTCGTGTCTATCGTTGTGCTCTAGCTTTCAACAAGAGGAATGAGGAACGCTTAAAGAACATTCAAGAGCTGTTGGAGCGGATGGATCAGCAAAAGAAGAAGGGCGCTAGACCTCCTCAGAGGAAACGCAGTACCAGTAGCTGGGTGATCCCAGAGTGCAATGACCGAGACCCCACGGGACGCAACAACGAAGAAGCTAGCGCAATCCTTTCTGCAAACACGGAAGAGTGCTCGTGGATCCTTGACAAGACGAAGGAAGAATACGTCTTGACCTTTGGTGATCTTGACGTGATGAAGATGCCGCCCGACATGTACAAACGGCTTAAACCGTTCCAACGAGATGCTGTGAAGTGGGTGGCTGGTGTTGGACCAACTGGCGGTATCCTCGGTAAGCACATCACGAGATAAGAGACAGCTGCGGAAGGGGTACGGGTACCTTGGGCGCGATTCTCACCTATTTCGCTTGATCTTTTTTCAGCGGATGATATGGGAATGGGCAAGACGGTAAGTATGTTGACTGAAATGTGCCAGGCCATATAATGCTTGACTTTCTCTAACCTGTCCAATGTTGCTTTAAGTTCATGTCCATTGCTTCCATTGGTGCAAGGATGCGAGTCGGGAAAGTTAAAATGGTTTTAGTAGTTGCCCCTGTGTCGGTGCTGAGTGGGTGGAAATCTGAAGGAGATAAGTATTTGCCCAAGTTTGTAAAGTCAGCCCGAGTTGTCAAGGTGCACGGAGGCACGCACAAGGACCGTCAGAAGATTATTCGAAATGCATGGAAAGACTGCTCCTTTGAACGCCCGTATGTCATCATTTCGTCGTGGGGTCTTGTTGCTGCCGCCAAGACCTACGAGGCATTTCTTCCACCTCGCCAGCATTGCTGGGACTATGTCATCTTGGATGAAGCCCATGAGATAAGGAACCACACTTCCAATCGATTCAAGTGCTGTTACAAAATCTCTCGGAAGGCTTACAATCGGCTCCTTTTAACTGGAACACCGTTTCAAAACAATAGGTAATTCGATTCTGTGAACGAAATTTTGTGATATGGCGGTGCTGGGCATGCATTCCTGATTTCTGTTTCTTTCGTTCGCGGATACTCTAGCACCGAGCTATGGAGCATTACCCATATGGCCACTGGAGGCAAGGTTCTAGGTAAACTCAAGGAATTCAATAAAGAGTTTGGCAAACCCATTAGGGATGCCCGTTGTCGTAGCGCATCTAGCCTCGCCACCAGGGAAGGAGCGAAAGCCAATAAATTGTTGCAAGAAAAACTGAAGCCATACTTGCTACGTCGCCTCAAGTTAGATTTTTTGAAAGATGAGCTCCCAATCAAGAGAGACACATGTGTCTGGGTAAAACCTTCGAAGCAGCAGGAGATTATGTACAAGAAGGTAGTCGAATCCAATGCATCTCTTGCACAACGAATTTTAAGTGATGACAAAGCCTTGGCCAAAAAGGCCGAGTGGAGTGCCTTCCAAATGATAAGAAAGCTCCAAAATCTTTGTTCTCATCCTCTGAGGCTGCTCAAGGGAGGCAGTGAGGGGGGTATCTGTAGCTTACTGGCGCAGAAGGATGTGACCGATATCCTCAGAGGCAGCAAGAAACTCGAGCTTGTTTTTCATATGCTGAAAGGTTTCAAAGCGGGCGACCACCGCACACTGCTGTTTTCTCAAAGCACTCAAAATTTGGATATTATCGAATATGTGTTGTTGAAGAAAGGAGGATTCAAAATTGCTCGCCTTGATGGGTAAGTACTCAGATCAATTTCGATCCCTTTGACAGCAACTGGAGTATCGTAGGCTTCCTTTGTTCTGATCGCCCTTCCACCCGTCTATGTAGATCCGTCTCTGAGAAGCGCCGGAAGGACATGGTCGAGCTCTTTCAGGCAGGACAATTTGACGTCTTGCTGCTCTCGACTGGTGCTGGTGGGGTTGGGCTTACATTGACCCGTGCGAGTCGCGTCATTGTATATGACCCGAGCTGGAACCCTTCCGAAGATGCCCAAGCCGTGGATAGAGCCTATCGCATCGGGCAAACAGAAGAAGTGCGTGTCTACCGCCTCTTCGTGGCCGGCAGTGTCGAAGAGAAGATGTACGAGAAGCAAGTCCACAAAAATGGCCTCGAAAAGACCATTTTTACTGAGGGAAATGCAACAGAAAAAAGACTCTTTGATAAGCAAGAACTGTCCAAAGTATTTGCCCAGATCCCTAATGGCTCCTGTGAGATTCTGAAGCGCTTTGAAAAGGAAGATGTTGCGAAGGTTCTCGATGCTCACCATCACAATTTGATAACAGATCACAAGAGCGTCATCGGAATTTCGGATCACACAGCTGTTTATCGTGAAAAACGCAAGAACGCCTTCTCGGACGCTGAGGGCGCAGCTGCCAAACGGCTGAAGATGACAACCGAGGAGGCCATGAAAGCCCTCGTCACGGACAGCGAGGGCTCGGCGCCCTAAAAGCTTGCCATATGTTGACAGTTTCATTACATAATAACGCAAAAGAAACATAGCGTTTTTTTTCCGGCAAGCATCTTTGGTCTGTCCTTTGCAAATAATTTCTAATTCATACCAAACAGCAAAGCTTACTGAGGATAGTAAATTATTGGAATTGTTTTCTAAGGTTATGTTTTGAATGTAAATAGGAAATAAACTCTTTTTGTTGGTCTTTCCATTGCTTCCAGTTAGACATCAGCTAGGCAAACATTGCACCTATTAATGTCTGTGGTAACTTTGTAGGTTGGGCTGACTCTTTCGTGGTTGATTGACTTCTCAGTGCTGCAATACCCTAATTTGCCTATAATTGGCTATACATAGAGTATCCTCATACGGGACTCACAGGGTCGTGACTCATTCACGAAAGATACGCTTCTCAGCGTATCGGACTAG
>ENA-ORBV01007665-ORBV01007665.1-microbial-mat-metagenome-genome-assembly--contig:-NODE-7665-length-18476-cov-6.003370_pt1 | contig 18476 bp, 15 predicted proteins | sample MGYA00237777_ERZ505514 | MGnify/ENA primary metagenome ERZ505514 (study PRJEB26160, sample SAMN06269048) | microbial mat metagenome | isolation source: Oligotrophic lake microbial mat | place... | reverse complement strand
TAGCTCTGTTATATCTTTATAAGAGTTGTATTGGTACTATCGGAAATACCATAGATATGTTGTCTTCTTCCTCGGTGGCATTGTTCAGTTCTTTGTTTATCCCCGGGCGCATTAGCCTCTCGTTGTTTTTGGAAATTGAACTCTGTTCTTGATGGAATGTTTGCTGATGCTTTTTCACATCGCGTCTGCCACGGATTCTGAAAGCCGAAAGGGAGTATATTCAGGACCGATTGGATCGATATCCCTTACTTTTTGGCATTTTCGTTCACCGATGATCATCCTTCAATAGACCTCCATGCGGGGTAGAATTTCTGGCTCAATAATTCTTCGAGATCCCCTCATTTTTGCCTCCCCATTGCCATTGCTGTAGTGGCGGCTGGATCTACTATCATCCTTTTGCTGTGGATGTCGATCGTACTGCATAGTCCCACGTACGCGACTTCGACTGCGATTACAAGACATCCGAATAGCCTTGGCAAGCAAGAGACGCCGTTCCATCTTGAAGCGTCGGAAATCAGCAGCAGAATAATATAAAATCTCCTTCAAGGAATCATCACTGCGTTCGATGGAATGGACTTGTGATACCACATTGTCCTCTGGAAAGGAAACACTCTTTTTGCTTGTGATGCTGCCACTGCTGCTTGTGCTGCCGGCACTGCTAATCGTGCTGCCAACACTGACGATGGCATTGATCATGTCGTTCATTGCGTCCATTTTGCAGTATTTGTTCTTAGTGATTACAAACTGACTGTCACGATATAAATTCTTCAAGTTCGTTGCAAAACAAACGGAAGAAAATAAGAATGAGAATGAAAGAGGAAAAAATGACATTTTTGTCGACGGGTTGGAGGTACTAATTCTCCAAAAAATAGATAGGCGAGCGTTACGCGCAGGCAGTTTTTTGAAATTTGGGCGTGCGCGCTATCCCAACCCTCGCTATTGGAAAAATTGATTGAAGAGCAAGCGTGCGACCTAAGATCGGAAGCATGACGAACGAAAGAATGAGGCGAAGCTTTGGGGTTTTGTTTATGATTGTCACCGCCGACGCCACTCATCTATTCAATGACTCTCTCTACAAATGTATGGATGTACATGTATCAATAGAATTCATACAGTCAAGGACGACAGGTCTACCGTGTATTGAAAACATGAGACTTACAGGAGGCACATCCAACTACCATGTTCGATTGGTTCAGCTTCTTGTCGCTTGTTTTTGTGCATGCCCTGTGCATTCCTTCTGTCTCATCCTCCCTCCTGCGATAGCCGCTCGACAGCCATCCGAACCTTACCAGTTTCGGCACCGTTACGGAGGAAGCAGGCACCGAGACGCATACCCACAACTGAATCCATTGCCTACAACGGCAACGAGGGGCGTTATTGCTGCTGCAAGCAGAACCGATATTCTTCTTCCAGGGTACAGCAGAAGAAAATCAAGAAATACCCTGCTCAAGACGATCACAACCATTTGCGGGGGAAGTATAAGCCCCGAGGAGAATGAAAAACCAACGCCACCAGCATTACCATTGCACAAAAAGATTCGACAATTTGCAAGCAAGATTTTTTTTCTCGTTGGCATGTTTGTGGCAGTGGGTCTGGCACGTCTTTTTCCAACCGTAAGTAGTAAATGAATGGATGGGGAAAGCAAAAGCTTGGCAAACAAGTATTAGTAACATCCTTTGGCTTTTGTTTTTTCATTGGCGGCTGCAAACGAACAGTTGGGCAAGACGGGTGGACTGCTTCGCTCGGAACTTTTGATTGGGAAATTTGGAGTAGCTTGCATATTCCTTCTTTCGGGTCTTTCCTTGGAACTGTCCGAATTGAAGTCAGCTGCGACCAATCACAAGCTCAATTTCTCCGTCCTACTGACAACCTTTGTCTTGTGTACTGGTGGGGCTGCCCTTGACGAGCTTTATTGCTACTACGTTTCCATCACTACTGTCTACACCACTCCGAGATGGTCTTTTGATCTTGACATGCTTACCCACCACAATTAACATGTGCGTCATCTTGACCACGGCAGCGGGAGGAAGTGTTGCGACAGCATTGTTTGGAGCTGTCATTAGCAATTTGGCGGGGATTTTCATCACACCTCTTATACTACTTCAATTTTTTGGAAGGTACATTCAACTTCCCTTTATCGAGATGTGCTACAAACTGTGCAGTCAAGTCCTACTTCCGGTCGGTGAGTAGTTCACAGAGAGAGTTTTATTTGTGTCCGCTTCTCGGAGAAAGTTGGGATTGCTCTTTTTATTTGGTGCTTTCTAACAGTAATGGCTACTAACTTCTTCTAGCGATTGGCCAAGCCCTCCGACAGGTGGGAGGAAAATCTATTTACTCTCAAAACGCAAAGTTCTTCAAGAGATTTCAAGAGGTAAGTCGCCCCAACACCTCATGCAGGCGATGCACATTCCAGTAGGATTGCACAGCCCCATCCAAGTTTTTCACCCTTTGCTTTGCTGTGAAATGCTTGTGTACATGGGAAAGTAGGTTATATTGTTGGGAATTGTCTGGACTGCCTTCTGCAATACATTCTCCACATCTGGACTAGGACTCGAGCTTCGTCATGGCCTGGCATTGCTGGCAATCATACCATCCATGCACTTGCTATCCTTGGGCGTGCTTTTCAAGGCTTTCTCTCTGCCGTTTTTTGGCTTCTCCCGAAAGGAGGTAGTCGCTGCCATGTTTACAGCATCTCACAAGACGTTGGCCTTTGGACTTCCTCTTATCAACACAATCTTTGAGGGCAGTCCAAATGTTGCTTCGTATTGCACACCGCTCATGTTTGTTCATCCATTGCAACTCATCCTGGGCTCTCTTTTTATTCCGAGCCTGTCTAGGTATGTCAGTAGTGGCGATGGGGACAAAAATGAAACCACAAGTTCATAATGAAACCACAGTTCCAACAAATGATGCTGGGGAGGATTAGAACACCGGCACAGCTAGCTAGCTAATCTTTGCATAACTATTCCAGGCTTTTTTTATTAGCTAATAGTAATATATCAGCAGCTTCAGCAGCTAAGCTATCCTCTCCAAACAACTCGATGTTCGACGCACACTGACTAGCTCGCCTACCGCGAATGCACTTCAACATGTTAATGCGTTCGGCGAACGAAGCAACAGAAACGAACCACCGTCCAATTGAGCTTTCTCACATATCACAAACATATGTATGCTAAAGGTATCATTAATGTCACTTTCGCCATCTAGTAGTAGGACAAGTAACGAAGAAAGATTTGATCCCATTGTGCAGTAAGAGGCAAAGACGTAACTATGGTTTGGTGTCACAACGTTGGCTACAATGATTTGAATACTGATTGGGAGCGCCGTATCGTTGAAGAACTCATCGACCACGTCGATTTTAGTTTGGATGGCGATGATGCTCCCCACCTGCACATAAAGTACACTGAGACGATCGAATGGGGCGCAATGAAGTTGGAAATTCACCCGAAGGACATGGTCCACAGGGTGCTTTGTGCGCAGATCGAAGTGTATCATATCGAGGCCTTACATGATCATATCCATTACGATGAAGAATTTGAAGAAGAGGATGAATACGTTTTCCCTCATGTTCCCAGCGACCCGAGTGAACGAGAAGAGCGCCTACGAGCCGCCTTGGACAAACGCCCTGACGCTATAGAGGAATGGAGAGTCAGTTGCACGATGATGCACGCGCTATCCCCGGCTGATTTTGAGCTTCGCCTCGGTTGCATGCAACGACAGGAGAACCTTCATCATCTTGTCATATTACTGGACCGTGACGTGGATCACCTTTGCCGTCAAATGTTGAATAGTTTGAGCAAGAAGATTAACACACTTGAGATACGCGGTGATCTCCTAATGCATATGATGCATGAAAGCTTCCTGCCATGGGAGACCCCACTTGAAACAAGCCTGAATATTCTAATGAAATTTGAAAATTTGGAGTCTTTTTCGCTTATCCATAACCAGACCTCGAATATTCGCACGAGACATCACCTCAGACCATGCGACGTCAACGGATTGCTACAAGTCCTTGGCAGTTTGCCCAAGCTGAAGAATATCGCAATAACTGGCGACAATGAATTTGGTGGTGTTTGCGATTGGGGCGATTTCAAGGGATGGAAAAGCAACGCTCTCACATCCTTGGATTTGAGTCGTGTCAACTTGACAGATGATTGCGGCAATAATCTCGCACGTTTTCTTTGGTCAAAACCTGGTGGTCCCACCTGTCACGTTGAGACTTTGGTATTAGACAGTTTCTGTTGTCGAAACATATCTCGTATCTTGAATCATCTTGCACAAAACCAGAGTGTCACAACTTTTGATTTTCGAAAGCGAAGTCTAAGATGGGAATTTGAAGAAAAAAAAGAACTTGCTAAACTTGTGGAAGTAAACAAAACCCTGAAGCATTTGGAGCTCTCGGGTTTTTGGGATTTGGAGCTGCTGCCATTGTTGCGTTCTCTTCCTTCCAATACCACCATGCAGGATATTACGATCGTAGACATGGGTGTTCGTCGTGTTGGTAGCACTTTTTGCAACCTTTTGAACAGGGCCTTGAGCTGGAATTTAGGTTTGAAGGCTTTTTCCCTACACATTGATACTGGGTATTCTCTGGAGTTGTTTAAGGGACGATTTGGTGCCTTCTTCAACTCCAGGCCCAATTTGGAGATATTTGAACTTGAAGGCTGCAATGGAAGGCCCACGAGATTGTTTCAGTCCTTGAGGAACTCCAACGCCAAAGCTCTTGCTCTGACGGACTGCCAACTTGACGACTCGTGCCTTGAACTTCTCGCAACACTGTTTGATGGTAGTTCCAAGTGCTTTCTACATAGCTTGGATTTGAGTGGGAACGACGACTTGACGGCCGATGGTATCCAGACATTTCTATCTGCAGCATTGAAAAACAAGCGCAACAACGAGTTCGATGCAGAATTACCGGGGCAAGCCCCCGGACATTCTTCCCTGAAAGTTCTTACGCTTAGAGGCGTCAGAGCATCTAGGAGCGAGCAAGTCCTTGAAACGGCAGCTACTTTGCTTCGGTCGAACTATGTTCTACAAAGTCTTCAGCTCGACGACGACCTCGACGACGAAGAAGAAGAAGGCGGCTACTGCATCTTCGACCCTACGGTGAACCAAAATGTCAAGATTATCAGGATGTTTGAGTCCATCAATTGCAATGTGCCCCAACGATTACTGCTAGAGGAGGAAAGAGCTAAGCCTGCAGATTGGATCGATGCTCTGGCTGCGGCCAGCCACAATCTACATGCAATCCATTACTTGATGTCTATTCATCCGGGCGCTGCGATCAATGCGCTCTTATGTGGCAGTCCTAATCCGGTTGTAGGCAGGAAACGGAAAGCCAATGCGATGCTCCAGTAACTGTTCTGTTGAGTAATTTCGATGGACACTTTCTTTTCTGCAAGCCAGCAATCATCTCAGAGCAAGATTGACACAGATTGTATCCAAGCTATCCCGGGCCGTGCTTTTGATCATCTTGCCCCCTTTCAAGATTTTGTTAGTCCCCAAAACCTTTCATTGCATGAGGCAATCTGCTAATGCATGGAGTGCCTCTCGGGGAAGTTTTGTTGCTGGCTTTACTCTATTCTTTAAAAAGTAGCCGCTTCCTCCAGTCAGTGCCATTCAATTGGGACTCATGTGCAGCCATTTCCGAATTCTGTGCCCGGCTTGTTGGTACCACTCAGTGGTACTTACCCAAGCTAGAACGAACGATTCAACTGGTTCATTGGCTTCAGTGAACAATCTGCCCTACTAGCTAGGTAGCTAGTCAAGTCAGAGAAGAGGGAGGCCCCCGGTCGGGGAAAAGGGGTGAGGGACCGCGGTACAATACCTTGGTACTGATATGACAAGTGAAATCAATTCTCTACTACCTATTTCTGCAATAGCAACCGAATGGCTACTAATGCGGAAAGAGTCGAGAACATCCGAAAGGGTTGTAGTAACTGAAAACAGGCATCTGCACTGCCGGCTTGTGGAATCTAGTTACTTTATGTGCACGTGTCGTTGCCTCTATGTCGATCGACGCAAGCTGCCACTCCACGAGTTTGAGTGTTACACTACCTAACTAATCAATGATGATGTACCTAAGAATAACAGCTGCTCTCCTACTATTGTACCGGCTTTTGTATTACCAGCAACCTAGCTACTCTAGTAGTAGAGCTAGCTAGCTAGCAGTAGACTCTCATCATAACGAGTTAACAATGAGAGCCGGCCAGTGTCACGTTAGGCGAGCTAAACACGTGTTCGCACTGACTTGAACCCTCAACAGGCGCATTTTTGTGGGATATCTCATTGTGACGTGTTTGGAAGCCACAAGAAAAAAATGCACGATTGATCAAATCTTCGTTGTTGTTCTGTCTGTGGCTGCGAAGATCTGTGATCCGTGTCTACCAAGCACGATCCCCCCGTCAATCGTACATTACAAGCAAATAGCTAGCTACTAGCTAGTAGCTAGAGCTAGCCATGAGCCAGCATCAAAAGCCAGTCTCAAGTGTGCTCCACCACAATACCCTCTCACAAAATTAATGCACAGGTCAAGACGGCTACTGTACACACGAAAGACATTGTTCACAAAATTGGCCATCCTCACAATAATATATTCAGCACAACAACAACTGACTCAATCAGTATGCTACAACTGTTATCCCCGCAAACACAACCCGTAGTGGATGATTCGTTTGCTACGATAGATAATAGCATCATCCAAGTTAACAAGAATGACCCAACATCCTTCTCCAAACCGACTCAAGCACAAGCCACTCCCACCGACGACGACGACAACGACATGCTAGTAGACGATCAGGTTGCCTTGTTTCATCGTCATGAAATAAAAGTAGGAGAGCTTGCAGGCTCTGGATCGTTCTCCCAAGTCTTTGACATTTTCCACATCAAGTTGGACCCCAATCCACTCCAAACCAAGTCGCGCTTCTTTCCCTCTTCCTTCACCTCCTCATTCTCCTCGTCCAACAAAAGATTGTCTTCGGAACAAAATCAGCAGAGAAATTCTGTACTGGAAGAACACGAAACCAACATGCTGGAACAAATCAAAGGCCAAAGTCCCCATGCACGGTATGTCCTCAAGGCACTAGATCCCAAACTGCTCAAGGATCATCGACTCTTTCGTCGAGCCGTCCGAGACATGGATACAGAAGCCACACTGATGCGGCAATTGGATCACTCCCATATAGTCTCCCTTCGTGGGGTATCCTTTAGTGATGCCAACTCCCTGTTGGAAGCCAATGATGGGACTTGTGATAGCTTCTTTTTGATCTTGGATCGACTTCACGAAACCTTGGATGATCGCATGACTCGATGGAATCAGGAAAAGGAACAACAAGGCCCATCCTTTTACACCGACATGACGGCCATTCAAAATCGTCTGGCCCTCAAAGTCAATTATGCCGCACAAATAGCCAGTGCCTTGGAATATCTTCACCAAAAGCGCATCATCTTTCGCGACTTGAAACCGCAAAACATTGGCTTCAAGACGGTCCATCCCAATCATCCCGAGGAAGATGTATTGGCAGTCTTTGACTTTGGTCTAGCACGTAAACTGCCATCTCCCGATGCGGCCAATGAGGAGGGCCTCTTCCGGATGAGTATGGTGGGGACTCGTCGATACATGGCGCCCGAAGTTGTCTTGACGCGAACGTACGACCTCAAGGCCGACGTTTACAGCTTTGGTATGATCTTTTACGAGCTCATTTCGCAGACGAGGCCGTATGAAAACATTCAACGCGCCGAACACAAGGAATTCATTTGTCGACAAGGCAAACGTCCCAAAATTTATGACTACTACAACTTGCCGTTGGAACTGGAAACCATGCTTCGTCATGCTTGGGCCCAGGACTTGTCCAAGCGCCTCACCATGATAGAAATCTGTGCGACACTCAAAAGCTTCTTGAAGGGAACCATTCATGAACAGGCGGTCCAAGACAACAATACTGAGTGTAACAACACCAACAACACTGACGGTTTCATCGAAGCAAACAAAGAGAACCACGTCACTGCCGTTAGTGCACAACCTGAATCACCACGACGTGCCTTTGCTACTACAAGGACCAACCTCAATGATAGCTATCATACAACTACGACAGAAAAGACGGCCTCTACCACGGGACATTCCACTAGCACACTATCGACGGTAGAAGATCACAAACAACAACTGATGGATGTGATCATTGACGACAACAACGAAGCAGCAGCAAGTGTGACACGCAAACGTTCCCTTAGTTTGAGCCCCAATCCTCCCACTATCCGACAAGAACTAGCATTGTCATCCGCCGTCCCCCAAGACATTCAAGTATCGGCCATTCCAGAAGGTGGCAGTAGTCACGGATCCGACCTTTCGGCTGCCTGCCCTCCTCGATGTTATTCGAATTCTCCTTCTAGGCGAATGTCCATGTGCGGACGACTTTGTCTCTTCTTTCGATATGGCTCCTCTCATCCTCCTCAACCCTAGAACACTACTGATCTGATAGACCAAAAACACCATGAACACATATGTAAAAAGTAATTTAGAATGTGATTTTACTAGAATGAATATACTATGATTTTTGTGACAACATACATAGACGACTCGCTCTTTTTTCATGAGCTTTAGGAGGTGGAAACTTTGACACTGACAAGACGCTTACTTCATCCACACCACAATGAATGCATCCGTCTCACCTCTACTAGCTAGCCATTATGCATTAGAGGTACTATATCACCTACTGGTCTAGCTAGCTAGTAGACTACCGAATAGCTGAAGATATCCCCAGCTGCCTTATATGAAGACTCTTCCTGGCACAATTTAAAAATGAACTGTTGCGGGACTCTTTATTCGCGATTCGAAATATTTGGTACGACTGACACTTCAACAGTTTACTGACGTCGACTCGCAACCCGTCGATCGTTTGTCGGAGTTTTACCATGGCGCCAAATGACTTAGTTCGAACAACAATAATTATGATTGCTTTGGTAAGACCTTGCTAGCTAGCTAGCTATAGCGCCCCCTATTAGCCATGTTGCCTTGATTGGGTACAACCAGGAGGCAATGGTTTCGCGGGATGTTGAAAGGGAGATGGCGACGGGGACGAAAATCCATCTTGTGAAGTGTTGGACATGAAAAGTGTTTGGTACACGATGAATGACAGTTCCTAACGAGCTATCTATCTAGCAATAGACGATGGCTACTAGTACAATTCTTGAAGGGAGTGGCGCGACAGCTTGTTGACAAAGCAAAGAGAAGCAAAACGTTGCAAACGACAAAGCCACGACTCGTTTTATTTTACAAGCGCTTTTACTTCGTGTTTTTGAATTTTGAAACTTCAAAAAATGGAGTTTCAGTTTCCATCGCTGTTTTGAAACGCTCTTTCAAGCCTTGCAGAGAAATGTATGCGAGAAAATCATTTTTCTTGATTCACTCAAAATTCTTAAGGATTTGTCTCTTTCGACGACCATGACGACAACAGCTTATTCTCAAAAGCCTTTGCCTGCAGCAGCTGTTGCTGCTATCATTGACCTGACAGTAGATGACGAGGAAGAAGATGATCGAAAGCCAAGCCCCCAAAAGATGCCAGCCAAAGTTGGATTCGATTCAAATATTATTGATTTAACAAGTCCAGAAAGTAGAAAAGGCGGAGTCGATGTCCTTGTCGATGTAACAAATGGTGGAAATGCCGTGGCAAATCATCGGCGGCCCCGGCCCCCAAGTAGAAAAGGTAGAGCCGAGCCCGTCCGGTCTTCGAGGCAGGAGCAAGAAGAAAGTGATGCAAAATACGCAGCAAGAATGCTTCGCAAGGAAGAAAGAAACTTCAAGCGGCAAGAAGAAAAGGATGCAAAATTCGCCGCAAAACTCTCTTCCGAGGAAGAAAAGCAAAACAAACTTCGCCTAGAGGCCATAGACAAGGCAGCCGTCGCCATGAAGGAGAGTCCCACGGGTCGAGCCGTTCTCTTGGTCGAGGCAGTCATCACTTTGCTTGCACCCTACGCAGCCAAAGGAATCGAGCCCATTGGAAAAGACGATGCCGTGTACCTTGCCGAAAAGCTCATTGAGTGTCAATCCAATTTCAAGTCTCAAGGAAAATCTCCACTCGTCACAATCGGCTATCACTACACCCCAAAACAGAATTTGGAGGCCATTCGTGTGGATGGTCTTTTGACAGTCGAAGATCGTATTGCTGCAAAGAATAAAAATGTCAGCAACCGTGCTTTTTTTGGGAACGGCGTATACAGTGGAACCAATCCATTTGCTTTCACACCGTACGGAGACATTGGTTTGATGATTGCTATCATCAAAGGCACGGAACAGCACGTTGGGAAAACTCCTAGCCCGCAGTATGCGTTACTGCCTGACACGGATACCATAGTTGGAAACAAGACAGGAAAGGCCCCCCATCATGATGAAGTTATCATGCGGAAGAGCTGTCAGGTTTTGCCGTTGATTCAGTTCGACAAACAACGAATTGATGCAAGAGATGCAGATTTTACCAATACACTACAAAATGTTCATGAACAGCTTCAGAAGACGCTTGATGAGTATTTGAATACGCCCACATCTGCTGCGCTGCCCAAAATTGAGCCCCCAAAGCGAATCATCAACCTTGTCGGCACTATCGCTTACAAACCGGAGAATTTGAATGCGGCAGAAGTTCCACACCGCCCAGTACAACCATCACATGTGCTAGAGGAGTGTCCAATTTGCCTTGACGATATGACTGAAAACATTGTCAAATTGAACGTGTGCAGACATCGTTTCCATGCCGCATGCATTCAACAGGTCTTGTCGAGTGCAGCTAATCCTTGCTGCCCTGTTTGCGTCCGTTCCACCATGGAACCTATGGGTTCTTGCCCCCCTGGTACCATGACTGTCTACAGTGTGCCGAAAGACTGCAGCGGCTTTCCCAATGACGGGTCTATCAAGATCTACTTTGTTGTCACGCAAAACTTTGAGAAGCCTCGCCACTGTGGACTCGAACAACAAGCTTATCTGCCCAAAAATGAGGCGGGCCTTGATTTGCTGAAGCGTGTCGCTTATGCCTTTTCCCGTGGCCTTTCGTTCGAAGTGGTCACTAGTTATGTTTTCAGTACTAGGCTTTCGAGTCATCACCCTTCCTCTACTGCTGCAACGGCTGACAGCTGGGCAACTCCTGGCTTCATGCAGTTATGCAACCAAGAGTTGGACGCTCTCAACGTCCCCGAAGCTTGTGCGCTTGAGCTCAGCGATCAAATCAAGTTTTACTAGACGATGTCCCCTTCAACATTGACACAGCGCAATAGGTCGCAAATACAGCGTAGAAAACGAATGAAGATTCAGACCTTAGATCAAGCACAAAGTATAGAAGTTTTTAACACTGCAATCCTTCCAATCTATCGAGTAGCGATGTAGCCAGTGTGTATCCGTATGCCACACTCTGTATACAACAGAACTAGTTAGTATCCCCTTTCTGGCAGATTGTCCTTTCGCCTCGCAAAATCATGTTGGCCTTGGTTTTAAGATCCGTTACCGTTACGCGAAAACCCGAAAAACGGTCGTTCGAAACCAAACTACTACGCGTAGCTAGCTAGTAGCTACCAGGTAGCTCGCTAGCTAGTAGTAGTACAGTAGCAGAAAGATCGGCACAGCCAGAAACAGTATACTATAATCAGTTGAGTTATTACTTCAACCTTGCTTCAACTACTTTTATCACAACACAACGAGACATTGCTGACTACACCACCTGCACTATAGCATTCCATGGAGAATCCACCCTATGAGAGGATTGATGTGGGCGAAGATGGCTATCTTTGGTTGATCAACTACACAGGGACAACAACAACTCCAGGCGAAGAAAAAGTCGAGGAGCAGCAACCCCTCCTCTTGCATTCCGCGGCAGCTGTCTTACAGCAACTCCAAGAACCATGGCATCCCAATGTGAAGTTTTCTCCTACAGGAGAAGAGGAAGAAGAGGAAGATGCTGCTAATGATGAAGAAGACGAAAAAGAAGAAGCAGAAAGAGAAGAAGATCCTGAAGACGAAGATAAAAATAATGCCCGAGAAGAAAAAGACAACAAGGTTGACAAGGTTGATGCAGGCAAGGCCAATACTACCGCCGCCGCTGACAGCAACAATAACAAGTACAAAGATTTGATTCGTACCTCCAATTTAAGTGATAAACTGTTGGTGGCTTTGACACATTTGCGTTTGTTCAAGCATGACACACGCAAAAAGAAAAAAAGACATCGACAAGGCGAGTCCAATGGCAACAATCGTCGCCGTGACCGAGCCGCCGAAAAGGTCAAGGCCTTGCAACATCAACAAGAACGATTGATGCAACAGCAGCAACAACAACAACAAAAGGCTGCTGCTGCTGATCAAAAGCAGCAAGGAGAAGGACCGGGTCGCGAAGGCGATGTCGGTGAATTTCAAATAGTGGGGAAACCCAACAACAATAAAAGCAACGAAAATGACAACCACAATGATGATGACGACGATGATGATTCCATTGCCAGTGCCATGTTGACACCTGAACATCCCTATGTACGATTGGTGCGAACCTTAAATTCCGTGCGGGCCTTGGTCCCTGTTGTTCAAGCCATTCTAAGGCATCCCGATGCCCACAGTACCATCCCCGTGGGGAAAAAGAAGGTTACGCTGAAATCGAACAAAAAGAAACAGGCGCCCCAATGGCTTTTGGGAAAGCAGGTCTTTGACATGTCCTCCGTGTCCAGTTGTCATGCCCTTCAAATACAAGTCCAGCGTGTCTTGGAATCCTTTTTGCCCTTGCCCGTGGCGGCGAGTGTCTATGAACCATTGGAACCTCCGCCTTCACAGGAGGAGAAGGAGGAAGGCGCGGAACACAAGAATGACAGCGAAAACAGCAATCTCCATGACAAGGACCCAAGCAGCGCCAATAGAGAAGAAGAGGAAGAACGATTTTGGAAAAATCAGTGGCTCTGTCACGCATGGATGCCTCCCGACGCGGATACATCCATTACTATGCCATCGCCTTTTGAGATTTTGAAAGATTATCAAAAGGAAGACGAAGAGGAAAATTCAGCTGAAAAGCAACCAGCTTCTGTTCCTGCCAACAAGAAGGGAGGTAGCATTCAAGATAATTGCCGAGCCTGTGATGCGAAGTTCTTTCCCTCTGCGTCGTCCAATGGCAACATCCAAAAACAGGACAAAAAGGCTGCCACTGACAAAAATCAATATGATCAAGCCGTCCGAAGCCTTCACAGGCGACTCTCTCACCTTTTGGAGCGAGATTTTCCCGGTGCGCGCCTTTCCGTTTACGGCAGTTGTTTGTCCAATTTGAGTCTCAAGGCGTCCGATGTAGATTTGTCCTTGTGGTTGCCACAGGCCGATCACGCCAAGAAATCCTTTCAAAATGGGAATTGGCCACCCGAAAAATACGAACGGGAAATGACCAAGCTTGTGCGCGATGTTTGGAGAAAATTAATGTACCGCAAGAGTGAATTTGCCGACATGATTTGCGTGACACGAGCGCGTGTCCCCGTGGTCAAGGGCTGCTACCTGAAAGCTAACAATCCGCATACCGCAGATGGATCTCTCCAGTAAGTAATTAAAACTTGTACCACTTTGTAAAAGGCAAGCAGGCAGGGTCGCTAACGATTTTATTTCTTGCGTCGTCTTTTTTGAATCTCCATACAGCTTTGACGTTTGTTTTTTGAATGATATCGCGGTTGCCAACTCGAGCTTGTTACGTGAATATTCTTTCATGGACGAAGCCATTCGAGAATTGATGATTATTGTCAAGAAATGGGCAAAAGATAACAAGATTTGCTCTGCGCAAGACCACACGCCATCCTCCTACGCTTGGATGACTATGGTTATCTTTTATTTGGAGTGCTTGTGCTTCGTACCAAATTTACAGTGCCCAAAGCTAATGGAGCAATTTGGTTATCAACGAAATCCTAAGGAGTATTGGCACAATGTGAATGATTTGAACACGTGCTATTTGACTTGGGCGCAAGCCCAGCAGGTTTGGAAACGGCCCGAACAGTATAACAATCAGCCACTTGGTGTCACGGCACTCCTTTATGGATTCTTTCATTTTTATGCCATTGATTTTACACGATCCATCAGCATGATTTCCATGAAACGAGGACGTGAGGAAATTCTGCCCAAAACTGTCTTTCGGAAATGCTCTGACTTTTATTGCATCGAAGATCCGTTTGAAACATTTGATTCGCACTGTCCTCATGATTTGGGTATCCCAGTGAATGAAGTCAATTCGCCACGCATCATTGGTCTGTTGGAAAAGGCAGAAGAGCACCTACGTCACATTCTACTTGGTTATGGGGACGATGATGATGATGATGACGACACCAAGAAAGAAGATGGCGAAACACGTCCGCACACACTGTGGCCGCCCTACGAGGAAGAGACTGGAAAAGGCGGAAATCAACCCAATGGAAAGAAAGGCAAGCGAAGACGGCGAGGTGGCCATGGACGCCAGGGCCAAAAAGGTGGCGGTGGTGGTGGAGACCGGGGTAACGACCAGAAACAGCCAGGAAAAGACAAGGGTAACACTGGAGCCGCAGCACAGCAAGGAAAAGGAGGCGCTGGTAACACTGACAAGAGTCACATAAATGGCGCTGGAAAAGAACAAAACAAGACAAATGAGGCAGGCACCAACAATCGCCCAGCCCAGACAGCTGGTCAGGACACCAAGGGACCGGAGTCGTCGAAGAAAGGATCAGCTGGTAGAGGAGGAAAGAATGCTGGCGCAGGCAATGGAAAGCACGAAGAACACAAGACAAGCCATCATGGTGGTGGAAGGGGCGCTGGTAGAGGTCACGGTAGCGGGAGGGGTGGCGGCAGAGGTCGTGGTGGTGGCAGAAATTCTGGCAGAGGCAGAGGTTCTGGACGAGGAGGCCGCGGCGGTGGTGGCCGCGGCGGTGGCAGAAACAACCAAAACAAATAGTCTTGGCAGACGAAGAGTACTTGTGATCAAGGCTCCCAAGGGTTGATACAAAACTAAGCGTGTGCGGGCTCGACATCATTGGCGTTGGCACTAATGGGGCAATTTGCTATACAGTAGCTTGGCAGTGCTTGCACTGCTGCTAGGCTTATTATCTAAACAGCACATAGTTTTTCACCTGCTTGTAGCATACCGATGTACTAGAATGCTGTTAGGCTAGCTCGAGCTACTACTGTAGGAGCAACAGCATAGTCAAGCATGAACGGGGATGGGTTTCCCAATTTTATTTAACTCCCCCTAGTAGTTGAGCAATTCCGAATGTGATGCGATGGTGTCAGCAGTAAATGAAGACTTTCTTATCACTCAAAACGAAAACTCAAGCAGCGACGGCAATCGCCATATGTTTTGCGACTTTCCTGTTCCTTTTGTGTTACAAAACCTTGGACCGTGTTTTCAAGAAGCATAGTGACAGTCATGGGGCCAACTCCGCCGGGTACAGGAGTAAGAAGAGATGCGGTATACATTGCATCGGCATGTGTTCGACTTGGGGACTTTCACCTTATACTTGAATTATAAAGCATCGGCAGTTTTCCAAAGTCTACACATTCTTTTTCCAGAACTCTTCTGGTCCTGTTTACCTGATTCTCAAGAAACAGAGCAACACTGTCGAGAGCGATTGCGATACTTTTGGAGAGCTAGCTCGAGATCAGACATATTTGAGACTTCCTGCTGCAACAATTTTGGCAGAAAGCTTTGATCGCCAAACTTCAGTGATAGGCGCATCGTCGTCAACCCCTTCTCATGGTCCTTGTGTTGCTGTTCCAGCAACTGGCACAACTCTGGAACTTCCTCGCTGGACACACCAGAAATGTCGGGCGCACCGCAGGAAGCAAAATTCAATTCCAAATTGTGCACATTGTTTAGCGCGGAAGGCATACTAAAAGCCTTGAGGAGAGGACGCATGCTTGCAACTCCTGGTTTGCATTCAAAATTTAATTTCAGCGTTTCGAGTTGCTGGATGAGCTTGGACAAGGCGTCCCCAAGGCCATCATGGACAGGGGTGCGTGAATTGTGGAAGGACAATTGCAAGTCTGTGAGCTCTCCGCCGTCCGCATGGGACAGTGCACCAATCTCGTTCCACAGAACCGAGGTCGACGCAAGATCACTTGGTGCACATGTGAACTTGAACGACTTGAGCTTCTTGAGCCTGCCAAAGCCAACAGCAAATTCATCGGATGTTTTGAAGAGTACAAATCCATGGTTGAGTTCCAGAAAACGCAAGGAAACTGGCAGAGCCTTTGTAAAATGGCGAGCTTCTTCTCGGAATTGAGCGGCTCCATAGAAGGATGTCCCCAACCGTGGCAGGCTTGTAGCTGCTGCAAGTGCTAATCGAAAGTTTTTAACACAGTCCCATTCATTTGATTCCAACGCACGCTTGTGAGCAGCTGCAGCAAAGCAGGAACGGAGAAGATTGTTGATCTCATCGTAAGATTCGTGCTTCTCCAAGGGGGTTGCGTTCAGATCTACTTCCATCTCATCGGTACCCGAGAGAGGGCTATTGTTGGTCCCATGAAAACAAATGGAATTGAGGATCCGGTTCTTGTCTTCGTCCATGGATGCGTTTGCTTGCTCAATGTGAATGGACATGGCCTTGTTACAGTGTTCCGGTGGAAACGAAGATTGTCGTATGGTTCGCAGTCCGTTCCAGGTACTTTCCCCAATCGGCCGGTCCAGATCGGGAGTACCATCGTCACGCGTCACGTATTTGTCAGTCGCAACGACACCATCCGTGAGCCCCACAACCTTCCCGTGGTCCTTGGTGTGAGTGTAAATATCGTAGAGGTGTTGGTTTTGGTTACCGACTCTGCATTTTGCAGGTTGTTCATGTTGCTCGTCGTCATTGCCATCGTCGCCATCGTCGAGACTCTTAATGGCGATGGATATTTCAAAGGTACACCAAATTCGTGTGAAAACGACCGAGTTTTTGTCCAAGATGGACACAGTGCCCTTGGAAATCTTAAGGGCTGTTAGGACATGCGGGGTTAAGCTTTAGTGAGTTTCAAGAATGCCAATACATGGGAGCCTCTACTGAATAAAAGACTAAACGACAACGGTAACACTGACAAAAGAAGTAACCTACCTTTGTAGAAGCTGCTCTCTCTCGGATCCAGTCCCACCTCTCCAAGAACATTGTGTTGATTATTGGCATACGCGCAAACCCAATAAAAGGTGTCATCCAATGACAATCCCCGGTCTTTGGCGTGTTGTTCCAAGCACTCGCAAAAATCCAAAACGGGCTCTCCCCACCAATGGGATACGAACCAATCGGGAGGTTGTTGTTGGCTGGCTACAAGTTCCACGTAACTACACTCGAATGGTTGAGTTTGTGGTTTGATCAAGTATTCCACGAGATCGTAGAGCGTAACTTCCTCAGGCTTTAGATGGTGTTTGTTATTCTGAGGGTCCGTGCTCTTCCAGTGTTCCCTTTCGCATCGCTCTTGGATTTGATCCACAACCTCTCGGAGTTGCTTCAAGGAGATGGCTCTGTGTTCTGTCTCGGGAATGCAAATCGGCATGGCAGCATGGCATGTTATGACTATGCTCGACAACTTGCTTCAACTACCTGTCGCTGTTATGTGAAGAAGCAATCAAAGGTGTATCAATCAATGGATCTTTGATAAATATTTTGCTCGAGAACTGCCAGAGCAGATTGATTCATTGTAGTGCGCGAGACTTACGTGTTATTGGGCAAATTTTGACTCCGAATCCCGGCAGATTCGTGAGTGAATCCGTCTCGTGTTAAACTACTAGTTATTTTGCTGTTTTCATACAATCTTCTTATACAATTAACTTGCCAAGTAGCTATACAAACTGTCAAGCGGCGGCCTGTTGATCATTGTGGAGGTGTCATTAGTGAGTTTGTGCGATGGATGTAGTTTAATTTCGAAAATTTGAGATGCGGAGAGTTGACTGACTTACCATCACTAATCACTCAATCGAAACTCGGCTTCTGATTGAATCAAGAATGCCTCATGCTCTACGGCTGCGCCTATTGCTACTCCTTCCTCTATCAATCTGATGGTTTCCATTCGGCGCAAGAATGTCTTCCTTTCTTTCATTCCCTTTTGAACGGGTCCTTGGAAGTTAATTTGCCATTGCCGATGCCGAATTTCCATCCACATATCAGCCTTGTTGCGTTTGGCAGTTACTTTCTTGTAAGGCATGAGACCTGTCACCGCCGGCATGAGAGTTTGATGTCTGACTTGTTGGGCGGCATTCTGCTTTCTAAACGTTGCTCCGTTTTCATCAACGTTTGCTTTCTTGGTTGCAATTCGTTCAACCTTGTAATGACCCTTTGAGAGTGAGTACACAACTTGATTGAACCTTGCCTCGTATTCGTCACCTTGAACGCGATTTAATTCCATATGCTGCGTTGCTCTTTCTCTTGCGGACTCCAAAATTGACACTATCTTCTTCCTGTTCGCAGCCTTGGTTCCTTTAAATCCAAGCGCGTCTACAAAGCGCATTGTGGCCTTCGTCGCTACATTAGGTAGTGTTTGGCCTTAAATG
>ENA-ORBV01007664-ORBV01007664.1-microbial-mat-metagenome-genome-assembly--contig:-NODE-7664-length-18477-cov-5.889837_pt1 | contig 18477 bp, 19 predicted proteins | sample MGYA00237777_ERZ505514 | MGnify/ENA primary metagenome ERZ505514 (study PRJEB26160, sample SAMN06269048) | microbial mat metagenome | isolation source: Oligotrophic lake microbial mat | place... | reverse complement strand
GGCGCAGGATGATCTCCAGGATCGGCACCTCGCCCACCGGCATCAGGGGCTTGGGCAGCACCGTGGTGAAGGGGCGCAGCCGCATGCCCTTGCCCCCGGCCATGATCACCGCCTTCATGCGCGCGCCCTCCCTTCAAACATGGTAGCCGGCCTCGACAAGGAAGCCAGGATGGGCCCGCACCCAATCCACCGTCGCGGCGATGCCCTGTGCGAAGCTGTGTCGCGGGCGCCAGTCGAAAAGCCGCTCGGCCTTCCGCGCATCGGCGATGCTCTGATCGGCAAAGGCCAGCAAGTCCAGGGTCTGAGCGGATGCGAGGGCCCCGGCGCCCGTGGGTGCGGTGATCAGACTGTCGCTCGCCCCGTAGACGAGCATCATGGCAACGTTCTTCTTCTTCAGGATGTAGTCCATCACCGCCCTCGACTCTGGCTCACTCACCATATGCGGGCCCGCGTCGGAGGTGTAATAGGGATAGCGATGCTGGAAGTTGCGATTCAGATCGACACCGCCCGGGCCGTCCTCGTTGATGAAACCGTCGCCGTCATTGTCGGTCCCTTCCCAATACACACTCCAGCCACCGGCCTCGCCTTTGGCGGCATCGGCGCGGCGAAGGAGGCGCGCGTCGTCTGGATGGACCATGTACGGCCCCTTCGGATCCTTCACCCGCATCACACTGATGAAGCCGTCGCCGTTCAGATCTTCAGGGCCATCCTCGTCAAGGCGCCCGTCGTTGTCCTCATCCGCCTTCCGTGCATTGGTCCGGCGGAACGACTTCACCTTCCCGAACATCGCTTCGGCGCCGTCGGGATTGGCGCGCGGGATGATGTAGACGGCATGTTCGTCGAGCAGTTTCTTGACCGCGGCATCCGTGGCATAGGAGGAGGTGAGATGTCGGGCGAGCGAGAGTGCGAGCTCGCTGCCGATGACCTGATCGCCTTCGAAGTTGGCGGCGACCAGCAGCGCGGGACGCGCGTCGGCCCTGGCTCCGCTCGCGACTTCGACCGCCCACACCGAGCGGCCTTCGTGGCTCTTACCGAGGTCCACAAGCTTCACAAGACTCGGGTTCGTCTGAGCGAGAGCGCCCAGCGAGGCGGTCAGCTCGTCATACGTTCGATAACGCGGGGCATCGGTCGTCGGTGGTGCCTGGCCGACCGCGACGGTGGCGGGTAGGGCACCGAAGGCGATCAAGAGAGCGACCTTTCGGAATAAAGGGAATGCGAGCCTGTTCAACTTTGGAAGCCTCCTGGAGACGAGAACGGTGGAGACAGTACCAGATTCCCGTAAGGCGTCAGGGCGTCGTGATTTTGCTCCGGACGGTTCGGGTGCGCGGTTTGTCTTTCGGCGATGTAGGGGCGGCCCTGGTGGCCGCCCTGTATGTCGCGATCCGCATGGATGGCCGATCCTAAAGATCGATCTGTCGTGGGCGGTCGACTTTCACCACAGACTGCTAGGGCACCCACGAGGGGCGCCCTTACGGTTGGCTGGTTCCCGCCCGTCCGTAACGGTCTTCGAGTCGGACGACGTCGTCCAGTTCGGGGGTCGAGACTTCAACCAGATCCACATCGGTTACCCCGGTCATCCGATGGACGGTGTGGGGAGGGATGTGAAAGATGTCGCCTTGCTTCATCTCGTTCTTCGTGAGACGGGTCGGGTCGTCTTTTGAACCGGTCTCGAAAAGCAGGGTGCCGGCCTGGACCATGATGGTCTCGTCCTTGACGTTGTGATACTGGAGCGACAGGCTCTCGCCCGCGTTGATGTGAAGGATCTTCCCCACGTAGCGGTCGGTACGGGCCCACCAGATTTCGTATCCCCAGGGTTTGTCAACGCGCTTGGCACTCTCGTTCACAGGTCGCCTTTCAATTGAGTGGCTCGGTCGGGCTCATTATCCGGGCCTGAAGCCGCAAGACTCGCACCCGGCCCTCGCCGCGCCTGAACTTCCGTGACCGCTTTGGCGAAGGACTGGGCCGTGAACTCCTCGAGACGGCCCGCCTCCAGAAAGGCCTGGGCCAGGTCCGCGGCCCGCGACGACGTCAACGCGTGGCGTACCAGGCGAATGGACGAAGGCGCCATCGACAACTCCCGATAGCCAAGGCCCACCAGCAGCAACGACCCCTCGCGGCTTGCCGCCATCTCACCGCAGACGGAGAGGGGCACCCGGGCCTCACGCGCCGCTCCCACGATGTCCCCGAGCAGACGAACCACCGCCGGGTGAAAAGGCGCGTAGAGATGGCCGACGCGCGGGTCCGCACGGTCGACCGCGAGGGTGTACTGGATGAGGTCGTTGGTCCCGACACAAAGGTAGTCAAAGCGGCGACCGAGCGATTCGGCCACGAGGGCGGCCGAGGGAATTTCGATCATCGCCCCAAGGGGCGGGCGGCGGAAGGCGCGGCCGGAGGAGTGCAGTTCACCCTCCAGTTCCTCGACGAGAGCCAGGATCTCCTGCGCCTCCAGAGCTCCGCCCACGAAAGGGAACAGGATTCGAATGGCGACTTCGTCGGCGGCGCGCAACAGCGCGCGAATCTGCGGGCGGAAGTATTCGCTCCCCCGCGAGAGAAGGCGGAAAGCGCGCAGACCCAGGGCAGGGTTCGGGCTGGAGGGACTGGCGGGCGAGAGGTCCTCGGGACCAAGGTCAAAAGTGCGAACGGTGAGGGGGTGCGGCGCCACGGCCAAAGCGAGCCGACGATAGATCTCGAGTTGAGCATCTTCGCTCGGCGCCCGGCCCTGGCGGGACAGCAGATATTCAGAGCGGAACAGACCAATACCCATCGCCCCCGACTCGCGGACGGCGTCAATATCGGAGGGGAACTCGATGTTGGCGCGGAGGAGCACCTCGGCGCCATCGAGCATGTGCGCGGGCCCCAGGAGCGGACCCGCCGTTCTCGACTCCCGAATCGGCTCGACTCGCGTCTCGGGCGGCGGAGCGGTGTCGATGAAACCCTGATCCCCGTCCACCAGAACCACGGCCTCGCTCGCCACCTCCGCGGTGGCGGTTCGAACCCCGAGGACGCAGGGGATGCCACGCGAGCGGGCCAGGATCGCCATGTGATGGGTGGGCGAGCCGTGATCGGCCACCAGAGCCCCGACTCGCGCCCACTCGATCTCGGCCGCTTCAGAGGGCTTGAGATCCTCGCAGACCAGCACCACTTTTTCGCCCGCAGGCAGAACGAGGTCACCTTTCGCCCCACCGAGCAAAGTCAGGACGCGATCGAGGACATCGTCGAGGTCATGCGATCGCTCCGAAATCACCGCGGAAGCGCGCGCGAAAAGCCGCCGCAGTTCGTCGCAGACGATCGAGAGTGCCCACTCCGCGCCAATCAGCCGTTCCTCGATAAGGGTGAGACTGCGGCCCGCGAAGAGCGGGTCCTGAAGCATCAGGATCTGGGCGTCAAAGAGATACGCGTGAGCCTCGCCCGCCTCGTCGGAGAGCCGGGCACGGAGGTCGGCGAGTTCGCTCTGGGCCGCGGTGAAGGCGGTCTGAAGGCGCTCCCGTTCGCGCGACGCCCCGGTCTTATCGAGCTTTCGGAAGGGAACCTGCCGCTCGGCCCGCCGGAAGACGAACGCCTTCCCCAGCACCCGGCCGGGAGCGATGGCGAATCCCGAGAGCTTCATTCTCGGAGCCCTTCGCCAAAGCCACCGGCCACGAGGGCGGCCAAAGCGCGCAGGGCTTCTTTTTCGTCGCGACCTTCGGAGCGGATCTGAATAGAGGCGCCGCACGGCGCCGCGAGAAGCAGCAGGCCGAGGATGGACTTGCCGTCCATCTCCTTGTCTTTGAAGGTGACACTGACCGAGGCTTCGAATCGCGATGCCTCGGCCACAAACTTCGCGGCCGCCCGCGCATGAAACCCAAGAGGATTGACGACGCGAACCGTCTTAACCGCCATTGCGGCCCCCCGGCTTAAGTAAATCCCCCGCCACCTGGACACTCTCGCGTCCTTGCCCGCAAACAATCCGGGCGACCTCGGCCAGTGGCTTCGACCGGACCTGGCAGGCCTTGATCAACATCGGCAGGTTGACTCCGGTGACGACCTCCACGTCCTCTCCCACGAAGGGCAGAACCAGATTGGTCGGAGTTCCCCCGAACATGTCGGTCAGGACCAGCACATTCTTCCGGCCGCACAGTGCTAGAGCCTTGCCGATATGACCCCTGGCCTCGTCCACATCCACTTCCCAGTCTATGGAAAGCGCTTCCACCCGCTCCTGATCGCCCACGATCATCTCCAGGGCGTTCACCAGCTCGCGAGCCACCGCACCGTGAGTGACGACGAGGATGCCAATCATTTCTGGGCGAGGTCCCGGTGGCGCAGGCGCACGGTCACACCTTCAATCTGGTCGAGTTCTTGGGCAAGCTCCCGGGCGATCATGACAGACCGGTGGCGTCCCCCCGTGCAGCCGATGCCGATCGTGAGGTACGCCTTCCCTTCCTCCACATACTTGGGCACCACGAAGTTCAGAAAGTCATGGAGCTTCGCCTGAAACTCGACGGTCCCCGGCGCTTTCTTAAGGAAGAGAACGATGCGCGCGTCGAGCCCGGTGAGGCGGCGAAGCCGCGGATCGAAATAGGGATTCTTCAGGAACCGTACATCGAAGACAAGGTCGGCCTCGGCGGGAGGACCGAACTTGAAGCCGAACGACAAAACGGTCAGGACCAGACCGCGGCCCTGCTGGCCCGCGCCGAAGTGTTCCTGGATGTAGTCCTTGAGTTGGTGGACACTGAGCGCCGACGTATCGACCACGAAATCGGCGAGCCGCCGAACCGAGGCCAGAGCCTGCTTCTCTTCGCGCAGGCCTTCGCGCACCGGCTGATTCGTGGCGAGGGGGTGCGAGCGCCTCGTTTCCGAGAAGCGCCGGATCAGGGTGGCGTCCGAAGCCTCCAAAAACACGAGGCTCACATTCACCGGCTCAAGCTTCAGTTTCGCGAGCGCCCCGCCGAAGGCAGAGGCGAAGTTCGGGTCCCGCATATCGACCACCAGGGCCGCGCGGGGCGTGCCCGAGGACTTGAGGAATGCGACGAACCCCGGCAAGAGCGGAATGGGGAGGTTGTCGACGCAGAAGAAGCCAAGGTCTTCAAGGGCATTGGCGGCGTGCGACTTCCCCGAGCCGGACAGGCCGGAGATGATCACGATCTCCGATTGCTTCAGGGCGCGCCGGCTCGCCTTCATTCGCGAGTCCTCCGGACCGGCAGACCCTGCGACTCGACCCGGCTCAACAAGGTGGCGGTCGCGTCGTGGCCTCGGGCCCGCAACAGAAGGTTCTTGGCCGCGAGTTCAACCAGCAGCGCGACATTGCGGCCGGGCGCCACCGGCAGCCGAAGCAGCGGAACTTCAATGTCCAGGATGCTTTCAGTTTCGCGGTTCAGGCCCAGGCGGTCGTACGCTTTGCGAGGGTTCCACTTCTCGAGCCTGACCACCAGATCGACGCTTTGCTCCGGGCTCACCGCCGAGACCCCGGAGAGATCCTGAATATTGAGAATGCCGAGGCCGCGGATCTCCATGTGGTCGCGAGTGGGGTGGGGCGAGGTCCCCAGCAAGCCGCGGCTCGTCGCCTTCAGATCGACCGCATCGTCCGAGACCAGGCGATGGCCCCGATCCACGAGTTCGAGACCACATTCGGACTTCCCGATTCCGCTATCACCGCGAATCAGGACGCCCACGCCGAGCACATCGAGAAGCACGCCATGCAGACGAGTTGTCCGGGCCAGGCGATCCTCCAGAAACTCGGTCAGCCTTTTTATGAAATGAGTGGAGTCCAGGGTGGTGGCGAGAAGCGCTATTCCCCGCGATTCCGCCTCGCGCTTGAGCTCAGGAGGGACTTCCAGGCCTCGGGTGACGACCACGCAGCAGAGTTCCCGAGACATCAGCCGGCCCAGAACCGCGGCGCGCTTCGTGACCGACAGGGTGCGAAGGAAAGAGGATTCGCTGCCTCCGACGATCTGGACGCGGCCCGGACTCAGATAGCGCGTGAAGCCCGTAAGGGCGAGTCCTGGTCGCTGCACTCGTGACCGGTCGATGTACTTCCGGAGACCGGCTTTCCCGGCCAAAAGCCGCAGACCCATCGGGGCCGCGTCTTCATGGAGCAGGGCCTCGACGGCAACCCGCGGAACCGGAGCTTTCTTCATCGGGGCCGGCCTTTTCGCTCGGACGACGAAGGAATGCGCATCTCCTCTCGGTACTTCGCCACCGTGCGCCTTGCGATCGTGGTCCCCTGGAGCGACAGCACCTGGCCGATCTGCGCATCGGAAAGGGGTTTGCCGGGCGTCTCGGCATCGATCATGTTGCGGATCTTCTCCTTGATCGCGACCGAACTGACCGACTCGCCTGAATCTCCCCGCAGGCCCGAATGGAAAAAGAATTTGAGCGGCAGCACGCCCTGGGGAGTGTGGGCGTGTTTGTTCTGGACGATGCGCGACACCGTGGATTCGTGCATTGAGATGTCATCCGCCACATCCCGCAGAACCATGGGCTTCAAGGCGGAGATCCCCGATTCGAAGAAGGCCTCCTGCCGCTTCAGGATGGAATCCGCCACCTTGTAAAGGGTCCGCTGTCTCTGATCGACGCTCTTGATGAGGAACAACGCGCTGCGCATCTTGTCTCGGACATAGGTTTTTGCCTCGTCGTCTGCGGGCGAACTGGCGCTCAGAAACTGCCGGTAACTTGAAGAGATCCGCAGCCTGGGGAGCGAGTCGTCGTTCAGCTCCACCACGAAGGCCCCGTCCTTCTTGTAGATCATGACGTCGGGCACCACGTAGGACGGGGCCTTGGCCGAAAGCGTGCTGCCGGGCCGCGGATCCAGGCTCTCGATCAGATCGAGCCAGTCGAGGATCTCGGCCTGGGGCCTTTGCAGAACGCGCACGAGGCCCGCCACATCCCTCATCTCCAGCATCCGCATGTGGGATTCGACGATGGTCATGGCGGGGGTGGCCCCGAAGCCGAAGAAACGGAGCTGGATCAGGAGGCATTCGCGCAGGTCCCTCGCCCCCACCCCCGCCGGATCGAAGGTCTGCACCAGTTGGAGCGCCTTCTCCGCGGCGGATCGATGGATTTCGGGATCCAGGTCCATGGCGACACACACTTCGTCGAGGGTGGTGGGCACAATCCGTCCGCAGGCCGAGTGATCGCTCAATTCGCACGAAGGGTCGTGGGTGCGCAGATAGCCGTCGTCGTCGAGATTCTGAATGATGCCTTCGCCGAGGTCGCGCACCAGGCCGGGGGAAACATCGTGCCGCAACTGGGCGAGCAGGTGGTCGCGAAGGCCGATGGTCGTGGAAAGACGGTTCTCGATCGAGTATTCCGAATCGGGGTCGCTTTGGGCCATGTCCCGCACCCCGATGTCGTCCACCACGTTCTCGAACAGTTTGTCGATATCGCTGTCCTGAAGCCCGGTTTGCTCGATCGGCTCCGCCGCGAGCGGCTCGGTCGCTGCCCCCTCCCCGAGGTTCTCGGTGGCTCCCTCCGCGGAAGCAGCGTCGAACTCGGCCTCGGCGCCTAGGGATCCATCACCCCCATCGCCATCCGTGTCGGGAGTGGGTCCGGTGGGTTCGTCTTCAGGAATCTCTTCGAGAAGCGGGTTTTCGATCATCTCCTGATTGATGACGTCCGCGAGTTCAAGAGTGGTGAGAGGCAGAAGCTTGATGGCCTGCTGCATCGCCGGGGTCAGGACCAGACGCTGGGACAGCTTGGGCGACAACGACAAGCGCTGCTGAAGGGCCATTCTCTAAGCCTTGGCTTCCGGCAGCATCAGATCGAAATCATCACCGAGGTACACCCGGCGCACCTCGGCGTCGGTGGCGAGGGCCCGGGGCGTGCCGGAACGGAACACTTCCCCTTCTCGAATGATGTAGGCGCGGTCGGTGATGCGCAGGGTCTCGCGAACGTTGTGGTCGGTTATGAGGATTCCGAGACCGCGTTTCTTGAGGTACGCGATGATCCGTTGAATATCCCCGACCGCAATGGGGTCGATGCCCGCAAAGGGCTCATCGAGAAGGATGAAGAGCGGGGATGCGGCGAGGGCGCGACAAATCTCCAGCCGGCGGCGCTCGCCTCCGGAGAGAGTATCCGCGCGCTGGTGAATCAGGCTCGAGATCCCGAGTTCGTGAAGCAGTTCGGCGGCGCGGGACTTCTGCTCGCGCAGAGAGTAACCAAGGGTCTCGAGCACCGCGAGGATGTTCTCTTCGGTGGTCAGCTTCCGGAAGACGCTGCTTTCCTGGGGCAGGTAACCGATGCCGGCCCGTGCCCTCAGATACATGGGCAGGCTCGTGATCTCGTCCCGTCCGAGGAACACCGACCCCGACCTCGGCTTGGTGAGACCGACCACCATGTAAAAGGTGGTGGTCTTCCCGGCACCGTTGGGACCCAGCAGGCCCACCACTTCGCCGGTCGAAATCTGGATATTGACGTCGCGGACCACCACCCGGGTTCCGTAGGCCTTGGTGAGACCTTCTCCGCGAAGGACGATGCTCGGAGCGCTCACGGTTGCTTTATCTTTCTCTGAAGCACGGTTTCGGTACGACCTTCCTCTCCCACGACTTCCACTTGATCACCGGATGTGAAGAAAACCACCGACTTGCCCTGAACCTTGCGGCCGGACGCCTCCAGCTTGACCGGGGCCCCGCTCATGGCGACCCGACCATCCTTGGGCGTATACAGCAGATGGGTCCCTTCGGCGGCGCGATCGAGGGCCTTGATCGCCACCGGGCCACCCCGGGCCTCCAGGCTCTGAATGCTGAAAGTCCCGGCGGGTCCCAGGCCCACCAGGATCTCGGGAGCGGTGGTCACGAAGTCCTTCTGCTTGACCGAGGCGGCGGCGCTAAACGTGAACGTGCGGTCCTGCGGGGTGTAGACCATCTTTCCGGAGCGGGCTTCAAGACCCACGCCCTCGGCGCCACCCGCCACCAGAATCTCCACCTCGGTGTCCGCGGTGATCTTCGGGCCCTGCGGCCCCTCGACCGTCTCGATGTTCAGGGCGCGCATTTCGTCCGCTCCCGCTCGAAAAACCACTCGATCCAGATACTGGGTGGTCTTCTTCGGAGAGTCATAGATGACCTGTCGGCTGGTCGCGAGCAGATCCGCGCCGGCGGTGCCGAAGGGCGACCCGGGGATGCCCCCTTGCTGAGTGTGGCGGACGCCTCCCCAGGCCCGGAACGAGCCCGACTTGGTGTCGAAATCGATGGAATTGGAGCGAAGCGATACCTTGGAGAGCGAGTCTTCAAACGAGACCGACCCCGTCACCATCATCTTGCCGGTTCGCTCGGAAAACTCGGCCTTGTCACCCTTCGCCTGCTGGTTCTTCCTTTCGAAGACCACCTTCTCCACGAACGAAATGGTCTCGGCTTCACCGGTTGTGGGGTCCAAAGTTGCCACGAAGTCTGTGGAAGATATGGACCGGGGCTCGCCGGCTCGCGGATTCAAGGGGACGAAGCGAACGCTGGTGCCGCTGTTGCCCAGATACTCACGGAGCCGTCCGTCGGGGTCGAACTTGAAGATGAGGGCCTCTCCACGAATCTCGCGACGTTCGGGCAGGTCGTCTTTGCCCGGTTCGACGATCATCACCGCCTCCGGGCCGGCCGCCACTTCTTCGATCTTCCGGCCCGCGCCGAAGGTGATATCGAGGCGGCGGCCGCGGATGGTCTTGCGCCCGCTGGCCCGAGGGAAGCTGAAGCCGAAGGGACCGGTATCCCCCAGTGCTACCAGATCGAAACCGTCTCGGAACACCGCCCGGTAAATCGTGCGGTCGTCCCCGAAGAACAGTTGGAGCGCGCCGGCCGTCGTTCGGTTGGCCCCTTGGTTTACCGAGACCTGGCCTTCGAGGAACAGGGCGTTCTGCTCGCGGGAGAGACAGGCCGAGTTGGCCAGGATGTCCGCGGGCGGGTCGTCCGGATCGCGCAGGCGGATCTTCACATCCTTGAAAAAAGTGATCGTGTCGGTCCAACCCTCGTAGAGCATCCCCTGGGCCTCGCCGGCCAGGTCCTTCCGGCGAAACGTCACTCGGCCCTCGCTTTGAGCCCGGCCGTCGTAGCCATCGTAGAAAAGTTCGTCGGTCTCGAGCACCAGGCCGTCATCCGTGGTCATTCGAACGTGCCCCTGGAAAAGTGCGGACGGCCGGCCCGGGACATGCTGAGCGTGATCCGCGACGATTTCCACCGAGGCCTGCCGGCCCTGGGAGATAAAAGGGATGCGGGCCTTGACCGCATCCAGAAAGCGGCGCTCGGTTTCACGCCCCGACGAACCGCTGGCTTCGAGTTCAATCCCCTTCTTGCCGGAGGCGCTGAACGATTCAAAAACCAGCTTCTCCAGCTTGTCCGCGCGGGGGTCCGTGGGCGCGTATCCGGTGGCCATCCCGGCGGTAGGCTCGGTCTGGGGGCTCGGCGATGCCGACGCGGCGCCCCCCCCCGCGGGCGAGCCGGACCCGGGACGCGGCGTCTGCAGAGCCCGAAAAACCGCCACGAAAACCCCCACAACAACCAATAAGGCCAGCACTCTCAGGATCCATGTGTGATTGGATCGCAGAGCGCGCGACCGGCGTTTTTGCTGGAACGACTCTTGCATTCGCCACCTTTATAGACCGAGGACTCGGTTCGGGGCAAGTTTTGGCACTTCGGATCGGACCCGGACCGGAGGGGTCGTTCGCTATGGTGGCCCCGGTTGTTGGAGTCGTCTCTCTCCCACGCCTTCCAGAGGGCCCCATCCCAAAAGAAGGCGGTTGTGACCCTTCAAGACCGTAACCACTAACCATGAATAACGGAGAGAGAAAATGCGAATCGAGTTCATCGACAAGGAAAACGGTCCCAAGAATCTGATCGGCGAGGCGGAGATCCTCTTCGAATCCGAGGACGGCCTGCTTGCGGGCCTGAAGCTTGTGGGCTTCAGCGTCTGGCGAACAGAAAAAGGAGAAACCGCGGTCACCATGCCGTCACGAACCTGGGGGAACCCCGGCGAGAAGAAGTTCTTCGACCTTCTGCGCGGCGGCGACGGTGGCCCCGACGCCTTGAAGCGATTGAAGGCGGCCATGTCCGACCAGTATCGGCTGCGGGATCGCAACGCGGCCTGACCGGCGGTCCGAGTCGGGGCGAGCGGGGGTCTTCACACCCATCCAACACATGGGGGCCGAAGGCCTCCGCCGCACCCCGGTTTCTTTACGAGCTATCGCGGTCCACGTGACACAATCTGAGGGCAATGATGCCTTCCCTGACAATGGTCCTGGTCCTGGCTCTCCAAAGCCCACCCGAGGCCACGAACCGCTCCGAAGCCTACGGCCTTTTTCTCGAAGCTCTCGCCCTCCGTGAGGCCGGGAACAACGAAGAAGCGCTCAAGGTCCTGCAGAAGACGTTGAAGGCGGATCCCCGTTCGGCCGACGCCCATGCCGAGATCGCTCGACTGCACATGGATGCGAGCCGTTTCGAAATGGCGGTGGCGGCCGTCGAGCGCGCCACGGCACTTTCGCCCAAGCGGGCCGACCTGCGAAGTCTCGCGGGACAGGTCCACCAGTTCTACGGGCAGTCTGGCGGGGGTGAGGGGGAACTGAAGCTCGCGGTTCGGGAATACGAGATGGCAGCGTCCTTGAAACCCAATGACCCTGGGCCGCTGCGGGATCTCACTCGCCTGTACTCTGTTCTGCGCGACGCGGACGCCGCCCTCAAAACCTGGAAGCGACTGTCCGAGGTCGATCCGCAGAATGTGGACTCCTTCGTGCAGGTGGCCTCGCTTTCCCTTGCCAAGGGAGATACCGAGGCGGCCATCGAGGCCCTCCTCACTGCCGCGAAAGCGGACCCGACGAATGCCCGGGTTTTCCAGATCCTGGGGGATATCCGCCAGCAGGGCGGAAAGCCCGACGAAGCTCTGGAACACTATCGCCAGGCGTCTACGCTCGATCCCCAGGACCTTGTGACCCGACTCAAAATGGGCGAAATCCTCCTGGACACAAAGCGCCAAAGCGAAGCCCTGGCCCTCGCCGACGAATTGCTCAAGGAGGATCCGAGCAACCGCTTCGCCCTTGACCTCAAAGCCCGGGCCTTGCGGGACCTGCGGCGCCTCGACGAAGCTCTCACCATCGCCGAGAGCCTCTCCGCGTCCGAGCCCAAGGATCTGAAAGCCGCATTTCTGGTGGTGACGCTGCTCGAGCAGAAAGGGTCGCTCGCCGCGGCCGACGAGGGGCTCGCCGCGTTGATCCGTCGCAATACCGCGGGCGAGGACGCCGAGAGCACGGCCCGGAACAACCGGGTGTTCTGGGCCCACGCGGGCATGGTCCGTCAGAGGCTCGGTCGTTACCGGGAGGCGGCCGACGCCTTCGGCGAGGCAGCCCGGGCCACTAAGGAGAAGGACGTCTCGCTCGTCACCTATCGGCTCGATGCGCTGATCTCCGCGAAGGATTTCGAAACCGCGCTCAAGGAAGTCCGGGTGGCCCGACAGGAGGCCTTGTTCAAGGAAGACCGCGACCTCCGCTTTCTCGAGGCGTACGCGCTGCGGGGCACCGGGGACGAAAAATCCGCGAGCGCTCTGGTCGAGACCATCCTCGTAACGACGCCGGACGATGCCAACAACCGCCTGTCCGCCGCCGAGTTCTACCAGCGAGGGAAGAATCTGGCCCGGGCGCAGCAGCTCTTCCACCAGGTGGCCGAGAAAGACCCCGGAAATCTCCGCGCACTCTTCAGCCTGGGCTCGGTTCTCGAGCGCCAGAAAAAATTCGACGAGGCCGATGCCGCATTCCGCAGGGCCCTCGCGGTGGCCCCAGACTCGAGTATCACTCTCAACTACCTCGGCTACATGAACGCGGATCGCAACGTGAAGCTCCAGGAGTCGCTCGGATTTATCGAAAAAGCCCTGGAAAGCGAACCGGAGAACGGCTCCTACCTCGACAGCCTGGCCTGGGCCCTGCACCGCCTGGGTCGACATCAGGAAGCGTTGGTGGCCATGCGCCGCGCCTTTCAATCGGAGGAGAAGAGTGCGGTCGTTCTGGCTCACCTGGGCCTGATCCTGGCCGCGAACGGAGACAGCGCTGAGGCGCTTAAGTACCTGCGCCTGTCCCTCGACGCGAAAGACGAGGACGGCGAACTGGACCGCGCGCTCATCGAGGAGAAGATCCGGGCCCTCTCTCGCGCCGCTCAAAAGCAGCCTTGAGCCGGGCCTCGGTCCTACGGGCCCGAACGCCGTTGATTCTGGCGTGGATCGCCGGACTCTCGGTCACCGCGTGTGCTACGCGCGGCCATGTCGCGACACCGCTTGAGATCGCCTCGCTTCTGCAATCTCAGGGCCTGTCGGCCGCGGGCCGGCTCACTCTCCGCGGACCCCAGGGCCGATTCTCGACCGGGGTCGTCTTTGGGGTGGCGCGACCCGATTCGCTGCGCATCGAAATTCCCGCGGGCACCGGAGTTCGGTTTCTGCTGGTCTCGGCAAATGGCGCCCTGCGCGCCGATCTGCCCCAGGACGATGCGATGTTTGCGGGCCCGGCCACGGCCGAGGTCATGGACCGGCTCTTCGGTATTGACGTTTCCCCGAAAGATCTGGTCACCGCCATTCTGGGCGCCCCACCCCCGGCCTTCCGCGTTGGATGGCGATTCGACCGGTCCCTTCCCTCGCAGGTCATCATTGACAGGGCCAGCGGTGCTTCTTTGTCCCTGACCCTCAAGGACCCCGAAATCGAAGCGCCCCCAGGGCGCGCGTTCGAATTCGGGCCGCCCCGAAACCAATCCTGGACCCTGCAGGAGATGTCCGACCGACTGGGACTGAAGAGATGAAGCGCTCAAGCTTCAGATCGTTCGCGAAGATCAACCTGGGGCTGGAGGTAGTGGGCAAGCTCCCGGGGGGCTTCCACGAACTCAAAACCCTTTTCGCTACCTTGAGCCTCCACGACACTCTCGATATCGAAGAGAGGCGCGGCGCCATCACGGTGAGCTGCGATCACCCGGGAGTTCCCGGCGACGAAACGAACCTCGCCTGGCGCGCGGCCGCTCTGATGCAAAAAATCTCCGGTCGAAAAACGGGGGTGGCGATCAGGATCCACAAGAGGATCGCGATGGGGGCGGGCCTAGGCGGCGGCAGCAGCAACGCGGCCACGGTTCTCCGCGCGCTCGATCGGATGTGGGACCTTGGGCTCGGGCCTTCCGGTCTCCTCGATTCCGCCAGGTCCCTCGGCGCGGACGTGCCGTATTTCCTCGTGGGCGGCCCGGCCCTGGGTTTGGGGCGCGGCGATGACATCCACCCCCTGGACTTAAATCTGCCTGGACATGTCCTGCTCGTCCCGGGAGCGGGTGGGGTTTCAACCGCCGACGTGTTCCGTCGCTTCTCCTCCCAAAGCCGCACCGCCGCGCCGCCAAAGCGAATCGACCGATTCCTGACCTCGATGGCCGGGGCCGAAAAGAAAGCCTTCGCCCCAAAGTTCGCTCGGTTGCGCAACCATCTCGAGCGGGCGGCGTTAAAGGTGAGTCCGGCCCTTGCCCGCACCGCGCGGAAAGTGCGGCAGATCGGTCGCGCTACCTCGGCCCTCCAAACCGCCATGTCCGGAAGCGGCTCCTCCTTCTTTCTCGTCTTCGCAGACAAAGACGCGCGAAGCCACGCGGCGGTGGCCCTTAAAGCCTCGGGGCTCGAGGGCATCCCTTGCTCATTCCTCAGCAGGAGCGCGTTCCTGAATCGCTTCGAAACCGCGGCGAGGCGTGGGTGAGACTTCTTCGCTAAGCTTCGTGCTCCGTTTCTCCACACTGGGGCGTCGCCAAGCGGTAAGGCTCGGGACTTTGAATCCCGCATCCGAAGGTTCGAATCCTTCCGCCCCAGCCATGCTCCGTCCGCCTTTGAACTGATTCCAGAAAGCCTTAGAGTCGCCATGGTTCGACCGCCTCACGACATGAAGATCTTCACGGGAAGCGCTAACCGGTCTTTGGGCGAATCGGTCTCGCGATATCTCAAGGTGCCCCTTGGGAAAACCCACCTGTCGCGGTTTCTCGATGGCGAGGTCTGGTTCCAGATCGAGGAGAACGTTCGCGGCAAGGACGTGTTCGTCCTTCAGTCCACCTCCACTCCAGTCAATGAGCACCTCATGGAGCTGCTCATCATGATCGACGCGTTGAAGCGGGCGAGTGCCGCCCGCATCACCGCGGTGATCCCCTACTATGGCTACGCGAGACAGGACCGCAAAGACCGGCCACGGGTGCCCATCTCGGCCAAACTCGTCGCGAATCTGATCTCGGTCGCGGGCTGCAACCGGGTGTTGACCATGGATCTGCACGCCTCCCAGATCCAGGGTTTCTTCGACGTGCCCGTCGACCATCTCTTCGCGGCCCCGGTGATCATCGACCACGTCGCTCAGATGGGTCTCGAAGATCTGTGCGTGGTTTCGCCCGACGCCGGCGGCGTCGAACGCGCCCGCGCCTACGCGAAGCGGCTCGGAGCCACCCTCGCCATCGTTGACAAAAGACGGGAGACCGCGAACGTGGCCGAGGTGCACAATGTGATCGGCGACGTTTCCGGAAAAACCGTTCTGATCGTCGACGACCTCGTGGACACCGCGGGGACGCTGTGCAAAGTGGCCGAAGCCCTCGCGGAATCGGGTGCGGGAAAGATCCTCGCCTCGGCCTCCCACGCGGTCCTCTCGGGAAACGCGGTCCGCAACATCAACGCCAGCCGGATCTCCCAGCTGATCGTGACCGACTCCATCGAGGAGAGGCCGGAGCGAAAATCAGATAAGATTGTCGTTCTGCCCATCGGAGAGCTGATGGGCAAGGCCATCCAGAATATTCACGAAGAGGCGTCGATCACGAGCCTTTTCATTTGATGCCGCCCTGTAACCGCCCTCGTCATTTAGAAACAGAAGAGGGTTTTTCGGGAACGCGTCCTTAAGAGTTGAAGACGAGAAGCCATGTCAGACATCGTTGTTGCCGCAGAAGCCCGCGAACAGCGCGGCAAGAATGAAGCCAAGCGCCTCCGTGCCCGGGGCCGCATCCCCGCCGTCGTCTACGCACCCGGCAAGGAGAACGTCGCGGTGAGCGTGTCCCCCCGCGAACTCGCCGTGGTCTTCAAGACCGGTGCCGCCGAGAACACCCTTATAGACCTCGAACTCGACGGCAAGAAGCGCAAGGTGATTCTGAAGGACTACCAGGTCCACCCGGTCCGCCCGGAGTTCCTGCACGCCGACTTCTACGAGGTGGCTCTCGACAAGCCGATTCAAGTCAAGGTCCACGTCGAACTGCAGGGCGTGCCGGTCGGGGTCAAGACCCACGGCGGCATGCTCGAGTTCATCACTCGCGAAATCCTCGTATCCTGCCTGCCCCTCGATATCCCCAAGAAGTTCGTGGTGGACATCACGGCTCTTGAGATCGACGGCGAAGTCCGGGTTTCTTCGGTGCCGATGCCGCCCAAGGTCCAGGCCCTCACGAGCGGAGACCTGCTCGTGGCTCAGGTCGTCACGAAGCACGCCGAAGAGGCCGTAGCCGCTCCTGCCGAAGGTGTGGTGGCAGCCGCCGAGCCCGAAGTAGCGAAGAAGGGCAAGGCGCCGGCCGAAGGCGACGCGAAGGCCACCGCACCGGGCAAGGCGGCGGCGCCCGCGGCTCCGGCGGGAAAGGACGCCAAGAAAGACAAGAAGTAGCGGCCAATGCGCCTGATCGTCGGGCTCGGAAACCCGGGCGAAAAATACCGTCGCACTCGGCACAACGCGGGGTTCATGGTAGTGGACGAGCTGGCGCAGCGTTTGCCGCTTGGAGCGGTCGAGCGTCTGGACGACGCGTGGGCGGTAAAGACGGAACTCGCGGGCGAACGGGTGGTCCTCATGAAGCCGCAGAGCTTCATGAACCGCTCGGGGCCGGTGGTCGAATCGGCCCTGCGCTGGTTCAACATCGAACCCGACTCCCTGGTCGTCATCTCCGACGATGTGGCCCTTCCCCTTGGAACCCTGCGTATTCGTGCGCGCGGCTCTCATGGCGGGCAAAACGGCCTGCGCTCCATCATCGAGTCGATCGGCACCGAGGAGTTCGCCCGGCTGCGTTTCGGAATCGGGTCGTCCGAGCCGGTTCTCGATCTCGCCGGGTTCGTGTTGTCGGACTACACGGACTCCGAAGTGCTGAGGGTTCAAGACATGGTGTCGCGGGCCGCCGATGCCATGGCGGCGCTGGTCGAGCACGGGGTCGAACCGGCCATGAACACCTTCAATGCCTCGAAGGCCCAACCCGAGTAAGCCTCGACCTCACCACAGACTGCTAGAATACCCGGCCGCACCAAAAACAGACACTCCTTGCTGCAAGTAGCAAAACGCAAAAGCAGCTCTTTTCACTTGATCCATAAGGAGATCAGAAACACGTGAGTCAAAGACAGTACGAGATTTTGTTCATCGCCGAACAGAATCTCGGTGAACCCGAAGTCGATACCCTGACCGCAACCGTCAAGGGCTTCATCGAAAAAGAAAACGGCACGGTCGAGAAGGTCGAGAAGTGGGGCAAAAAGCGCCTCGCCTACACGATCGGCAAGAACCGCGAAGGCAGCTACGTCCTCATGGTGGCGAACGCCCCGGGTAGCGCCATGGCCGAAGTCGAGCGCCGCATGCGCGTGACCGACGGCATCCTGCGTTTTCTGGCCGTCCGCATCGACGCGGAAATGAAGAAAGCGGATCGCAAGAAGACGATCCGCGGCAAAAAGGAATCGACCCGACGCGCGAGCGTGCGTGAGAAAGACCGGGCCTTCGAGGGAGGTGCGCAATGAGCGATTTGGAAACACCTGAATTCAGAGGTCGGTCCGGCGAAGGCCGTGGTCCGGGCGGCGAAGGCCGCGGCGGTGAGCGCGGCGACCGCAAGGACAAGGGCGCAGGCGGCGGCAAGGGCGGGTTCTTCCGCCGTCGCAAGACCTGCAAGCTGTGTTCGGAGAAGGTCGACTACGTCGACTACAAGAACACCAAGCTCCTGCTTGCGTTCATCCCCGAACGCGCGAAGATCCTCCCCCGGCGGATGTTCGGTACCTGCGCGCCGTGCCAGCGCAAGGTCCGAACCGCCATCCTGCGGGCGCGCCAGATGGCGCTCATTCCGTATTCGACCGAGTAGCCTCAAAAAAGCGAGCGCGCGGCGCGACCAGGGACGTTGTTGTCTGCTTAGCTGAAGTTTCATGAACGTCTCTGCGTCCGCGCCTTCCGCCGCCTCGCTCGCCTGCATCGCAGGCGGCCTGGCCGCGGGGTTATTTCTTCTGCCCCGACTCGCGGCGGTCGTGCCGTTGCTGGCTCTTCCGTTGAGTATCGCCGGCCTCTTTTCGGCCCTGCCTCTGCTGGTGGTCCGGACCTCGGGCGGTTTCGTTCATGCCGGTCTCGCCCTCGCCACCACCGCGGTCGTCCTCGCCGTGGCCGACTCCATGGCCACCTCCTTCGCCTACGCTGTTTTGTTCGGCTTCTGGGCGCTTCTCGCGGGCGAGGTTCTGGCCCGCCGCCGCAGCGTGGTGGCCGGGGGGGCTGCGGGTTTCGCGGCTCTCGCCGCCCTCGCCGTTCTTGCCGGCGCCGCGGACGGGACCACTTCCATCGAGAAC
>ENA-ORBV01007661-ORBV01007661.1-microbial-mat-metagenome-genome-assembly--contig:-NODE-7661-length-18479-cov-14.395935_pt1 | contig 18479 bp, 9 predicted proteins | sample MGYA00237777_ERZ505514 | MGnify/ENA primary metagenome ERZ505514 (study PRJEB26160, sample SAMN06269048) | microbial mat metagenome | isolation source: Oligotrophic lake microbial mat | place... | reverse complement strand
TACGTCCTCTGCAGTTGCGAAGTGATTTGACACTGCCTGTTGCTTTGTCTGCACCGGGGAAGGCCCTTGTTCACACCTGGGATTGCAGCCAAATGCTTCACTGCTTTTGTAGCATGGATGATGGCGTAAGTTTTTCCACAATGGCCACAATGCCAAGTGTTGTTCGAAGTGTCCTTTGAGATGTGTTGACAATCAAAGATGCTCCTCGGAATCTCCTCTTCCCAGAGCACGGAATCTTCGTCGTCCGACATACTATCTCTGCAAAGCGAAAGCAAAAAGGAAAAAGCGAAGTTAGATTGCGAACGCAGATCCAACCGATTGCTTCGCATTTGGTCGTACTTACAGATTGCTTTGGCTAGCAGTTTTTAATTTCTAATGATGTTAGGTTCGGTTCTGCAGAGTAAGAATAAAGCGATTGGTGTTAGATCGAATAAAATTTGGATTCAAAGAAAGCAAGCGATGATTTGATTCGCACTTACATTTTATTCGTTCTTCTTTCACGCTATTGTTGGCTCGCAGTTGTTGCCGTGCCCTTCAACAGTATCAGTTCAAATAGAAGTAAAGGACCAAAATTCTGCAACGAATTCTTCTTCCAAATTCCTCGCCGCGAAGACCAAATCGTTGGACCGATGAGTACTCTTTGACAGTATACTGACACAGGTTCAAATCACAGTTCAAATCGTTGCAGAAGTACCCACTGATTCACAGTAAAGAACCACTGCTTCAATAAATGTGTTCTTGCAATCCAAGCAAAGGCAAAAGCTAGGATCCCGGCTTGAAAATAATACCAAGTGAAGCAGTACACTGGACGCTTTGAAAAACTTCTTCTTCCAACTGAAACTTCAACTGGTTCTTCTCAAAACGTCTCACTGGCTCACTTGATTCACTCCACTCTGCTAGTACTTAATCAACTGTATGATAGCCTGGATAGGACAAACTGCCATGGACAAGCAATGTCTCTCTTTGGATGGAAGAAAAAGGACGAAAACTGAGTGAGTTATCGCGCAATAAAGGATACTTGGGGCCCTGTATCGATACTGAGTGAAACGCGTGTTGTACGAAGGGGTATCGGGGCCCGAGTCACTACTGGGGCCCTGTATGGCTCAGTACACTAGCTATTCAGTGGTTTCAAAGACAGGGGCCCACGACAATCATCAAAAGGAAGTAGTAAGTGGTAACAATTGATTCTTCTTCCCGTTTTGATGATGAGAAAGAAGTGACAATAATAGTAGCTAGCTAGCTAGTAGTGCCTAGTAGTTATTAGTGGTTGCATAAACATGTTATGGTCAAAATTGGTGCGCGCACCAAGGGCGCGAAAATGACCTCCAAAAGAACCCGGATTTTAAAGGTCATAAAATTTTAGCGACTTTTGGTCGCGAAAACGGTAATAATTGACCGCGACCACCTAAATCGCCGAAAAACGGTCGCGACCACGACCAAAAAGGTCGCCGACCAAGGTCAGATGCGACTAAGAATCCAAGAATGCGCCCAGCTTCTGACCCTCCGTCGCCTGATGCAATGCAGACTGTAACATGTTGGCAGTTGACATCATAATCACTGGTTCTGGGATGGATGCCTCGTCCGAGACTTGTTGTTTCAATTTCGCTGGGGCAGTTCAATTTACAACCACCACACTGTAGGTGGGGGATTGTTGCTATCCCAATGCTTTTGAACATCACATTCATTTCACCACCACAATGCCTACAAAAGCAGTTGTGTTGAATCAAAGTGTTAAGTGGTTGCATTTCAATGTCACAGCGGGAAGCCTTGGGTGCGGTCCCATTCTTCACTTGCTCCTCTTGCTGATCTTCTTCTTCCTCTTGGACCTCGTCATCACAGACATCAGTGAACAGTTGGCGGTTGTCCGGGTGGTTAGATGGCGACGAGAGTTTAGCTTTTTTGTTGGTTGTGCCAATGCGTCCTCCGCAACCACTGTGAAGGAGTTTTCTCATAGCAAGAGACATCTCGTCTGCAGCCACAGGTGGTGTTGGGGGACAACAAGTTGCTCTCTTGCTCGACCGAGCACCCGTGCGCAATGTTGATTGATTTGGAGACATGATCACAGCGCAAACAAGTTGAATGTTGATGATTCAATAGCAGAAATAGAGCTGACATGTAGCAGTGCTCCATCCTAATGATGCAGTAGAGTAGGTCTATTATTGAGTTTACTGATATTGTGAGCATGCACGTTCCAGTGTTATTTTGGCAGGAACGACTTGCGCTAGATAGATTTCAATTAGATTGTTTGGGTGCCACATCCGCGTCCGCGAGCCTTTTGAGAGGGAACGCACGGATGAACCACATAAATGACACACCACTGCGATTCCATATTCCACACCAATGGCCAAAGGAAAAGTTAGAGCTCTGCACACTGATACAGTACAATATAGCTCCCAAAACTGAGACGAAACGCCACTCGTGAGTAAAAGTATGAGATATGTCATGGGACTACGTTAAAAAGCTGAATCGTCGGTATTCGCGACTGAATTCGCGGGCTACACAATAGAACGATGGGGCTGGAAGTTACAGCTTTTTTTGGGATCTTCTGCTCCAAAGATCCTAGCTAACAAAACCCGCACCATATGCATGGCCAACAACGACATACTCGCTGACCTACTATTAGCTACTGGTAGCTAGTAATATTAGTTTAGATAACACAATATAGCCAATAACACCACTATAATACTATTGCCAGACATCAAGCGAAAAGAAAAGAGACATGAACGCTGCTCGTGGTTTTCCATCATCAATATGCTTATTGTTCCAATCATCATGGTTGATGATCGTGATGATAATATTTGTCCCCTTGTCTGAGGCTAGACCACCTTATTCTCCTGCTACTACTAATTCTGGTAGCAGAAGAGGGAAGGCATTCACCACGAGGCTCACTACTATGAATATTCAAAGTAGTAATGATTATTATTGGACACCGCCAAACCAATCGCCACGGTCGGCCGATTCAGTATTCAAAGTTCCACCGGGAGGAAATCAGGAAGAACTGCAAGACACACTCAACGACATTTCCCAACAGCCGACAACAACCACAGAAACGAAACAAGGCGCCTACGGCTTGGTCCCGATTCACAAGGAACCACTTTGGCGACAACTTCTCTGGCACTGGGACGAAATGTATTATGTCATTTTGTTTTTAGCTTGGAAGCAAATCAAATCTAACAGTATGATTCGGAGCCAACAACAGAAACAACAAGACCGATACCACAAATACGCAGACGATTTGCTGTTTTGCAATGACATGCTAGGAAAAGTATCCCGCAGTTTTTCTACCGTCATTCGACAATTACCGCCCACGCTTCGTGTCGATGTCTTGGTCTTTTATCTCATTCTCCGAGCTCTCGATACCATTGAAGATGACGTAGAAACCTTTTCCAAATCACCCACCACGAAACGCGAACAAGTCAATTTACTCAAGAAATTCCATCAAATGGCATTGCCGTCATCAGCCAATGCCAACACCTATAGAAATGCCATTCTCAATGCGAACAACAATTCCGGAAATACTACCACACCACCCATCATCAACCAGTGGAGTTTACATCACGTCGGACAAGGCGATGAGCAACGATTGCTACAAGAATTTCCACGCGTCCAACGCATTTACAATGCTCTTTCGGAGGAATCCAAAACCATTATTGCCGATATCACCAAACGAATGGGAGCCGGCATGGCCGAAACCGTCGGCAATGACTTGACGAGAGGCACGAAAGATCTGGACGAATACAATCAATACTGTATCTATGTCGCAGGACTCGTGGGGCAGGGTTTGAGTCGGCTCTTTGCACAATCGGGAGTGGAAGCATCCTATCTGGCCGAGGAAATCTATCTGAGCAATCAAATGGGACTCTTTTTGCAAAAAACAAACATTATCCGGGATTATTTGGAAGATTATGTCGAAGGGAGAACCTTTTGGCCACAATCCATATGGAAGAAATATGACGACGGGAACGATGATTTGGGATACTTTAGTACCTTTCTGAATGAAACAGACAGCGAGAAAGCGTCGATGATCAAGGAAAATGCTTTGAAATGTTTGAATGAAATGATCACGGATGCATTGGAATTAGTACCTTCCTGTCTGGCATATCTATCCGAGCTGCAATGCCTAGAAGTTTTCCGCTTTTGCGCCATTCCGCAAGTCATGGCCATGGCCACCCTGGCAAATTGTTATGCCAATTCAAAGGTCTTTACGGGGGTGGTCAAAATTCGAAAAGGCTTGTCATGTAAACTCATCATGAAATCCAGTAACAATATGGACGGAGTTCATCGAGTGTTTTATGAAATGGCAAAGTCCATGGAAAAGAAGGCACACAAGTTGCGACGATCTGGATTTATGGATCCGTCATATGACGCCTTATTGGATGCCTGTGATGTCATTTATACCATTACTGAACCAGCCTACCGGCGACATCGACGGGCCAAACTCGTACCAGTGGTTTTTGTCGCGGCTGTGTTGGCTTGCCATATTGTACCTACTTGATGCAAGCAATGGTGGCCGTGGCTGTTTTGAATTACTGCTTTGGCCCTTTCAAGGTCTTTGAAAATAAGGACCCCAGCACTATCCTCTCGTCTCCTTTTCTGCATGGGCTGTGGAATGTTGTATTGGGTAATAAGAATTGATCGGTGTGGGGATTTTTTTGTCGGCAGGTCCGCCAAATGACTATAACTGGCGCTACAGCTACTTACTAATAATGGAATACACATTTCAGCTGACACCGTGATCACTGACTTTCGTACAGGTTTTAAGTTACAGATCATTATGAAATATTGATCTTGAATTCATAGAGTCTATAGGATGCTGAGCTCAATTCATGAAAATGTAAAAAACACAAATCATCATCTTGACTCGATAGTGGATTGGCATGATATTCCTTTGGAGCCATCGCGTCACTAACCAGTTCAATTCCGTCTGTCGCTTTCATGGATTGAATAAACTCCTCCAATCCATCTCGTCCAATGTCCGATTCAATGTCAGGTGCGACATACAAGAAGGTTCCTTCTCCTTGACACAAGCCTAAAACAACTTGTTTAAGAATGGGAACAATGCTAGATTGATAAATCAGGTCGGAACCGATGATAAAGTCAATTTTTTCGTTGGGCCAAGTTTTGGAATCCTCCCAATTAATGGGACCCGCATTGAGTCGCTCCGTCCATGGTGTTCCCGATGGGCATGTATGTTGTTGGTTCAATTGAATATTGTATTTCAGATTGTCAATTGTGGTTGGATTTAAATCTGTCAAATATACTTGTGTGGCATCACTGTCGGAAAAAATATAGCAAGGTTGATTGGGAAGAGACAAAAGTGAGAATACATAAACTAGAAAATCCCAGGGCAAATTGCCTGAAAACGAAGACACATAATCACCCGACTTTTATCCTCTCGCACTATACCGTACCTGTAATAAGCAGCCGCCAATCCTGGAACTCCACATCCAGCCCCAAGTTCTAAAATTCGTTTTCCATGAAATCTTGCCGAGGATGCTGCCATCCACCTCGCCATAACTAGGGATGCTGCCCAAATTCCATATCCAGTGGTATCCAATTCCGGCCGATCGCCAAAAGGATCATGACTAATGGGTATGGGCAATTCTCGAATGATCAAGTTTCCCGCGGTCGGTGGATTATTATTTGATGTCTCGTCGACGATTCGAAAATCAAAGTCGTGCAGTAATCCTACATCTGTTTGTGCTTTCGTGAGCCCTCCATCTTTGGACATGTTCTTGCTGTTGTCGTTGCTATTTTTATCCATTTCAGAAGCAGGAGCCGTATTTTCATCTTTTGATTCCTCCTGACCGTCTTCTAAATTGGCATCGTCGTCATCGACGACATCCACAGGAGTACTTCCTTGCAATAATTTTTCTTCGGCGGCAGAATCGTGTTCCAACAAATGCTTGACAACATTGGTATTTTGAGAAGAAAATCCTTCCGTCAAAGCTGATCGACCAAAGGAATTCTTTTGTAGCACATCCACGTCCTTGACACGTTGGAGCAGCAGCTCTACGACTGTGTCATGACCATTGGCAGCCGCCCAATGCAAGGGTGTATTGCCAGAATGATTGGGTTTTAATGAATAGGTTGCTGCCTTGGTTTTATCACCCAACAGAAGATCCAACAAGACTTGTACGACTGCCACGTGTCCATTGGCAGCGGCCATGTGCAAGGCTGTATTTCCATCGTTGGCATCTTCTTTGTCTTGACAAGACCCATCTATCACAGTGTCACGATGAGATGCAAACATGGGACAGCCCTGCATTAAGGCATGCATCACATCCAAATCACCATAGCGAGCTGCCAAGATCCATTCTTCTTGAACTTCTTCCAAGGTCAAATCCTTGACTTGTTCCAATAAATCTTGATACTCTTGTTGGGATATTGCAAATGGAGGTTGTGGTGGTGATTTCTTTTTATCTGCTGGGCCCTTTTTTGCACCATTGGTATTCTTTTTGGGCTTTCCCATCCTAGCTATTAGTTAGCTATTCCTGCTAACTCCTCCGAAGTTAAAAGAAGTCAGTAGAGTGTATCAGCGTCAGCTACAAGAAATTGATGTTGCGATTTGTTACTATCGTACATTGGAATTAAGAAGCGCGCTTGGTACTAGTACTAGCTAGAGTGACAGATTAAACCCCGCCTTTTATGTTGGGCACTTTTAGCCAGTCATGCACAGAATATATGTCGCATCGTAACCCGTAGCGGCACTGCTATTCTTGTTGGTTCGCATCTGCCTCCCCTCTTTGTCAGGGAATCCGTGAACTCTGAACTCCCAAAACACCGAAAATCAAAGAACAACGCGGCACTAAAGTGACATTCCCTTTTTCAATTCAAATCTGTGTTGGCGGCAAATCTAGGCTCACTTTTTCGAGGTTTTAAGAAACATGTCTTGAACGCACAGCTTCGAACACATAGAAACAAGATAGATCAAACCATGGGGCTGTGCAACTCCATAACGGGCTTGAAGAGGAGAAGAGATAGAAAAAATACAACGAGGAAGAAGCGCGAATCACTGGCATCTACATGTGACGTCTATCTTTCATCTGTGATGATGTGCCTCAGACACGCATCTGCATTTTGTTCTGCTAGTCCACAAAAATTCATGCCGTTGACAAGATTCCTACTTATCCAAAGTGCATTGGCTATGAGGAAATCACTCCGCATGATAACATTGGACTCGCAGTTGATGGACTACACACCTGAACAAGAAGCTGTGGTGGGTTACAGCAGCAAATAGAAAGAAGTCAGGCTTGAAGACTACGAAAATGATGATCACTGCTCAGACAAAACACGGTTTACAAAGAAGCAAATCATCACCATACTGGACTTTATGAATATGCCAGAGTACATAAGAGTGTGCTATGATTATAACTGCAATCCACCAAAATACTACAAGTTTCACAGAGAGGCTCTTTTTGTGTACATGCTAAGGAAGATGGTGGAAAATTCAACCCACAAAAATCTAGCTGGCGGCGACGAGTTTGGTGGTGATGACAAGAGATGGGGCACCGGATACAAGTGGATGGTTTTTACTTGTGAAGAGAAGCTGGCATCACTTGTGTCACCTCAAGCGCTTAAGATGTGGGCTCCTCATTTCCCATGCTTTGCTGAAAAGATTAGACAACACCTACTCAAAGAGAAGAAAAGGAAAGACCACCATGGCGTCGTCAAGGTAATCCGATGCACGGAGCAGGAGGTAGGGGGTCCTGGTGAGTTCAACATCTTCTCCTTCACTGATTGCACCGTGTATGAAATCTGTCGTCCTGGTAGTGGCCCCTTGGTGCGTTCAGAAGCAACAATAGACAATGAGAGGAGACCGAATTGGTGCATCAAACAACGAGCCTTCTATGATGGGTACCACCATGGCATGGAGGCGTGTGTTAAAATGTTGACAATCTACTTGCCCAATGGGTTGACAGCAGCCATGTGTGGCCCGACTTCTGGTCGGAAGGAAGATAAGAGCATGTTCAAGCTTGCACACTTCGATGATTTTCTTATGAGACTTGGTGTTGACGTTCATGCTGGTGATCTTTACTGCACATGCGGAGACAGCATTTTCAATGGCTATTGGTACTGTTTGAGAACTGCTCATGTTGCCGCTCCACGAATGCCCATCACACAAGCACAATCTAACATAAACGACAACATGTGTTCTGCCAGAGAGTTTGTTGAACACTCCTATGCTAGACCTGAGATTCTCTTCCCTTTAATAACCAGCAAAAGTAGATTTAAACTCGATGTAAATGCTCATCTTGTGATGGCTGAAATTCGCGTCATGCATGTCCTATCTAATTTGAAGACTTGTTGTGCAGAAGGAGCTTCGTGCACAGGTTCAGCTGGTTTCCAATGCCCGCCACCGACCCTAGACGAATACCTAAATATGATTAATGATTTGTGATTACATTTTTTATTACTAGTTAATTGTTAGTCTTTCACTAAAAATATGACATCCATGCCAACAGCAAAGTTGCTCTTCATCACTCGGCGAGTCGATAAGGTCCATGATGGCTTTGGAAACCCCGACGCACTGTGCCATCTGTGATGTAAAGTCGCCACCGACTTCCTTCATCAATGCAATGTCCTCTTTGAGGTTTTGCTTCTTCTCTTCTAGTTTGCGTTTCTTTTTGGCCTTGCCGGTAATGGTGGTGCTAATGGTAGTTGTGGACCCACCGTTGAACCCAGGAAGGAGCGTTTGACAGACAGCACCAAGACTCGTGTCAATCTTTTTGATATCTTCCAAGGCTTTGTTGTTTACTGTTGTAGAACCCGAGATGCTGCTGTCGGCGCCAACACCACTTGTTCTTGGTGTCTTTGGAGTCTTAGGAGTAGGCGACATGTGCAGTTTTCTGGCGTAGCCATAGTCAGCTGGTTGCCCTAGTCGTGTGTTGGTTGAGTGCTCAGCTCGGCTGCTAGACTTTTCATTTCCCTTGGCGCCAGGTGGGATAAAACCACAGCCTCTTTCACATGTTGTCATTGCTTTTTCCCTAGCTTCTACCTTTGATTTCAACTGCTCTCTAGCGGTTTCTTCCTTTTCTTTTGTTTCTTGGCACTCATCGAGTAGACTACCGGCGAATGACCTCGCATGGGTAGCCGCGTTGTCGTTGTCGCGAAGCCAAGCACAAAGAGCCAACATTTTGCTTGTTGTTGTTGATGCCGATGACAGTGGAGGTAGAAAGGAGCACTTAGCCAGGATAGCTTGTCCACCTTTGGTCATGTTGCCAACAAACAGGTGGTTGTGTAGCTTCGACCATTTGTTCCCTTTGCAATTCTCGCTGCTAGAAGCCTTCAACTCGGACGCAACATCCAAATCATCCATGGCGCGGAGGATCTCGCGAACTGCTTCACCGCCGCCTGTGATAGTAGCAAGATTTTTAAAATCGGGCCACCTCTGCCTCACGGGCTCCTTTTTTTGTGGCTTGTTGTTGTTTGTTGTGTCATTGTTTGTTGTGATTATAGTCAAAGGCACAAGTGGCAGTGTGGAGTCGGGGATGGGTTCTTCCTCCTCGTCCTCGCTGCTGCTATCAGTCAAACCTGTTTTATGAGCCAGGGCTTTCTTTGACTTTTTTAGTGTGTCAGCAATCCTGGCATCGCTAGGTGTTGGTGACGGTGACTCATTCTCTTTGTTGTCAATGACTTGTGCAGACATGGCAGTGCTGGAACCAGAGCTCTCTGATGGTGGAGGCTTGGGTGATGGACTTTTCTGGCCAAGAAATTGGCATTCTTGACTGCTGCCCTTCGAGCTAGTCTCCACTGATTCGATGCCAAGGGAGTCATCTCCCTTACCGCCTTGCCAGTCTAGCCCAAACGGCTGGGTCAACTTGTTGGCCATCTTAGACAGTTCTTTGATGTTGATGTCCATGTCGTCTCCACTCATTGTGCTGCTCTTTCTAGTTCAGCTTTGCTCATTCAAGTTGTGGTGCGCACTCAAGAAATTTTGTCTAAGACAAATTTCCATTCAAATTGTGGCTCCCAGTTTGGCTGGTGCTACGGGATTTGTGTAGGGCTGGTACAAAGTCAGCCATGGGTGTGGTTTTGGTGTGTTTTGGATGTGCTTGTTTACCCGACATGACTAGAAGCAAAATGTGCGCTGGTTTCTACAGCAAAATTGTACCAAAAATGAATGGAATCTCACTTTCGATGTTTTGGTTTTTCAATGACTCGACAAGTGCATTTTCTGGCACAAAATGACACGTAGAAATCACCGTGCCCCTTTAAGGATGGCAACAATCGCAAGCTGGTTTTAGCGCCTTGATTTTGCTAGGCTAACAACGAAAACTAAGTCGACGCATTGCTTAGCTACTGATGCCACCAGCCGTTGGGCTCAACGCACTTACGAGGTTTAGAAAGCGTATTGCTTATAAGCCGCCCGAAACAAGAGGCGGGGTTTAATCTGTCACTCTACTAGCTAGTAGTAGCTAGCTAGTAGTAGCTAAGTAGCTAGCTAGAGTAGTGCTTGTACACTGTGCAGACCTTGTAGAATTAAAAAAAATGAGTGGCTCACAGACAGTAAAAGATAATAGTACAACTGGTCGGTACAATAAATAATCAGAAGAAAAATGGAAAGATAATATTGAATACGTTGGCAGTCGTGTACGCTAACTCTGTAATAAGTCTCCAAGCTGGATCATTCGATCTCTTCATATATCTTTGGACACCGCTTTGGATCTTGAATGACCCTTCCTTAATGCTACTTACAGTACTTCACGCTGACACGCGTTTTCACTGTCTGATGAGGACTGGTGAACTCACAAGCGACAAAAGAGCACTCTTGCTGCTGGTACAAAGTACACGTGTTCTACACGTACGTCGTAGTAGCTAGAATACTACGTACACTGGTACTGTAGCAAAACAACACAGTCGATTGAATACTAGTACAGTAAATCAATGAGTGAAGTAACATGCTACTGTATGCATGTAATTAAGCTTGCATTGATTTCGATCATCGCTACAATTGTATTAGAATACACCAGCAGTGAAGTATCACCTCCTGCTACTACAGATTGAAAGTTGCTTGTATACTGAGCGAAGTAACTCATGTCTTCTTTGAGCACGCCTAGCTAGCGCAAGTTCCTACTTTTTACTGGGGTTCTGTTCTGAAGCATCGACAACGTTTGTCGTGTCTCGTCTCCGTCTCAAACCCTCGTCCAGCAATTGATCCCTCTATCTATTGATCATTGATTGATTCATCCATTATGATGAGCAGGGTTCCTAATGATAAAGGCAGTCGTCCAAGATCATGGCGGGACTCTACTGGTACCGTGTTGCTCATTCTTGCGTTGACCTACAACCAAGTTGTCTTTGTGGCACGAGGGCAGGGGGTTGCGGTGGACTCTTCCTTTCAGATTCGGGTACGTCCATCATGAATGACAATCATTGCAGTGTACAGTACCGCAGCATTGGACGGAACGTGAACGTGCTCACTTTATAACTTTCTTTCTTTTACCTTTTGTTATTACTTTTTGATTCATTCCGTTTCATCTATCCAATGACACAATCGACAATGAATTGACAATTGACAGAGTCCGCCGATTTTGGCGTCGCGACTGTACAATTATCAAACTGGGCCAGAATTTGGAGGCTTCTCTCAGTGTCCTTTTTCTTTTCATGCTCAAAAATGTCGTTTGCGGACAAATCTCTACTACATGGACAACACGTTTTGTGATGACAACAATGTCAATCAACCATCACCGCCGTTGGTGCTGCAAATGCCTACCAATACGAACGAACAATCACTATCAGCCTCCTCCTCCTCCTCGTCATCGTCTTCGTCTTGGATGCTGATGATTCCTCGTGGAGATTGTCCCATGGATGAACAAGTACGACGGGCGCAGCAAGCAACGATACTCGTTCAAAATAATGATCAGAATCAGAATCTCAATGCACTTGTGGAAGGAGTCATTGTGGCCGATCATACATGTTTGTGCAGCAGTGGTACGAATTGTGACAACAGTCGCAATTATAACAATGCTGCTTGTGCGGTACAATCCTCCATTATACTGTCCAACACCATCGACAACAATAATGATATCCATCTTCCTTCCATACTGCTAGAGAAACAAGATGCAGATGCCATCATCCAACAACAACAACAGTCGTCCGAACAAATCATACAAGCCGAGCTGAGTTGGAATGTGGCACCTGTGCAAACTGATTCCACCGTGACATTGGACTACTGGCACGTACCTAGCTTTTACAAACAACAACCCGAAGAGTCATCACTGATGGGATTCGAATTTGTACTGAATCATATTCTTGGCGTGCAAGGCCAAGTTGTAGTAGGCATGACTCCCAAGTATTACATTGTGCCAGGAGAGGACATTGGATGTGATCCGGCGACCGTTGCAACGAATTCCCTTTGTTCTCTCCACTGCACTCATTTTGGACGCTATTGTGCAGAGGATCCCGAGGCAAGCCGCAACAACAACAACAACAACAACAATGCAATTGCAGTAGCAACAGGAGAAGGCTCATCTGGAGCGCAAGTGGTGGAAGAGATCTTGAGAAGAATGTGTATATGGAGCCTCTATGGAACGACAAGTCCACAAACGTGGTGGGCGTATATGGCAGCCTACGAACAAACTTGTGTCATGGATGATACTGTCACTGACAATAATGTCAATCTACAGCAGCAGTATGAACTTCTCCAGGGCGATGCCTGCAGTCGCACGGCCATGGAAACAGCTGGAGTCGGAGTAGACTACATGACAGTATCGAGATGTGTCTTTAACGCTGGCCGGGAAGACCTCGACCAAGAAAATATTCTACTAGAGGCAGCCCTGCTGGAACAACGAGAGAAGGGAATCCCTCCATCATCGCCTATTCCAACCGTTGTTGTCAATGGCATTCCCTATCGTGCCAAGACGGCTTCGGAAACGTTTGGTGCCATCTGCGCAAGTTTCATCACCGCGACAATGCCAAATATCTGCCGACAGTGTGCCGGCTGCGGAGATGAATATGATTGTCTCCAAAACAATGGAATTTGTGCTTTTTTACCAGAGGAAATTGAGCTGCCACTTCTGCCACCCCCTACAACATCACCCTTGGTGCAAGTGCCGACCATTGGTGACATCGCACCAACGTCATCACCAACAGCACTTAATGTTGACAGTCCTACGCCCATCGATGAAGATGGCGAAGAAGCCCAAGCAGGAGATAATGAGATTGTTCCACCCAGCGCCAACGGCGAAGGTGACCCGAATGAAACATCATCGAATGCTACGTCGCCAGGCTCTGATGAAGACACGACGGACGAGGACGGCGGGAATGGGGCTGACAATGATAAGAATGATGAAGGTGGAGGAGGACTTGATGATCAAACCAAGGTTGTGATCGTTGTGTCTGTCGTCGGCGGCGCCATTGTGGTAATATTCACAGTGGTCATGTTCCTCGTATGGAAACTATTTATGCGTATTCGACGACTCGAGACGAAAGAAAAGCACACTCCCACCACAACCTCACCGGCTGGCTCTGGAATCTGGGAACTGCCCACCTATGTCACTGGAAAAGAAGATCCCTTCAATAGCGAATTCGAGCAATTGCCCGATGGAGGAGACGGAGGGGAGCCTATACCCAACGATGTTGAAGGAGTTGAAGCTGCCATTCCCGTACAGGAGGTGTCCATCGCGAATGACGGAGTAGAGGGCGTGCTGCCGGTTGTTTCTAGAGCAGATACTATAGAAGATGACAAGCCAAGTCAAAACTCGCCGACACAACAACCGCTCACAGAACCTGCCACAGACGCGCCGAAAATTCTGGAGACAGATGGCCAAAACAACAACCTTCCGCCAACTGCTAGCCTAGTGGAGGAGGTTTTGAAGAGCGAGAAGAAAACATCGGAAAATGCTGCACCGACTGTGGACCAAAATAAACCAAGTGATGAGGGCCAAGTATCTCGCAAGAACAGCAAGAATAAGGAGGAAGAGGAGAAAGGAAAAGTAAAGGGCAGTGGTTCACTACCCGGAAAGCCCAAGTCCAAGCGTAGGAAATCGAAAAATGATTCCATTCTCATCAATCAAATCATGGGAAAAGCTGCCCCAGAAGGAAGAATCCCCAAAAGGTTTTCGTACGAAGACGAGGAGAAGTCAGAGATTGAATCAGAGATAGAATCAATTGAGGTCGACAGCATGCACAACATTCAACCAGTATGACCACCCACCTACCCTGTTCTTGGATGTTCCATCCGATATTGTATGTGGAGTCCCATCGATTCAGTTGTGTTCTGGATAGGTAGCTACTCGCCACCGTAGGTGACGAACACCTGCAGTGAAGCTACGGGTAGCTTGTATATCCATCTTGTGCAAATGAAAGATGCGGAAGTAAAAGCTCCAACGCACGACCAAGTTGTTCAATCTTATTTCTTTTGGAATGGTTTCGAATAAATCAACTAGAACCAACCCCACCAAAACGATGACGGGTGATGAAGAGACACCCGTTTTGGGTTGCTATATACATTTACAAGCTATCCGCCATAACTATAACAAGCAGCAAGCTACACAGACGCTAATTTAATAGAAGCTTCTACCAGCTACATGGTTTGAGGTAATATTGTATTTCTTTTCTTTAATTATGTATTGGTTTATTCTCTATCGTATGAGAGGCCGCTCGGCCGATGTCTTCCTATGAGTTTATTTGTTTGCCTGCTGTTGTTGCTGTTGGTCTGTTATTTATTCCCACCAAACACCATAGTCGCCATATTCTTGCAATGCTGGTGCTGCCTTTCTTGTGGCGAGCTTGGGCTGTTCGTCGACTTCCATTTCATCTTCCGAATGGCAATCTCTGGCAAAGTCGCTATTCAGCGCCATCCAGTCGTCCTCGGCCATGGGTGGCGTTATTGATGATGATTTCTGAACCACTGGCTTGGATGCCTTGACTGCTGCTGGGCTGTAATCATCGTCGCTGTCCAAGGCAAAGTCGGAATTTATTTGCCACCAGACATTGTCTTCCATCGACGCTGTCTTGCTGCGAACGATCGCTTTGTGCTGAATGACGGGCTCTGTGGACTCTTCATCAGAGTAGGCCATGTTATTATTGATTTGGTACATGACGGATCCGAAACGTGTGGCGGCGCTCATGTTGATTTGGTTTCTTGATGAATATTAAATTAAATTGAGTGGTTGGCGATTGGCTGTTTGTATAGAATGCTTTTTGTTGTTGAGATTTTGATTTTGTGAGCTTTGAAAAACATGTTTTCTTCGCAAAACTACAAAAGACCGTGGAGTCTCAATTTTGAAGGTTCGGTTTAGATCAAACTCCAACTACCGCGTCTCGTTTTTGCTGGCTCTCGTGAGTGTAAAAAGCGAACTGGGAACAAAAATCCGGCATAGTTTTTGTTCTTCCTGTTTCCAGTGCTTCTATTCGTCAGACATGTGCACTGTTCTCATTTTTCAACTGCTACCCTCAGAGGTCGTGGCAGAAACAAAAAGAAAATTATTTTGAAGATGACTATTATAGAATGCTAAGGAGTCGTGGAAGGCATTGCTGGGTCTTGGCACATGACGAACACGAACCCCAGTAATCGTTGGAGTTGAGCGTTTTAATTTTTCTTCCGCGCGTCTACACCGAAGCGAAAGCGAAACCATGACCCGAATGTTTATCAGTGGTTGTCGCCGTTTATCTCATACTGGCGCACGTTCTCCGCCGTGAGTCAGTGGTTCATGTTGGAGCACGAGAACCTAGCGGTATTGAGTTTCTGCGCTCATGACCTCTGCAGCTCCTGCCTTCATAGTTGAATAACGGTACAAAAATTTCAGTTGCAAATCGAGTAATAGCACAGTAATCCACAAAGAACCGGCGATCCCGAACCGAACAGTACGGTATCGTACAATAAATTGTAGTGGTACCAAACCGGTCATCCTCACGTACAGTGAAAAATTCGGACAAGCTTGTCGCACACAAGCACGACCGCAAATCAATGTTGCCGGAGCTGTTGCAATTGAACTTACCCCTGGGCCGGGTCGGGGTCATGCACACGGTGCTTGTAGTAGATGTAGAATACTATTAGCTACTACTCCGTAGTACAGTAGTGTTGTAGCAGAGTTTTAACAATTACTTGTGACAGTACTTATGTGGTCTCCAAAATGAAGATTGCATCTCCAAGATGGCCTGCCCCCCCGGACCTCACTGCCCAGTCACGCAGGCACGCGGATATTTACAAAACAAAATCAAACCAAACCTCTTGCCCAAGTAAATTTGCTTCATTCCAATATCTAGTTATAACATTTTGAAGAATAGGTGTAATGCAAAACAATGATTGCAGTGATTGATTCACAAATTGTGACACACCAGCCATAACAGTGTAAACAACCCGCCGTGCCAAATTCCTGTGAGGTTTCGTGTGCATTCATTAGCAATGGTCACGGTCGCATGGGAAAGGAAGCTGTCTCATTGATTTTTATTCATCCTGGCAGTTGTAACTGCAAGTGAAAGCTTTGTTCCCCTCTTCTCGTTGTATCGGAACTCTGCTTGACCGACCCGCCTCAGCGCTTCGTAGCTTTGGGATCTTCCAAGGACACGACGCATGATCATGCTAGCCGAAAGCAACTCATTTTTCAATGGAAACGTTGCGCTGCGACTGTCGCATGATCGGGTTTTCGCTTCCAATTGTACGATCGAAGCAAGTGTTTTCATAAACTTCGCTTCGCACTGTCCAACGCTTCTGTTTCTCTCCTTCAGTTTTCAATTGAAACAAACACCGATGCTTGGACTCTTTTCAAACCTTCCTTTCCCGTGAAGGCGCTTATCTATCTTTACAACGCCTATCCACTGCTCTGATGCCAGAGCGAGGAGAGAGCCAAACCATTTGTTTAGGAACACTTGATTGAATTCAAATTTGGACCAAAACTGCTTCTATCCAAAAGAATGCACATTTGAAAAATATTTATTGCGTAGTGCAGGCGGCCAATCTGTGGCGACTGAGCTCGGATTGGCTTCCTGGGTGCGTAGCTATGCCGTTGCCATCCCCGGAAGCAACCGTCCTTTCACCCGATGGGTTGGTAAAGGCAGTAGATGCAAAAGCAGCCAGTGAAATGAAAGACCTTCCCACACTGTTCACGGCTCGTCTTGGAAGGCTTTCATGCAAAATTCATAGACTATCATGCGGAGGGATGTCACCATCATGGCTCTCCCTGTGGACGCCCCGCACCCTTTATAAAACGCTGATATACCCCCACGCTCCCATAGTCTCCGTGCAACTGAATGCAGTGAATTGTGCCCATGAAACCCGGGTGGCTCTTTCTGAATCAAACTTTTCACAGTATCAAATGGATACGAGATGACCCAGGCCAATCCCCCGGTGATCGATGACGTCAAGGCCACTTGCCAGATCCCCCCAGACTTGTCGTCGCCTTGATGATAATCATATAAACCAAGATAGGCCATGGTAAATGTGCCCTCTCGGCAAAGATTTGCAACATGTCCTCGAAATAAAATGGGTAGCGACATGCCGGTTTGTTGTAGAATATGTATACTTTTCGTTCCATACAATTGAGCTTGAATTTTCACGTAATCCGTGGGTGTGCTAATACAGGCAGTAGCAAAGCCGGATATGCAACCCGCCAACAGGGCAGAGCTTAGAGTCTTATCGTCTTCGCCACCCATGGATTTCTTGACACCCGAAAAGACCGAAAACATGACGGTATTCATAAGGACAGCATTGAACAATGGCGCACCAATTCCTCGGAAAAGAGCATTTTGACCAAGCAAGTAAGATGCGGCAGATCGAGTGCTACGAAACGAAGGATTGGTCTGCAGATGTACCTTGACAACGTCGAGTGGATGGCCGACAATCGTGGTAGCACATCCAGCTCCTGTTGCGGAGAGAATTTCTGCCGACAAGAATGGCATTTTCACTTCATTGGCTTGTCGAAAGCCTTAACGAGCTTCGTGTGCGTGTCTGTGTGTAAATACATGTAACATTAGCCAAATAGAGCATCAATAGCATCAGAGACTTCGTGATGGTGAACGAAGAAGGGGAAGATAGCATGCGTTGGAAAAAATGAGTGTGGGAAATAACATCTAAGAATCTTTATGGAAACAGGAGCAGAAGGGCTAGAGCTACCAAGGTTTCTCAGGTTATGAGGTTACCCTAGCCCTATCATTTGTTTCTCTATGACCATATCCGTTTTTCGCCATGGATTTAAATTGACACCATGCAAAAATGAGAGGATCAAGATAACAACAACCAAGGAGCAAAAAAAGTAGAGGTGACAAATCACAAACGATACTTACTGTACATAAAACCGCGAGCTAGACTACTCCTATCCAGGACCAATACTAACTGTAGCCCTTCTTTCACGCCAACAATTTCACCATTTTTCCCTTGCGAATTGCATCGTCGCGAATCAGCGGGAGCAACAGCCAACGTCTGTGGTTACAAGTGGTAGTACCTGTCATTCGTGCTACTAGTCATACAAATAGCAGCTACTGTCTCTTATACACATCTCCGAGCCCACGAGACTAAGGCGAATCTCGTATGCCGT
>ENA-ORBV01007660-ORBV01007660.1-microbial-mat-metagenome-genome-assembly--contig:-NODE-7660-length-18481-cov-19.992284_pt1 | contig 18481 bp, 19 predicted proteins | sample MGYA00237777_ERZ505514 | MGnify/ENA primary metagenome ERZ505514 (study PRJEB26160, sample SAMN06269048) | microbial mat metagenome | isolation source: Oligotrophic lake microbial mat | place... | reverse complement strand
GATCTACACCTCTCTATTCGTCGGCAGCGTCAGATGTGTATAAGAGACAGGGGTTGATCTGGTTCATCCGGTTTGTTTTGTTCATCTGGTCAGTCTCGTTCAACCAAACAAACCAAATAGACCAAATAAACAAGAAAGACCATCCGGGTCACGCCCCACGGTTTGTCGCACGGGCGGCGCGTAGAAAGGCTTCGAATATTTTCCGGTGGAGGGGATGCCGATCGAAAAGGAATTCCGGGTGCCACTGGATGCCAAGAAAGAAGCGGTTGGTCGGAGATTCGATTGCTTCCACGATACCATCAGGAGCCAGCGCACTCGCGATCAATGACGGCGCAACGGCTTTGACCGATTGATGATGGGAGCTATTCACCCGCATCGAGACCGATCGTACGATGCGACGGAGCAGGCTGCCTGATGTGACGGCCACGGTGTGACTGAGATTGGTGGCTCGATTGTGTTGCCGATGTTGAAGTGGTTTCGAGACTTGGGATCCTATGTCCTGAATCAGACTGCCGCCCAAGGCGACATTCATAGACTGCATGCCTCCACAGATGCCGAGCAGCGGGAGATCTGCCTGTTGTGCCAGGTGGACGGTGTCCAGCTCGAAGTTTCTGCGGCGTTCGCTGACGGTTCTGAAGGGATACCGTTGCCGTTCACCGTAGAGCGACGGGGGAAGGTCCGGCCCGCTTCCGGTCAGGAGGAGGCCGTCGAGCTGTTGTAAGAGTCGGCGTCTCGTCGCCCGATCTGCGTGGAGCGGAAGCACCAGCGGGATGCCACCGAGTTCTTCGACGGCACGAATGTAACGTGCGTTCAAAAAAAAGGTGGGCTCACGCCCACCCCATTCTTTCCGATCACCGGCGTTGAAGTCTGGTGTGACCCCGATAATCGGTTTCATCGGCTAGGGGATGGGTGCCGTGGCGGGGGCTGATGCCGGCGCATCGGAAGAATCGGCAACCCCCAGGAAGCGAATGGGCCGATCGCCTTGTAGGTGATCGGGGGTAATGATGTAGGTGCCGTAGAGACTGGTATCCCAGATACTCTTTGCCGCGCGTTCATTTCCACCGGAAAACGCATAGGCGAGTCCCCCAACAATGCCGCCACCAATGGCGAAGGCCAGCTTCAGTGGAAGATAGAGCAGGGTGGAGAACCCGGCAGCCGCCTGCATGCCGGCACTCGATGGGGTTCCACCCTCGGTGCTCAGGGGAGGCACGCTTTCTTGACTCCATGCCGGTGGCACCATGGTGACGATGCACAGGGCTAGGAGTAGGAAGACGGTCACAAGTTTGAAGCTGGAAGCCTCACGGGGGCGATTGGATGCAGACGAGCAGCGGTTCACAGGTAATCCTCCTTCTTTGGCAAAGTGAGCTACGTGGTGCCGGTTGACTCCAGGGCGCTCACTCATGATTCATTCGTAGTCCGGTTATAACAAATTCAACCCTGAATGCAAACCCCCTGCCGCATCCTCGAAGAACATCGTTATGGAGCCGCCACGTCTCTCAGTACGAGGTCCAGCTCAGATGCCACGTACGACGTGATGAAGTTCGTCCGCCTGATGACGGCGGCTTTGACCTCAGCGATCCCTGTGTCGTCTACGAGACATTGGTTCTCCTGAGTGATGCCGGATTGCAACGCGAGGTCCAGCTTGCACCAACAGACTGCTTGGACAAACAACTCATGGGCTCGTTCCTGATGAGCGCGGCGATCTTCACCTGCGAGATGAGTGAGAGCCTGCGCCAACCAGCTGGAGAAATCAATGTCAGTGCCGAGTTGATCGATCTGACTCTGGGTGAGCATGACATCGACCTGGACTCCGCCCTTCCAGCTCCGTTTCTTGACGTTAAAGACACAGGAGGAGGTGAAGGGTCTTCCCTCCACTGGCTGCGGTCCGACAAACAGGGTCACGCGGAATGGGGAAGGTCCCGGGGGATGCTCAATGGCCATGGTGCGCATTCTAGCATGACCGCCGGTCTCAGCGGCTGTCTCATTGACGGCTTGGCAGCGCGACGATAAGATGCTCTCTATCATGACCACGGCCATTGATCAGCGTGTCAGCGAAATTCAGCAGGCTCTGTGTGAGGCCGAGATCGATGGCTGGCTCTTCTACGATTTCCGCGGGAGCGACCCCCTCGCCTATCGCATCCTCCAGCTCGATCCCACCCTCCATGTGACGAGGCGATGGTATTACTGGATTCCGGCGCAGGGAGCTCCTGTCAAGCTGCTGCATCGCATTGAGCCGCATGTGCTGGATGCACTGCCGGGACAGGCCTCTTGGTATGTGTCGTGGGAGCAGCAACGGCAGATTCTTGCGCGTCTGCTGGCCGGTGGCCTCCGTGTCGCGATGCAGTATTCCCCGCTGAATGCGGTTCCCTACGTGTCGCGCGTGGATGCCGGCACGATCGAGTTGATCAGAAGTTACAATGTCGAGGTGGTGAGTTCGGCAGATTTGATTCAGACGTTTGAAGCGTGCTGGACAGACCGTCAACTCGAATCGCACCAATTTGCCGCCGCGGCGCTGAGACGGATCGTTGATCAGACATTTAGCGAGGTGCATGAAGCGATCACGCAAGGGCGAGGGCTCACTGAATATGGAGTGCAGCAGTTTATCCTGGCTCGTATACGCGAGGCTGGGATGGTCACGTCGAGTGCGCCGATTGCCGCCGTCGATGCCCACAGCGCTGATCCCCATTATGGTCCGACAGAGATGGGGTCGGCTGAAGTGACCCGCGATGCGTTGCTCTTAATCGATCTCTGGGCCAAACGAGCGGAGGCCGGCTCAGTCTACGCTGATATCACGTGGACCGGCTATGTCGGCACGATGGTGCCGGTGAGGCATCGTGAGATTTTCAACTTGGTGAGGCGGGGACGGGACGCGGCACTGGCCTTCGTACGGACAGAAACAACAGCCGGCCATCGCCCATTCGGCTGGGAAGTCGACGATGCTTGTCGGCAGGTCATCCAACGTGGCGGCTACGGCGATCAATTTGTCCATCGCACGGGCCATTCAATCGGAGAAGAAGTGCATGGCAATGGCGCCAATATCGATGGGTTGGAGACGCAGGACACCCGCCGTCTGATGCCAAGGACCTGTTTTTCTATCGAGCCGGGCATCTATTTACCCGGTGAGTTTGGGATCAGGAGTGAGCTGGACGTATACCTGGCTGAGGATGAGGCGTTGGTGTTTGGGTTGCCGTTGCAGACCGAGATCGTACCGATTTTCTAGTCCCCTCCCTTCCTTGACAGTGCCTCCCACTGGCTTATAAAGTTGAATCGGTTCCCAATAAGACAGGACAGACGGCGATGTATCTGACAAGCTTTTAGGAAAAAGGACTCGCACCATGTTCGGTACCATGGGGATCTCGGAACTCATCATTATCCTTGTCATTGTCCTCATCATTTTCGGGGCAGGGAAGCTCCCACAAATTGGTGAAGGGGTTGGGAAAGCGCTGAGAGGGTTCAAGAAAGAAGTCAACGATATTCCCCTGTCAGATGCGACACCGCCCGACGCGAATCAACCGGCGCCCATGCAGGCTCACTCAACGTCCCAGGCTGCGCCGGCATCGGGGATGACGCTGGGACAGACGCTCACCGCTCCGAAGCCCACGGCGCCCTATACGCCTGGGCCTGAATTGACTCCAGGGACCACCGCTGCGTTGATGCACAACATGGCAGCGGCACCCCTGCCGGCTCGGCCATCGACCTCTCACGCAGCCCAATCGGTGGGGCAGGGCCAGCAGCCTCCGACGATGGAAGAACGAGCGGCTGCTCCCACGCCGGTGATGCGGGCGCAGTACCCGCCTCTTCCGGCCAGCGCCCAGGCACAACCAGTGGCGAAACGCCCGTCGGCCATTGTCAACAAAGATGCGGTGGCCCGGGTGCAAGCGCAGCAGGCGGCGATGAAGGTCAAGGCTGCGCAGCCGGCCGACATTTCTCCAGGGGATATGCAGAGTGTGGGAGAAGGATTTGGGGATGCGGTGAGAACATTCAAACGAGCTGTGGCCGATGTCCGGAATTCGGTCGACCCAGAAATCCGGACCATTCAAGCCGAGATGGATTCTGCCCAGAAAGAATTCCAGCAATCCATCGAAGCAGCCAAAGAACTGCCTGCCTTGCACGAAGAGCCTCCGAAGCACACGTGAGTCCAAGTGCGGGTTTCATCAGACTATCCAATGTCGGCGCTCTGCCCTATCGCATGATTTCTCGCATCATCGTGTGCTCAGTCGCCCTGTCAGTCCTTTGTCTTGCCGGTTGTGTGCAAGATTCCCCACCCTCCTCAAGAGAGCGTACGGTCTCGCTCTTGTTGGAGCTGCTCATTGATCAGGCGCCGGAGATGCGGCGGACGGCTGTAGAATCTCTGGGCAAGATCGGTGACCCACAAGCGGTGGACTCCATTCTCCGACTCAAGCACGATTCGGCAGCCATGGTCCGTGAAGCGTCGGTGCTGGCCATGGGACGATTGAAACCCACAGCGACCGAAGGAGTGGTTGCCCTCTTGAGGCGGGCGTTGGAAGATCCTGTCGAGTCGGTTCGGCAGGCAGCGGTGGTGGCGATCGGCGAGATCGAGCCAGGGCCTCAATTGCTCCAGCCCGTCGTAGGGTTACTGCGATCTTCAGATGCCACGATTCGGCGAGCAGCGGTGCTGGCATTGTTGCAAGTTGACTCAAGCCAATCGATTCCGGCGCTGGTCGCAGCAGGCCGCGATTCCGATGCAGAGATTCGTCAGGGGATTGTGGCGGCGGTGGGTGAATGGGGAGGGGCAACGGCCTCCCCTTGGATCAGAGAGCGTTTGATTGAAGATCCCTCGCCAGGGGTGCGAGCAGAAGCGGCCTATCGTTTGGGAATGCTGAGTGGCCCTGAGGCGAGGGACGCGCTCAACACGGCGATCGCAAAGGATCCGGATAGTGGGGTGCGCCGCTGGGCGAAATAGGGAACTTAAGGCGTCATGCGTGAACGATTCAATGCCTCAACGAAATGTCGTAACTCCGTGCGGGACTTTTCATCAATGTTGGTAAACTGGACGCCCATTCCGGGGAAGAGCAGATATCGTTCAGGTCTATTGCGGGCCCAGGCGACCTTGGCCTTGGCCTTGTGTTGTTCATAAGGGCGATCAGGCAGTGTGAACTCGACGGACAGCTCGGTGCCAGGAGGCAGCGGAGCACTGCTTTCGATAAACAACCCGCCTGGGCCGATGCCGCCGGTTAAGCTGTCGAACTGTTTGCCTTCCGGGGTCGTGTAGCGAACCTTTATGGCGAGCGGGGCTCTCGGATGAGCGCGCGCATGGGCGAATCGCACGTCATCGTCGCCGGCAAGAATCTGTTCGATGACTGTTCCCCATGACACAGTGCCGAGCAGTTCTCCCGTGGCGCTATGAAGCGTGATCCCTTCTTGGTCGGCATCCATCTCAAGGGATTTGCCTTGATGGCCTTCCGTCATGGTCACAGGAAATTTCATCGCCAGATACCTCTACTGAACGCAGGTCGATTATCAAGTAGGTGGAATGTCACGAGGTCTGCGGTCAAACGGGCTGGGTGGATTTCACGAGTTCGAGCACGCGGTTACGGATATCGGGATCAATCTCCGTAAAGCGCACCCCCATGCCAGGGCTAAACGTATTATATTGGTCTGCCTTAGGACAGACCCAGGCGATGAGGCCCTTCGCCGGCAACCATTCTGACGGCTGTTCTGGTAACGAAAATTCAAGCACAAGCTTGGTGCCGACTGGTAGAGGTTTCAGGCTTTCAATAAAGAGCCCGCCTCCGCCGATACCGCTCGCCCGACTTTCAAACTGCTGGCCTTCCGGGGTGACATATTTGACATGAAAAGTGATTGTCACGCGCGGATCATTCCTGATCTCTCGGCTCGCCTGGGGCTTACGATAGGCCAGAATCTGGTCGATGATGAAGTCCCAGGACAGGCTACCTAAGGGTTCGCCGTTGATCCCCAGAAGGGTGATCAACTCGCGTGTTGCGTCAAGGTCGAAGGCTTTCCCTTTATGCCGAAAGCTTGATGACACGGGATATTTCACAGGTCCTCCACGTTCAATCTGTAACGCAAGTATAGCGCAGCATTTTATCTTGTCGAGCAAAAGCGCAGAGTTGCCAGCGTCGCGAGAGACGGAGAAGAAAGCATGGCGAAGAGTATTCGAAAAGGGATGGGGGAAGGAATCGATCAGCCCGAGGCACCCTCGGCCTGATCGATTCTGCGCAGACGCGTCGATTGATTAAAATGTCTTTATTTATAAAGACTTAAGCGGTCTTCACGTCCTTGTCTTGTTCGAAGATGCGGATAGGGGCGTGCTTGCCGAGGATGGCATCCTCAGTGATGAGGACTTCCTTAATCTGCTTTTGAGAAGGCGCATCGTACATCACGTCGAGCATCACGTCTTCGAGGATGGCACGCAATCCTCGAGCGCCGGTTTTCTGGAGAAACGCTTTCCGCGCGACCGCGCCGAGCGCGCCTTCTGTGAACTTCAGCTTCACCTTCTCAAAGGAAAGTAATTTCTCATACTGTTTCGTGAGCGCGTTTTTCGGTTCGGTCAAGATCCGAATGAGGGCTCGCTCATCCAGCTCATCCAAGGTGGCGACGACCGGCAACCGACCGACGAACTCTGGAATCAAGCCGTACTTGAGAAAGTCTTCCGGCTGAACCCTCGCGAACAGTTCGCCAAGCCGCACCTCGCTCCGTCCGCGAACTTCTGCTCCAAAGCCCATCGACTTCCGATTGAGGCGTTGCTCGATAATATGTTCGAGCCCGACGAACGCTCCGCCGCAGATGAACAGAATATTGCTGGTGTTGACCTGAATGAACTCCTGGTGCGGGTGTTTGCGCCCGCCTTGAGGCGGCACATTGGCGACGGTTCCTTCGATGAGCTTGAGCAGCGCCTGTTGAACCCCTTCGCCCGAGACGTCTCGGGTGATGGACGGACTGTCGCTCTTGCGGCTGATCTTGTCGATTTCATCGATGTAGACAATGCCCTTCTCGGCCCGCTCCACATCGTAGTCTGCTGCTTGCAGAAGCTTGAGGATGATGTTTTCGACGTCTTCGCCGACGTACCCCGCCTCGGTGAGCGTGGTCGCATCGGCCAGTGTGAAGGGGACATCCAAGTACTTCGCGAGGGTCTGGGCCAACAGCGTCTTTCCTGTGCCGGTAGGCCCCAGCACGAGGATGTTGCCCTTCTGGAGTTGCACCTCGTCGACGTCTTTGTCCTTGGATGAAATTCGCTTGTAGTGGTTATGAACGGCTACCGCGAGAATTTTCTTCGCCCGCTCCTGCCCCACGACGTATTGATCCAAGTGGTGCTTAATTTCCACCGGCTTTTTGAGTTTTGACGAAATCTCTTCTTTGGCTTCTTCCCAATCCTCGGCAATGATGTCGTTACAGAGGTTGACGCATTCATCGCAGATATAGACCGTGGGCCCGGCAATCAATTTGCGGACTTCGTCTCGGCTCTTTCCACAAAACGAGCACCGGAGATGTCGATCCATCTTATCCAGCTTCGCCATGAGTCCCCCCGTTACTTGTCCTTGACGTGGTCTTTTCCTGTGTCGCCACTGACGGCCTTGAGGAGCTTCGGCGGTCGCGTAATGACTTCATCGATAAGACCGTACTGCTTGGCTTCTTCCGCGGAGAGGAAATAGTCACGTTCGGTGTCCAGGGCGATTTTCTCCAGAGGCTGGCCTGTATGTTTGGCCATGATCTCATTGAGCCGTTCCCGAATCTTCAAGATCTCTCTGGCGTGGATGTCGATCTCAGTGGCTTGCCCGGAAAATCCACCCATGGGCTGATGAATCATGATTCGCGCATTCGGCAGGGCGAATCGCTTGCCCTTGGTTCCCGCGGTCAGTAAAAAAGCCCCCATGCTGGCGGCCTGGCCCAGGCAGATGGTGTTGATCGGGGGTTTCACATACTGCATGGTGTCATAAATGCCCAATCCTGCCGTGACGCTTCCCCCGGGGGAGTTGACGTAGAGATTGATGTCTTTTTCAGGGTCTTCGGCTTCGAGGAACAAGAGCTGGGCGATAATCAGGTTGGCAAAGATGTCGTCGATTGGCGCGCCAAGAAAGATGATCCGGTCTTTCAGGAGCCGGGAATAAATGTCGTAGGCGCGTTCGCCTCGGTTGGTCGTTTCGATCACAATGGGAACTAGCATGCAGGTCGTTCCTTTCCTCTTGGCAGGGTGCTGAAAAAAACCGCCAGCTTCGTTCTCGCGTCGTTCAGATCCTCAACGTACCCCAGAGGGTACGTCTCCGGTCTTCACTCGCTGCGGCCTTGCTGGACGGTCTTTTTGAGCACCCTGCGCGCCCACAGATTTTTCACAGCCTGTTAAAACTTCTTGAACAATAGATGCGAGGCCAACCCGCACCGTTCGTCGCTAGCCCTGAATCATCGCATTGCGGTACACGAAATCTAAGGCTTTATCCACCAAAATCCTCGTACGTAAATCATCGATGGACTCTTGTCCTCCGGCTTTGATCATCTTGACGAGATCGGCCGTCGGCAGCTTGAGCTCCGACGCCAGCCGCACAATTTCTGAGTTAAAATCGTCCTGCGTGACCGTCAACCCTTCTTTCTCGGCGATCGCCTCCAAGACGAGACTGACTTTCACGCGACGCGTCGCTTCCTCCCGATGTTCCTGGCGAAGGCTTGTGAGATCCTCCGTGCCGGGCGATTCCGTGGCGCCACCCTTCCGCTGTTGCTGCTGCTGCTGCTGCAGGTGTTGCCGGATGATGGCCTCCAGCTCACGCTCCACGAGGGTTTCCGGGAGATCGAAGTGGTGGGTGTCCATCAGGCGTTTGACGATCGTATCCTTATAGTTGTCTTCGATTTCTCGCTTCAGCGCCTGTTCCATCCCCTCCCGCAGTCTGTCTTTGATTTCTTGGAGCGAGTTGTAGGGGCCGCAATCTTTGGCAAATTCATCGTCCAAGGCCGGCAACTTCTTTTCCTTCACGGATTTGATCGTCAACGTAAACAGGACTGTCTTGCCGGCAACACGAAGATCGGGATGGCCGGCTGGGTAGGGCTGGGAAATTTCGAGCGCATCGCCCTCGTGCTTTCCCCCAACGTGTGAATCGATCTCCAAGCCCAAGACGGATGCGTGTGATCCGACCTTATGCAGCTGGCCTTCCTTCTTCGTGCCTTCCAGCGGGACTCCATCGAGCAGGCCGTGCAGGTCCAATACGATATAGTCCCCGTCCGCGATCGTATGGCCTGGAGGTGTGGCTTCGAGGCGGGCCTGTTGTTCGCGCAAGACCTCAAGGCCTCGGTCAAGCTGTTCGTCGGTGACGGTGCGCTTGTCAGGTTTGAGAGAGATCGGACTCGGCGCCTTATAGTCCCGCAACTCGATGTTCGGCTTGATCTCGACAGTTGCGGTAAAGGTAAAGGGTTCGTTCTTCTTAATCTTGACTCGGTCCAGAGGAGGAATTTCCACGTGGACCGGTACAATCCCCGCTTGGCGGACGGCCTTTTCGTAGAAGTCCGGCACGAGAGCTCGAATCACATCCTCTTCCACGGTTTTTGCGTAGCGTTTTTCTAACAGGGCCAAGGGTACTTTGCCGGGGCGAAAACCTGGGATCGTGACCTGGCGGTTCAGCTCGACATAGGCGCGAGCAAAGCGTTGCGTGACTTCATCTGCCGGCACCTCAATCTTGAGGGCGCGTTTCATCGGTCCGAGTTCTGTCACTTCCATCTTCATAGTCGGTGCGCACCCTTATTCCCAGTTAGAAGCCATCCAAGGACTGCCGATCCGTCGTCGTGTACCAGGTCGTGATCCGGTGCGAGAGGGGGGACTTGAACCCCCACGGTTACCCACGAGATCCTCAGTCTGATCTCCTGGTGCGGGAGGCGGGACTTGAACCCGCACACCGTTGAAAGTACAGGCTCCTAAGACCTGCGCGTCTGCCAGTTCCGCCACTCCCGCAGGGTGGGGTACACAGGAGCCGCCTCCTGTACGATGAGCACACACACGAAAAGACATATTCATCTCGCTATTTTGTACCGTTGGATGCCTCTCACTGTCAACCCATACTCCTGCGGGGATGGGAGTGTGTTCACTTGTCTGTTCATGGGACGGTTCGCCTCCATGTGTGGCACGACAGAGTCGAAGTCATGAAAGGGCCTCATCGTATATACGGTAGCCTCAGCCTTCAATGGTGGGTATAATCCGGGAGCGTACGTAATTCATCATCAGCATACTGGTTTAGGAGGTGGACGATGCGTGTTGCCCTCCTGCTCTCAACGCTGGCTTTCACAGTTGTGGCACTGTCCACTCCTCCTGCATGGGCCTACCGCGACTATTTCACGCCGGAGCAGAAAGCGCTGCTGGACAAAGTTCAGACTCTGCGCATTGACGCGATCGCACTCACAGACAAGGGAGCCGTTGACGCGGTGCCGATTGCCGAGCTTGTCGCCCGCCGGATGGGTGATTTGGGGTATGCGGTCGTGGCCGGAGCCGATACACCACATGACGTGGTGATTAAAGTCAAATGCGAACAGCGAAAAACATGGGAGGGCACGACTGCCGGTGGAGGCGATGCGGATTTACCCGATGCCCCGTCTCGGCTATGGAAAGGACCAGCCTGTCAGATGACCTATCTCCTTGGTAGCATGAAGGTCAAATGGCAAAAAGAAGTTCGAACCGAGTTTGAAGATGCGGGGCAAGCTGCACAATCGGCCAATGCAGGAGATCCGGGAGCCTATGCCATGGGCCAATTGAGGAACGCGCTCGAGACATACGAATTTCCCTTGTTGCTGGCCGCTGAATGGGGTCAGCCGGAGCGATTGTTGAAGTTGCTCGATCTATCCGACACGCCGCAAGCCAGAAAGTTCAAAATTATTTCTCTCTTAGGCGAGATGCAAGCCGACGAGGCCTTGCCGAGGCTGAAAGAGGTGCTCAAGGATCGTGACCTGGCGAAGCAAGCGATCGGGGCGATGGGCAATCTCGGGAGGGAAGGCATTCCATTGTTGGTTGAGATCATGAATACGTCACCGGATATCGAGGTACAAACCGCAGCAGCCAAGGGGTTGGGCCAACTCGGCGGATTGCATGGGGATGCCTCAGTCGTGCCGCCGTTGCTGGCCAAACTGAAGGATCCGAAGACCGACTGGTCAGTACTCACGGAAGTCGCCTGGGCTCTGGGTAAGATCCCTGATAAACGATCGATCCAGCCGCTCTACGATCTCGACAAGAAGCTCTCAGCCATGCGCGATCCGGAGAACGTGCGGTTGCAGAAGCTCAAAGCAGCAGTGTACTGGTCGATCAAACAGTGCGATACGTGGGATCAGTTCAGCTGAGAGGGGGATGGAGGCTGATGATCTTCTGTGCTCGCGCAACGCGCGGCTTCCGAAGGCCCTCGTTGGACGCGCACACGTTGGAAACCGCCAGGCCGCCCCTCCGATATTAGGGAAAAGAGTAAGGAAGCGGAGCAGCAGGGCACCCACGTTGGTCCTGTGCTCCCGGACCGCGCGCCCTCAGAAGGGCCTCGTTCGACGGCCGCACGTTGACCAACATGGGTGCCCTTCCAGGAGAGAAAAATAAACGAGCTTGGAAGGGCCATTGATAGATAGGAGAATGTGCTCGTTCGATGCGCGCTGAGGAGGGGATGGAGGCTGAGGTCGAGGTTGAGAAAAGATCAGACGCTTCTACTCTCAACCTGAGCTTCAACCTTCTTCGTGCCGGCGGACGTTTTCACCATCCTGTTAGGCGACGGCATCAAGGCCACGCTCTTGTACCAGGTGCAGCAACTTGAGGGCGGTGCCCGTCGGACGCTTTTGGCCGATCTCCCACTTCTGCACCGTCGAAACGCTCGTGTTCAGGAGACGGGCGAACACCGCCTGGCTGACCCGTGAGGACTCGCGGATGTGTTTGATTTGCTTCGGCTTCAGCGGAGGAACCGGAGGCAAGCACAGGCGGTTGAGTTCCTGCAGCGTAATCTGATCCATCACGCCCGCCTTATGGAGTCCCTGCGCCGTGTCTCGGACAGCTTTAAGAATCGCCGATTTAGTTTTTCGCATCGCAATGCATCTCCATAGCCGCCTACTCAGTCTGTTGGATGATTCCTCTTCCTCTGATAGTGGGCCGCCACTTTCATTCGATTGCCGCACAGCTGCATGCTGCACCAATTGCGCGTGTGATTTTTGGTCGTATCGTAAAAATAGAGGATGCAGGCCGGACTCCCGCACTTTCTGACCAGAGACAACGTGCCTGAACAGAGCAAGTCGCTCGCAGCCTCGGCGAGAGAGACCAGCATGCCGTCCTTCTGCGTGGCCTGCGATTGAAATTGTCGCTCAAAGCGTCCCTTTGTGTGCACCAGTTGTGAGTAGCCGGGGTATCGGGACAGTATGTGGTTGATGGATGCGACCACCGAGTCAGGAATAGACTTGCCTGCGACGATTCGGGCAACCATGTCCCGCAACGTTCTGCGGAACATTACACCTTGCTCAAACAGTTGTTCCTGATCCTTGTGACTCCATTGGGTCATGATCGCGACGGCGTGGGTTTGATCCATCATATGTGCCTGAACGAGCCAAGCGGCAAGATCCTCGCACCCACCTAACAGGTCTGTCGGATTTCCCTGCACGATCATCTGTGTGTTGATGAAGTCCAAACACGGATGATTGCCCACAAATAGAAATGGCTGCTGGGATTGTGCTCGCCCGGTTGTCATCGGTTCCTTCCCCTCCGTGCTACTCCGGCAAAAGACTCCTTGACAGGTTAGTCCCTGAAGCGTATAACTGTCAAAAGTAATTTTAGATGGTTATGTGTTCAGGCTGCCAGGGACCCGAGTACATACCCAGCGATGGCGTACAGTTCACCTGCCAACACCTCTATTCAAGGAGAACCCATGAAAACTGCCATCATCATCCTGTCCGAATCCGAAGAGTGGCTCTGAGGAAGCGCTCGGGCGAGTCTTTAACGCTCTGGCCCTCGCAGCCGAATGTAAGCAGAAGGGCGACGAAGTCGCCGTGGTCTTCAATGGGACCGGCACGCGGTGGCCGGCTGAGCTGACCAAGCTCTCGCATCCTGCCAATGGCCTCTACCATTCGGTTCGCGATGTCGTGCAAGGCGCCTCATGCGGCTGTGCGGAGGTCTTCGGGGCAACGGAGGCAGTCAAGTCGTGCGGGGTGCCGATGGTGAAGGACCATGCATTGGCCGGAACCACGGGACTTTTGAGCCTCCGCCGGTACATCGCGGAGGGGTGGAATACAGTCGTGTTCTGAGCCACAGCTTACCGGCGGTTAGAAAGGGGTCTCCTGAGCGCCGGTGAGCTGAAGGGCAATAGGGGGAAGTGATGGCGACGAAATATCTTGATCTGACGTTTACAGACGCGGTGTGTCGTGCACAAAAACAGTATTACGGGAGGGCGGGTAACATCGTAGGCGCTTCCGAACGAGACCCCCTGAGCCAGGCAGAAGCCGAATTCATCGCGGCTCGGGACAGTTTCTACTTGGGCTCAATCAGCGAAAGCGGGTGGCCCTATATTCAGCATCGCGGTGGACCTCAGGGATTCTTGCGGGTGGTCAACGAGAATACCCTTGCCTTCGCCGACTACAAGGGGAATCGGCAGTTGCTCACGACCGGCAACGTCTCAGTGAACGACCGTGTAGCGCTGTTTCTCATGGACTATAAGAACCGAGCGCGCTTGAAGATTCTTGGCCATGCCCGTGTGGAAGATGCTCATGAGCATCCGGAACTGACCGAACAGTTCACGGACCCAAAGATGCGGTCGAGCGTGGAGCGCCTGGTCGTCATCGATGTCGTCTCGTTCGACTGGAACTGTCCGAAGCACATCACACCACGATACTCGGCAGAAGAGGTCGAAGAGCATGTGGAGCCGTTGAAACAACGCATTGCCGAACTTGAAGCCCAACTTCGCGAGATGAAGTCGTGAGGATCTTCTGTCATTGAGCATCTTCCAAACAAGAGGGGAGGGGAGCGGCCAGGTGCCCTCTTTGCTCGCGCAACGCGCGGCCTAGGAAGGCCCTCGTTGAACGCGCGCAGTCGAGGGCAACCTTGGCCACTCCTCTCAATGCTCTGGAAAGGGATAGAGGAAAAAGAAAGAAGGCCTGGCGGTTCCCTGTGCTCGCGCAACGCGCGGTCGAAGGCTCCCCTCGTTGGACGCGCGCACATTGGGGAAACCGCCACGTCGTCCCAGAAAAGCAATGTTCTCGGCTCTTCATTGAGGGCTCTCAGGTTAAAGCACTACAGCTGTCAGCAACCTCTCCGATCCTTGCGCCACCGTTCTTTTCTGTAACACCCCATAAACGCACGTGATTTCTCATCACGAAAAGCGTATTCTGCATCGCAAACAGCCTATTGAAAATCTAGTCTGACTAGAGCTGTCTTAGCAAGGTTGCGGCCTTACGGCCTAACGGAGGTAATAGAGTGACGGTCAAATTAAGCAGCATGTTAGGAACTTCGTCCGAGCGTCTGAATGCCGCGATGAAACTTCCAAGCGGCGCGCGTTTTTTTCGTTGTGCCTTACAAGTCAACCCATTTGCCTATCTGAGCACACACAACAAGAAAACTTCTTTTAAGACAGAATCCGACTACAACTCCGCCATTATCGCAACTTGCAGGGATACCGGGATTGAAGTTATCGGCGTCACAGACCACTACCGAGTTAAGGATTCTTTCGGCCTGGTACAGGCTGCGCGCGCTGCCGGGTTATTCGCCTTCAGTGGTTTCGAGGCCGTCACCAAGGACGGTGTCCATTTCCTTTGCCTATTCGATCCGGACAAAGACAGCGGGCTTGAACGGTTTATCGGTGAATGCGGCATTCATGATACCAACATGACGTCTCCAACTGGCAAGCTGGATTCCCTTGAACTGCTTGCTCACGCCAAAGACTGGGGGGCTGCCTGTTTAGCCGCGCATGTCATATCAGACCAGGGAGGGCTTCTCAAGAAACTCTCTGGTCAAACCCGTATCAATGTATGGAAGTCAGAGCTTCTTCTCGCATGCGCCATTGCTGGATCTATCGAGGATGCCCCAGAAGGCCTCCGGTCAATTCTTGAGAACAAGGGTGGCGAATACCATCGCAGCCGCCCTGTAGCAATCATAAACGCATCCGACGTCAGCAGCCCGGAAGACCTGATGAAGGCCAGTGCGTCTTGTTTCATGAAAATGTCGAACATCTCAGTAGAGGCGTTGCGGCAGGCCTTCCTTGATCCGGAATCACGCATTCGTCTGAATAGTGATCCGCCACCAGAGCCTCACGCAGAGCTTCTTGCCATTACTTGGGAGACTGGTGGCTTCATGGTCGACGCCTCCGTTCATTTCAACGGCAATCTCAATGTTTTGGTTGGCGGAAGAGGCACAGGCAAATCAACGATGGTCGAGAGCATTCGCTATGCGCTTGGTCTCAATCCACTCGGAGAAGAGGCACGGAAGGCTCACGAAGGGATTATTCGTCATGTACTCGAGGTTGGGACCAAAGTGTCCTTACTTGTGCGCTCTCACAAGCCTTCTCAGCGCTGCTATACCATCGAACGCTCGGTTCCGAATCCTCCAATTGTGAAGGACGAAACGGGTGAAGTACTGACACTTTCACCTGAAGACGTCATGCCAGGCGTTGAGGTCTTTGGGCAACATGAAATATCTGAACTCACGAAGAGTAGACAGAAGCTTACCCTGTTGCTGGATCGATTCGTTGAGCACGACCCAACCATTTCAGGGCGCAAGACGAAGCTTATGTTGGAGTTGGAGCGATCACGGAGCCGCATTGTCGATGTTCGGCGTGAGGCAAAGGCCCTTGATGAGCGACTTGCCGCGCTTCCCGGTCTTGAAGAAACCCAGAAACGCTTCAAGGATGCGGGGCTAGAAGAGCGCCTAAAGGAGAAGAGTCTCCTCGTTCGGGAAGAACGCGTGTTGGTAGATGTGGCTGAACGACTTGAGCCTATGCGCGCTCTTCGCAGTGAGCTGATAGAGGGACTTCCACTTGATACGGCCTTTGTTTCTTTGAAGGCCCTCGAAGGGCTTCCGAATGCGGCAATCCTCGCAGAAACAGAAACCATTCTGTCCACGTTGAGCACAAAGCTCGAAGCCATCGCTGATCAGCTTGCCAATCTCCTGACAGAAACGGACAACGCACTTGCCGGCACAAAAGCTCGTTGGACCGAGAAGAAAAAGGTCATCGAAGAGAATTACGAAAAGCTCTTACGGGAGCTTCAAAAGTCAAAGATCGACGGAGCCGAATTTATCAGGCTGCGACAGCGGATCGAGGAGCTTCGACCACTCAAAGACAAAAAGGAATCTCTGAAACGTGACCTCGCCACACATGAGGCGCACCGGCGCAAGCTGCTTTCAGAATGGGAAGACATCAAAGCAAGCGAGTATCGTGAGATTCAAAACGCGGCCAAGAAAGTCTCTCGCAAGCTTCGCGAGCGGGTCAAGGTCGAAGTCACTATGGCTGGCAACCGTGATCCCCTGGAACAGTTGTTACGAGAAGTAGGCGGGAATTTGAATGCTGCTCTGGAACGGTTACGGTCACTGGAACAACTCTCACTGCCAGACTTTGCACAGCGTTGCAGAGAGGGAAAAGAAGCGCTTATGCAGCAGTACGGATTGCCGGCAGGTTCAGCAGAACGGATCGCCCAAGCTGATCTTGAGCTTTTTATGAGAATCGAAGAGCTCGACCTTTCGGCGACGACTAAGATCGATCTGAATACGGCACCGGATGGTGCCACCCCCACATGGCAGACACTCGAAGCACTATCAACTGGGCAAAAAGCTACGGCGGTACTATTGCTTCTTCTACTGGAATCTGAAGCTCCTCTTGTTGTTGATCAGCCAGAAGATGACCTTGACAATCGGTTTATTACTGAAGGCGTTGTTCCCATCATGCGGCAGGAGAAAGGGCGTCGCCAATTCATTTTCTCGACCCATAACGCTAATATCCCTGTTTTGGGAGACGCAGAACTAATCCTTGGATTAGTTGCGTCGGGTGAGGGGAAAGAAGGTGCTGCCAAGATTGCACCAGAACACATGGGGTCAATTGACTCCAGACCTGTCCGCGAGTTGGTAGAGGAAATCTTAGAAGGTGGCAAGGCCGCCTTCGAGATGCGCCGCTCTAAATACGGGTTTTGAAGCATGATGACACACACTGAGTTGTTGGAAATCATTAAGAACGGAGAAAGCTCCGGCGTCGAGTTTAAGCGAGATGTAGTGGAAAAAGATGCCCTAGCAAAAGAGCTTGTTGCATTCTCGAATCTCAGCGGTGGGATAGTGCTTCTTGGTGTCGAGGATGACGGCAGTATATCAGGCGTTACTAGAACGGATCTCGAAGAGTGGGTGATGAATATCTGCCGTGACAAAATTAAACCGCCTCTCATTCCATTTCTTGAAACCGTCCGGGACGTCGAGCGCGAAAAGGACGTAGCGATTGTTCGTGTCACACGCGGGTTCGATGTTCATAGCCTTTGGAAAAACAATCGAAAAACTTACTTCATCCGGGTTGGAACTCAGAGCAGAGAACCGAGCGAGGAAGAGCTGGCACGACTGTTTCAGCAACGTGGCTTGATCCGAGCCGAATTGCGGCCAGTTTCAGGGGCCAAGTTAGGGGACTTCGACCGGAGGCGGCTCCGTGACTATTTTAGTCGCGTTCGCCAACAGGATGTGCCTCCCGATGAGGATGAAGCAGCGTGGCAAACCTTGCTCATTAACACTGAGATTATGACCGATGAGGGCGTGACGGTTGGCGGGATGCTCCTGTTCGGTAAGACGCCCAACCGTTTTCTTCCACAGGCCGGTATTGACGCTGTTGCTTTTCCTGGAATCGAAAAGGACTATGCTGCACGCGAACGCAAGGGGTTACGCGGCCCGATGACGCCTTTACTTGATACTAACGGCTCCGTGGTGGAAAACGGTTTAGTTGAGCAAGCGCTTGATTTTTTGCAACGGAATACTCCCGTGACAGCCGTTCTTGAAAACGGCAGAAGGATCGAGAGACCTGCCTATCCTTCGGAGGTGCTTCGTGAGGCTATCGTCAATGCCCTTATCCACCGTGACTACTTGCTTTCCAGCACGGATATTGAGCTGGCGATCTATAGTAATCGTGCGGAGATTATCTCGCCCGGTAAACTTCCCAATGGCATTACACCCGATCGGATGCGCGCCGGTTGTCGAGCATCGCGCAACCAGCTTCTGAAAGATGTTATGCGGGATTACCGCTATCTTGAACACATGGGTATGGGTATTCCGAGAAAGATCATCTTGGGCATGCAGAGGCACAATCGCACGGTACCCGAGCTGGTTGAAGACCAGGACCGCTTCATCCTTCGCTTAATGGCATAACCATTGAGAGAAGGAAACGGGGTCGGGCGTCTTTTCTTGACACGGTTGCCAGACTTTCAGCAAAGTTCCTGGTGGGCGAGGCGACCAAACAATAGCCGTCTAATTCTTAATGCATTTCCAATAGCGTCCGACAGGATTCATAGCAAAATCAGTTGGTTGGGGTTGGCGGGGGATGTTTCCGCCGGCGCCATATCG
>ENA-ORBV01007656-ORBV01007656.1-microbial-mat-metagenome-genome-assembly--contig:-NODE-7656-length-18489-cov-4.585705_pt1 | contig 18489 bp, 15 predicted proteins | sample MGYA00237777_ERZ505514 | MGnify/ENA primary metagenome ERZ505514 (study PRJEB26160, sample SAMN06269048) | microbial mat metagenome | isolation source: Oligotrophic lake microbial mat | place... | reverse complement strand
TCCAAGGACTTTCGCGACCGCGCGTCGCGCCAGTCCCGGCACCTGGGTCGAAGCCCAGACGGTCGCGAAAGTCCTTGGAATCGCATCGGATCAGGTCACGATGCACGTCCAGCTGCTTGGTGGTGGTTTCGGACGACGCCTGGATGTCGACTACATCGCACAGGCGGCGGCGATCGCGAAGGCCGCCAGCGGCGCGCCCGTACAGACAGTCTGGTCACGCGAGGAGGACATCCGTCACGACTTCTATCGACCCGCGTGTGTCTCACGTTTTGCGGCCGGACTCGATGCCTCGGGCAAACTGCTGGCGTGGCGGAATGTGTCGGCGGGTCAGTCGGTCGTCGCGGCGACGATCGGCCGCTACTTCGGACTGCCGGCCGGACCGATCGACAAGACGACCAGCGAAGGGTCGTTCGATCAGCCGTACGAGTATCCGGCCGTGCGGGTTGGTCACGCGATCGTGGATCTGCCGGTGCCGACGGGATTCTGGCGCGCGGTCGGCCATTCGCATCAGGGGTTCTTTACCGAGAGCTTCATGGATGAAGTGGCGGTGGCCGCGACGGCCGATCCGGTTGCGTTCCGATTGGCGTTGCTCGCCAATCATCCGCGACATGCACGGGTGTTGACACGCGTGGCCGAACTCGCGGGGTGGGCAGCGCCGCTGGCGCCGGGCGTCGAGGGCACACGACGGGGGCGAGGCGTGGCGCTGCACGAATCGTTCGGCTCGGTGGTGGCGCAGGTGGCGGAGGTCACGATCGCCGCCGATAACACGCTGCACGTGGATCGGGTGGTGTGCGTCATCGACTGCGGATTCCCCGTCAATCCGAACATGATTCAGCAGCAGGTGGAGGGTGCGGTCGTGTTCGGACTGAGTGCCGCATTGCATGGCGAGATCACGATCACGAACGGTCGTGTGACGCAGGGCAACTTCAACGACTATCGCCCGCTGCGGATGTCGGAGTGCCCGACGATCGTGGTGGATATCATTCCGAGCGTGGAGCATCCGGAGGGAGTCGGCGAGCCGCCGTTACCTCCGATCGCACCGGCGGTGGCGAACGCGATCTTCGCGGCCACCGGCACCCGGCTCCGGTCCCTGCCCCTCCGACTCGCGCAACACTGATGACGACCATTCAACTGAACGGGCGACCGGTCGACGTGTCGGCTGAAGCGGACACGCCGTTACTGTGGGTGTTGCGCGGCGAGTTGCATCTGACCGGCACCAAGTTCGGATGCGGCATTGCGGCCTGTGGCGCGTGCACGGTGCATCTGGATGGGCAGGCGGTGCGCTCGTGCGTGACACCGCTGTCGGCGGTCGGCACAGGTGCAGTGACGACGATCGAAGGGCTGAGCGGCCCCGATGCCGATGCACTGCACGCGGCGTGGACCGATCTCGATGTGGCGCAGTGCGGGTACTGTCAGCCGGGACAGCTCATGAGTGCGTGCGCACTGATTCGTGCGAAGGCTCAACCGACGGATCGGGAGATTGATGCGGCGATGAGCGGGAATCTGTGTCGGTGCGGGACGTATCCCCGAGTTCGGGCGGCGGTGCGGCAGGCGACGCTGGCTCGCGGTCCATCCGCCGGCCCGACGCAATAGCCCGACGGGCATCACGCAGGCCATTGCGATATGCGTCATCGAGCCATCGCCTGCGTTGTGTCTCCGACGACTTGATCACCGGTCCCAGGCGATCGACCGTCTCGACGGCAATCCCGCAAAATCCCAGCATGGCGCGGACCAACGTGCGCGTGATCAGATCGCCGGTCACGAGCCGATAGTACCAGACTGGTGAATCCATCGTGACGATCAGTCGCGCGGTGCGACCCGACAGGAGGCGGGTCGGCAGCGCGTTGCCCTTCTCGTACCTGAACGCAAAACCCGGCAGGAGCACGCGGTCGAACAGCCCCTTCAGCCGTGCTGGCAGGCCTCCCCACCAGACCGGCGTGACGACAACGATATGCGTCGCGACCGCCAGTTGGATCTGCACGTCGAGCAAGTCCGGCTCGAGTGGCTGACGCTCATCATAGCCGAAGGCCAGATTCGCGTCGAAATGCAAGTGCGACAGGCGCAGGAGTTGCACGGTTGCACCCGCGTTGCTCGCGCCGAGCAGGTATGACGTCGCGAGCGCCTCGCAGAAGCTGTTGGGCTTGGGGTTGCCATCGATGACCAGTATGTCTGCCACGGTATCTCCAGAAGAGTGATACCGGGTGATCTACCGTCTGCCCCATGGGACAGAGTCAAGAGGGAGCGTCAGGTGGGAGCGTCAGGTGGGGCACCCCTCGCCAGGTGGACGCGTGGTCGCGGCGAATGTCCGGAGGGCGTCGCGCTGCTCCGTCAGTCGCAGCAGCTCATGATCGATCTGCTGGAGCTTGCGCTCGACGAGCGAGTGCACCCGGTGCCACGGGATCCGGTCGCACGATACATCACCCGCGAGCACATAGCGGATCTCAGCCAGCGTGAATCCGAGGTGCTGCGCTTCCTTGAGCAACTGGATGAGCGCGATGTCGGCAGGCGAGTACGAGCGATACCGACCGCGGCGCAATGGCGTGCGGAGAATTCCGAGCTGCTCGTAGAGGCGGATCGCCCTGGGTGTGGCACCAGTGAGGCGCGCGGCCTCGCCGATGTACATGCGTGCGTGGGCAGGAGAGAAGCAATGACCTGCCACTCCTACGCCTGGCATCGAGTGAAGTTTCGGCCGCTTGAGCGGTCCGATCGAGCAGATCGGGGTACCGGCCCGCGACCACGAGAATTCGCACTCGCTCCTACGAATTCACCAGCACCAGCTTCCCCCGCACCTCCCGCGACGCCATCCGCGAAAATGCCGCCTTCAGCTCCGTCATCGGCATCGTCGCGTCGATCACCGGCTTGATCTTCCCCTGGCCGTACCATGTCATCAATTCGAGCATCATGTCAGCGGCCGACCGCGGTTCACGCTTGGTGTATTCGCCCCAGAACACGCCCACGATCGAGGCGCCCTTGAGCAGCGCCAGATTGAGCGGCAGCGCCGGGATCGGACCGGAGGCGAAGCCGATCACCAGATGGCGACCGCGCCACGCAATCGACCGGAATGCTGCCTCGGTCTGGTCACCGCCAACGGGATCGTAGATCACATCCGGCCCCTTGGCCTTGGTGAGTTCCCTGATCGCCTCGCGCAGCGGCTGCGACGATGTATCGATCGTCGCATCGGCGCCGATTTTCGTGCAGAGCGCACACTTTGCCGCCGACGACGCCGCAGCGATGACACGCGCTCCGGCCGCCCTGGCGATCTGAATGGCGGCGGTCCCCACGCCGCCGGCGGCACCGAGGACCAGCACCGTCTCGCCGGCCATCAGCCTCGCGCGATCGATCAGCGCGTGATGCGACGTCGCGTAGGTGACGATGAACGCCGCCGCATCCAGCATCGGGAAGCCGGGCGGCAGCGGCACACAGAGCAGCGCATTCACCACGGCGTGCGTTGCAAAAGCGCCGATGCTCGAGAGGCAGGCCACGCCCTGCCCGACCTTGAGATGCGTCACACCGGCACCCACCGCGACCACGGTGCCGGCAAATTCGGAACCGGGCACGAACGGCAGCGCGGGCTTCATCTGATACTTCCCCTGCACGATCAGCAGGTCGGGGAAGTTCAGGCTTGCGGCGCGGATCTCGACCAGCACCTCACCATCACCGGGAACGGGCGTGGGCCGTTCCACCCATTGCAGGTCATCCACCCCGGATGCGGTTGCGCAGAGCCACTCGTGCATGTCGTGCTCCAGCCGAAAGAGAGAACGCGCGGAGACCACTGGCCTGTCACTACCGTGTCGCGAAGCGGGCCAGCGAGAACAATGACGTGTCGAAGCCAACCGACGTCCCCGTCGCCATGTCGGCCAGAATCTCGCCCAGCGCGCTCGAGAACTTGAACCCGTGGCCCGAACACGGTGATGCGACGATCACGGCCGGGTGATCGGGATGCACGTCGATCACGAAATGGTCGTCCGGCACGTTGGTGTACATACATGCCGCGCTGCCGCGCAATGTACCGTTGGCATCAGGCATGTGCGTCGCAATCACGTCACGCATGAACGCCACCTCGGCCGCGGACACCGTGCGCCGGAGCGCATCGGGGTCAGTCGTTTCACCGAAGTGATGCAGCGCAAGCTTCACCCCGTCTCCGGTATCGGGAAAGCCATACCAGGCCAACCCCGACTCCAGATCCTGAATGAAGATCGGGAACCGCTCCGGCGTGAACTGCTCGGCTCGCGTCACCGGATCGAACCAATACAACACGTTGCGCTGGACGACGAACGGCAGCTTCAACTCGCTGAAGACCTTTCCGGCCCACGCGCCGACCGTCAGGATGAGCCGGCCAGCCTGATACGTCCCCTTGCTGGTGATCACCTCGACGCCGTCACCAACCGCCCGCCAGGAGAGCATCGCTTCCTCACTGCGAACCTCGGCGCCATGCCGGAGTGCAAGATCCACGAAGGCGGTGATCGCTTTCTCCGGGGCCAGCATGCCCGCGCGTGGCTCGTGCACGGCCACGTCGATGTCGCGCAAATGAAAAAGCGGGAAGCGCTGCCGGAGGTCATCGGCCGACAACATCTCGTGCGACAGGCCGTGGAGCTCTGCGCTCAAGCGCGCTCCACTGACGACCTCACTGTCGGGCGCTCCGATCATCAGGCCGCCCGTCTGATGAAACACGGTCACGCCACTTTCCGCTTCGAGATCGGCCCAGAGCGTGTAAGCGTGCTGCACCAGCGGCACGTAGCGGGGATCCTCGAAGTACGCCTCGCGGATGATCCGCGACTTCCCGTGCGACGAGCCACGCGCATGTGCTGGCGTGAACTGCTCGAGTCCAAGGACACGCACGCCGCGGCGCGACAGCTGGTGCAGCGTGGCGCTGCCCATCGCGCCCAGTCCGACGACGATGACATCAAAGGAGTTGGCCATGATCTGCCAACGATGCGGCAACGCCCACGCGGCGTCAACGCATGGCACGCACGCCGCGACCTACGGCGTCGCGGTGGCGGTGATCGTCACCGGATCGATCGTCGACGCGCGCACCAGTGCGGTGTTGGCACCGACCAGTGGACCCATGGTCCACCTCACCGTGGCCTCGCCCGTGGCGTTGGTCAGAATGCTCTGCGGCGCGATCGCACCGCCGCCGGATGTGATCTGGAACGTGACGTTGACGCTGTCCATCGGTGTGTTGTTCGCACCGAGCACTCGCACCACGACGGTGTTCAGCAGCACCACCGAGACCCGCGCGCTCTGATTGTTGCCTTGTGCGATGACGACATCGCTCGGCAAAATTCCGCTGGCGGTCACACGGAGCGGTTCGATCCCTGGAATCGTGGCCAGCAGCGCGTGCGCCGCCTCGGGGCCAAGCGTCCACCTCACCCTCGCCTCGCCGTTCGCATCGGTCCTGACGGACGCCGAGTCCACCGCACCGCCACCCTGCACGATCACGATCGTGATCGCGGCACCCTTCACGCCGGCACCGGTGGAGCCGGTCGCGCGGAACACCAACGGCGACCGCAGCACGCGACCGGCCTGCCGGGCCTGGACGTTGCCCGAGACGATGGTCAGCTTTTCGACGGTCTCGGGTTCGACCGTCTTCTTGCAGCCGGCGAAGGCAAGCAGCAGGAGGGCCGCGACACCCGAGACGGCGCGCGTCCGGGCTGAGGTGCAAGTCATTGCATTCACGTCTGGAAATGGAGGGTTCACCCTCTATTCTCGGACGCCAGCCCGGAAAACTGAGCCGGATGTTTGCCGCGAGCGGCTGAACGCTATGCGGACAGCGTCTTCCAGAGCAGTGCGGCCAGACTTCCGCCAACGATCGGGCCGACTACCGGAATCCAGCTGTAGCCCCAGTCGCTCCCACCCTTGTTCGCGATCGGCAGCAGCGCGTGCGCGATCCGCGGCCCGAGATCGCGGGCGGGGTTGATTGCGTACCCCGTCGGGCCGCCAAGGCTGAGGCCGATACCCCAGACGAGCGCTCCAACAAGCACCGGGCCGAGATTGGTGGCTGGCGAGCCACCGGCGACGCCCGCGCTGCCGATCGCGTTCGCCACGAAGACAAGCACTCCCGTGCCGATCACCTCGCTGGTCAGGTTTGGCAGCGTGCTCCGAATCGCCGGCGAATTGCAGAAGGAGGAGCGAATGGCATCGACGTCCCGCGTCACGCCCCAGTGCTTGAAATAGTGGAGCCAGACCAGCGTCGATCCCACGATCGCCCCTGCCATCTGCGCCGCGATGTGCGCCACCGCATCCGCGACCGATCGCGTTCCGAGAAGGACGTTCGCAACGGTTCCCGCCGGGTTCAGTTCGCCAGGGGCTCCGAGTCCGACAGCCACCAGCACGCCGGCGAGCACGGCGATCGCCCATCCCGCCGTAATCACGATCCAACCGGCATCCCTGGACTTCGATTGTTCCAGCAGCACGCCAGCCACGACGCCGTTCCCGAGCAGGATGAGGACAGCGGTGCCGACAAATTCGCCCAGAGCGGTGGTTGGCATGCGAAATGGTGTAGGTGGGTTCGACTCAGGCGAGCGACGAGATGGGACGCAGAGTCAATCAAAAACTAGTGCCGTGTAAACGAAGTTCGGATGGCACGACGCTGGCTGGGGCGTCCGGGTGGCAAGGCAGAAACGTCAGCAATGCCGCGCGGTCTCATGCAGATCGCGCCCGACCGTCAAGGCTCGCAGGCGAACGCCCGACGCCGGTCACGCGTAGAGCGACGCGGTCGGTGGTGACCGCCGCGGCTGGACGCCGATCCACTCAGGTCGTGCCAGTTGCGACCCGTCCGATACGTTCGCACCTTGGCTCTCATGCGATCCCGATTCGTTCTCCTGGCCTTCACGGCACTCTGTCTCTCACCGGCGGCGTGCACGCCGGCGCCGGCAGAGGTCACCTTCGCGCAGTTCGTCGATCAGTACCTCGACGACTTCGCAGCGCGGCACCCCTCCATCGCCGGCGGCAACGGGCTGCACCAGCACGATGATCGGCTGGACGACTTCAGCCTTGCGGGGATCATGACCGAGATCGCGATGCTCAAGCGCGATCGCGAGCGCCTGCGAGCCTATGCCCCCGACAAGCTCACCGCCGACGAACGCGTCGATCAGAAGATCCTCGACGGCGTCATCGACGGATGGCTGCTCGAGCAGGAAACGCTGCAGAACTGGAAGCGCAATCCGATGCTCTACGCCTCGGCGCTCTCCGATGGCGTACACAACCTGATGACGATGGAGAATGCACCGCCCCCGGTTCGCATGCGACGCGTGATGTCGAAACTCTCCAGCGTGCCGAAACTGCTCGACGCGGCGTGGATGAACATCGACAATCCTCCGCGACTGTTCGCGGAGCGCGGCCTTGGCATGATGCGCGGCGCGGCGGCGATGCTCGGCGACGATCTGGCGCTGGCCTTTGCCAGTGAACGGGGCACCCCGCTGATGGATTCGCTGATGCGTGCGGCCGCCGCCGCACGACCACTCATCACACGGTATGCCGACCGCCTCGAGAACGAGGTGCTGCCAAGGGCGACCGGTGAGTTCCGCATCGGCGCCGAGGCGGTGGCCCGTCGCTATCGGGGTGAAGAGCTGATCGATGTTCCCCTGCCCGATCTGATCGCGATCGGCGAGCGCGAACTGGCGATCTATCAGACGCAGTTCCGCGCCGCGGCACAGCGGCTCGCGCCGGGTCGCGATGCGCAGGACGTCTGGCGCGAGATCCGGCGCAATCACCCGAAGCGTGGCGAAGTGGTCGCGGCGACACAGCAGCTGGTGGACTCGCTGACCGCATTCGTGATCGAGAAGGGGCTGGCGGTCGTTCCTGATGGTGAGCGGGTGGTGGTGGCTCCGGCACAACCGTTCGATCTCGGGTTCGCATCGATGCATGCGTCACCGCCACTCGAGAACCCGCCAGTGAAGAGCTACTACTACATCACCGACGCCCGCGCCGAGATGCCGCCAGCCGAGCAGGAAGCATGGCTGGAGCGGTACAACTATGCGTCGCTGATCAACACCTCGGTGCACGAAGCGATGCCGGGCCATTGGCTGCACTCCACCTACATGCGGAAGACACCCGGCAAGGTCCGTCGAATCTGGATCGGACTCAATCCGTTTCCGCAGCCGTCATCAGGGCAGGATGGCTGGGCACACTACAGCGAGCAGTTGATGATCGAGGAGAAGTTCGGCGGCGGTGACCCGCGGATCGAGATGGCGCAGTTGAGCGATGCCCTGACGCGCGTCTGCCGGCTTCTCTCCGGAATCCGCGTCCACTCGGGCGAGTGGACGCTCGAACAGGCGCAAGCCTGCTTCGAGGAGCGCGCCTATGTGCCAACGTCGGCCGCGAAGCGCGAGGCGCAACGCGCCACCTACGATCCGACCTACGGTGGCTACTTTCTCGGGAAGCGCGGTCTCCTCACCCTGCGCCGCGATGTTACGGCACAACTTGGCGCGCAGTTCAACCTTCGGGCCTTTCACGAGCGCTTCATGACCAACGGTATCGCCCCCATCTGGGCCCATCGCCAGCTGTTCCTGCCCGGTGACACCGCGCGGGTCATCCAGTAATGGCGCGCATCGAGAAGGTCCGCGTCGGTGTGCTTGGCGCCGGTGCGTGGGCACGGTTCGCCCACATTCCGGGCTATCAGCGCGATCCGCGCTGCGAACTGGTGGCCATCGCCGATCCGATGATCGAACGCGCGAGGGAGTTCGCGGCGGAGTTCGGGATCCCGTCGGTCTATGCATCGCATGAGGAGCTGATCGCGCGCGAGGACATTCATCTGGTCGACGTGTGCACACCGAGTGCAACCCACTTCGATCTCAGCTGGGCCGCACTCGAAGCGGGCAAGCACGTCCTGTGTGAAAAGCCCGTCGCGTACGACTACACCGAGACACTTCGCGCCGCCGCGTTCGCCCGGTCGAAGGGGCTGAAGACCAAGCTCGGTTTCACGTTTCGCTACAGCCCGGCGATGCGCTACATGAAGCAGCTGATCGATGACGGGTTCGTCGGCACACCGTTCATCTTCAACGGCTTCGAGCAGAACTCCCAGTGGCTCGATCCGCAGAACCCCTTGCGCCAGGTGGATGTCGAGGCCGACCAGTCGGTGATTCAGGTGTCGTCGCTGGAGGGCTATGGCGCACCGATCATGGATATCGGCCACCTCTTCATGGGCAGTCGCTTCGAGCAGGTGGTGGGCACGATGAAGAACTTCATTCCCGAGCGGATGGTGCGGCAGACCGGCACCATGATGCGCATGAACATCGACGACGCTGACATCTTCATCGGCGAGTTCGCCAGCGGCGCCATCGGGTCGATCCAGACCAGCTTCGTGACGGTCGGCAACTACCCGGGCATCGAGGCGCGCGTCTACGGCAGCAAGGGTGCACTGATCTGTCGCCTGGTCGAAGAAAATGGCATTTGCGAGACGCTCAAGGCGGCCACCGGCGACCAGGTGGAGTTCCGCGAACTGGAGATCCCGGAGCGCTTCTATCCGCCGGGCGGTAACCGGGAGGAGTCGTGGCGGTCGCTGTTCTACGCCAATCTCGTGAGTTCATTCATCTCCGAGATATTGAGCGACGGCCCCGAGAACGAGGGCAGCTTCGTGGATGGGGCGCACGTGCAGGAGTTGATCAATGCCGTCGAGCTCTCATTCCGGCAACGGCGCTGGGTCGCGATCCCGCTGGCGCCCGGAGCGATCTCCTGAGCCAGGCACTCGAGCAGTACTTCGCGCAGTACTACGCGCAACATCCGGTGAATGCAACGTTCACCGGAGTGCATGCACTCGACGACCGATTGCCGGATTGGTCTTCGCCGGCGCGTGCGGCCGACGCGGCGGAGATGCGGCGCGTGCGCGCGGCGCTCGAGCCGGCGTCGCCGCCGACGGTGGAGTCGCTGCGGCGGCACGCCCCGACGCTGGACGGGGAGCTGGCGCGCGCCAATCTCGATGTCCGGCTGGCGGAGTACGAGAGCGGCTTTTTCCAGGCACGGAATCCCGCACTCTGGACGGGTGAGGCGATTTTCGGCGTCGTGAGCCTCATGATCCGCGATTTCGCCCCAGTGACAGATCGCCTGCCGTCGATCGTCGCGCGGCTCAACGCCATTCCCCGGTTCCTGGCGGCAATGCCCGACGCGATCACGGCGCCGGTGCCGACGCAGTGGATCGGACGGGCCGCGCGCGAGTGCGCGGCGGCCGATGGACTGTTCGATCGCGGGCTGCAGTTGTGGATGGAGCTGCACCAGGTGGATGCGGAGACCGTCCTCAGGGTGCACGAAGCCGCAGAGCGCGCACGTGCCGCATTCGTCGTCGCTGCCGCGTCACTCGCCGCACTGCCGTCGTCCGATCGGGGGTACGCCGCTGGCGGCGCGCTGTTCGCCACGCTGCTGCACCGCGGCCACTTCTGCCGCGAGACGCCAGACCAACTCCTGGAGCAGACGCTGGCGGAACTGCCACTCGAGCAGGCGCGACTCACCGACATGGCGGCCGCGACCGCCGGCTCCTGGGAGGCAGCACAAACCGCCCTGGCGGCAGACCATCCGGCCGTTGACGACTACTACGCCACATTCAAACGCCAGTGGAACGACTGTCACCGCAGAGCGCGCGCGGCCGACGTCGTCACGTGGGAGCCGTGGCCGATCCGCTACGTGCCCATTCCGGAATGGGCGCGCGAATGGACCCCGCAGCTGTACTGGCTCTTCTATCGCTCACCCGCGCCGTTCGACCCGTACACCCTCTACGACTACGTCGTCACGCCGATCGATGCGTCGATGCCAGCCGAGGAGCAGGAGAAGAAGCTCCGGGCGTGGAACCACAGCACGATCACGCTCAATCACGTGGTGCATCATGGCGCCGTGGGGCACCACGTGCAGAACTGGCACGCGCGGCACCGGTCCACCTCGCGTGTCGGCCGTGTCGCCGCGACCGATTGCGCCAGCCGGATTGCGATGTTCCTCGGTGGATCGATGGCGGAGGGCTGGGCCTGTTATGCAACGCAGCTGATGGACGAGCTGGGGATGCTGACGCCACTCGAGCAGCTGTCGGAGCAGCACACGCGCGTCCGCATGCTGGCGCGGGCGATCGTCGACCTCCGGCTGCACCTCGGTCACTTCACCTTCGGCGACGCGGTCCAGTACTATCAGGAGATCGTCGGCATGCCGATCGAGGTCGCCACGGCGGAGACGACCAGGAACTCGATGTTTCCGTGCACGGCGATCATGTACTGGCTCGGCACGAGTCGCATCCTTGCGCTCCGCGAGCAGATGAAAGCATCGAGCGGTGACCGCTTTTCGCTGCGCGGGTTCCACGATGCGCTCCTGTCGCGCGGTGCAATTCCGGTACCGTTGGTTGCCACCCTGATGACGGAGACGCCGGCGTGAAGTGGTCGTTGCGCAGTACCCTGCCCCTCGCGCTCGCGATGACCGCCTGTGGCGGTGGCGACACGGCCCGTTCGCCGAAGGCAACCGGCGACCTGCTCACGATCGGCTATGATCGCGAACCCGACACGATGAATCGTTACGCAACGCACATCCTCGAGGACATCGAGTCGTGTGTGGTGGAGGGCCTGGTCGTGAACGACGAGAAGATGAACATCATCCCGGTGCTGGCGCTCGACGTTCCGACCACCGAAAACGGTGGCGTGACGCTCCGCCCCGACGGCGGCATGGATGTCACCTGGAAACTGCGTCCCGGGGTGAAGTGGCACGATGGAGTGCCGCACACCTCAGCCGATGTGAAGTTCACCGTCGACGCCATCAACAAGGGCGACTGGAAGCCGGAGAGTGTCGACGGGTTCGACCGCATCGCATCGGTGGACACTCCCGACTCGCTGACGGCGGTGGTCCACTACCGCGAGGTGTACGCACCGTATCGCCTGCAGTTCGTCCGCGGGACGCTGCCGAAGCATGTCCTCGACGGCCGGAACATCGACGCCGCCACCGACTACAACCGCAAGCCGCTCGGCACCGGGCCGTACCGCGTCGTCGAGTGGAAGACGGGTGAGTACATCCTGCTGGAAGGCGTGCCGGACTACTGGCGCGGCGCGCAGTTTCCGAAAATCAAGCGTCTGCTGTTCAAGTTCCTGCCGAATACGACCACGCGCATCAATCAGCTCAAGTCCGGTGAGGTGCAGCTGGTGGCACTGGTGCCGTGGGACAAGGTGCGTGAACTGCGCGGCCTGCCGAACATCCGGCTCAACCAGGTGGTCGGCAACGGGTACGAGCATGTGACGCTCAATCAGAAGCGCTTCACTCCGTTCGCCGATGTCACCGTGCGCCGGGCGATGGCCCATGCCATCGATCGCGACCTGATCGTGAACACCCTGCTCGACAGCCTCGTCACGGTGGTCAACGGCCCGATCCAGCCGCTCTCGAGCGCGTACGAAAAGAACGTCACCAGCTATCCCCATGATCCGTCGCGTGCGCGCGCACTGCTCGACTCGGCCGGCTGGATCGCCAGTGCGGACGGGATTCGCGTGAAGGGTGGCAAGCGCCTCGCGTTCACCCTGATCACGCAGTCCGGATTCGCGATCCGCGAGAATGTGTCGCAGGCGCTGCAGAAGCAGTTCCGCGACGTCGGCATCGACGCCAGCGTCCGACTGATCGACGGGACCTCGATCAGCAGCATCTGGTTCAAGGGTGACTTTGACGCCATGCTCCACTGGTGGCAGCAGGGTGCCGATCCGGAGATGACGCTCTTCTTCGCGTCGGATCGAATGCCGCCCGCCGGCCGCAACATCAACTACTTCAAGGATGATTCGCTGACGGCGATGCTGTATGCCTCCGATCGCACCGCCGATGAGGGGAAACGCATCGACCTGCTGAAGGCCGCGCAGCGGCGCCTCTCGGTCCTCATTCCGGAATTGCCGTTGTACAACACGGCGAAAATTGACGCCGTGCCGGCGCAGCTGCAGGGGTTCACCGGCAATCCCACCAATGCCGGTCCATTCTGGAATGTCTACCAGTGGCAGCTGACTCCGCGCTAGTGTCGCACCCTCCGACTGGTGGAGCACTGCGTGAGTGAGGCTGGCCGGTGATTCGCTTCGTCGTGCGACGACTGGTGCAGAGCGTGCCGCTGCTGCTGGTGATCTCGCTGCTGATCTTCGCGCTGATCCATGCCGCGCCCGGTGGGCCGCTCTCCACCTATCTCGAGAATCCCAATGTGCGGCCGGAGGACATCGAGCGGCTGCGCAAGGCGATGGGTCTCGATCGCCCACTTGGCATGCAGTACCTGTCGTGGCTCTGGGCGTTCGTTCGCGGTGACTGGGGCTTCAGCTACGCGGATGGGCGGCCCGTGCTCGATCGCCTCGTCGAACGGATTCCAGCCACCCTCGAGCTGATCGGCGTGGCGTGCGTGATGGCCCTCATTGCCGCGCTCCCGGCCGGGATCCTGGCGGCGGTGAACCGTCGGTTCGATCGCGTCAGCTCGATATTCGCCGTGGCCGGCATCTCGCTGCCGGTGTTCTGGTTCGGCCTGTTGCTCCAGCTGGTCTTCGCGGGCGCACTGGGGTGGCTGCCGTCATCGGGTCGCGCGTCGTTCGATGGCGGTGACTTCGTCGATCGCGTGGCGCATCTCATCCTTCCGGCAACGGTGCTGGCGGCCGCGCTCTCCGCGGCCTGGTCGCGCTACCTGCGCCGCGCGATGCGTGACACGGTGGCACGCCCGTTCATTCGTGCCGCGCGTTCGCGCGGGCTCAGCGAGCGCACGCTGCTGCTGCATCATGCGCTGCCCAACGCATTACCGACGTTCGTGACCGTGGTGCTGCTCGACATCTCGATGATGGCATCCGGTGCGGTCGTCACCGAGAGCATCTTCGCCTGGCCGGGCATCGGCAGCCTGTTCACGGAAGCACTCGGCAAGCGGGACTACGCCGTGCTGATGGCATTCCTGATGTGCGGCTCGGTGGCGGTCATGGTGCTCAACCTGGTGGCCGATCTGGCGGTGCACACCCTCGATCCTCGCACGCGGGATGCCGCGTGAGCGCGAGCACGCAGACCAACGGCAGCGCCAGCGCACCAACGAACCGTGCCCCGCTCGTCGCGGCGTGCCTCCTTGGTGCGCTCTTGCTCGGTGCCATGCTGGCGCCGGCGCTGGCACCGTTTGCGGTGGACGCGCTGGATCTCGCCAATCGTCGCGCCTCACCATCGTCGCGGCACTGGTTCGGGACTGATGAACTGGGCCGCGACGTGATGACGCGCGTCCTCTTTGGTGCCCGGGTCTCGCTGGCGATCGGACTCGTCTCGGCGCTGGTCAGCGCGGCGATCGGGGCCGCTGTCGGTGCCACCGCAGGCTACGCCGGCCGCGTGGTCGACGACATCCTGATGCGCATCACCGACGCGATGCTCGCGATCCCGCGGCTCCCGCTGCTGATGATCACTGCCGCCGTGCTGCAGCCGAGCGTGCCCGTGCTGGTGCTGCTGGTGGGCCTGGCCGGGTGGATGGAGACCGCGCGCGTCGTTCGGGCCGAGGTGCTGTCGCTCGCCGCACGGGATTTCGTTGCTGCCGCGCGCGCGATGGGCGCCTCACCGTTTCGCGTCGTGCTGCGTCACGTGCTGCCGGGCGTCATCCCCGCCGCCGCAGTCGCCACGACGCTCGCCGTCGGCAGAGGGATCCTGCTCGAGAGTGCACTGAGCTTCTTCGGCGTCGGGGTCCAGCCACCGACGGCCAGCTGGGGCAACATGTTGTACCAGGCGCAGACCACGATGACCAGCGAACCGTGGCTCGCCATCTTTCCGGGTGCGATGATCTTCCTCACCGTCCTGGCCTGCAACGCGGTTGGCGATGCGATCGGAGCGGCGCGCGGCTGAAGCGGCAGGCCGCGTTCCCGCAGCGGCGCGCACGATAATCAGGCCATCAGTAGCCGCGATCTCGATCCACGACCCAGCGCGGGGTCTCGCCGCGCTCGAACATCGCCAGACACTCGACGAAGCCATGTACTGCTCCCTCGATCGTCGTCAGGCCTGAGACGTGTGGCGAGATCATCACCCGCGGATCGTCCCACAACGGTGACGTGGCCGGCAACGGTTCGACCTCGAACACATCGAGCGCGGCACCGCGCAGCCACCCCGCATCGAGGGCGCGTGGCAGCAGTGCCTCGTCGACCACGGCCCCGCGACCGGCATTCATCAGGAATGTGCCGCGGCACGCGCTCAGCACCGTGTCGCCGACCAGCCCACGCGTGGCCGGTGTCAGTGGCAGCGTCAGGATCAGCCAGTCCGCCTCGACAGCGACGTGCGCCAGCGACTCGGTGGACACGACATCGGAGAATACCGCAGGATCACCGCGACCAGTTCGCGACACGCCCGTCACGCGACAGCCGAGCGCCGCGAAGAGGCGACCGACATGCGTGCCCACGTCACCGGTGCCCAGCACCACCGCGTGTGTGCCGCGGAGCGTGCCGACATCACTCGGCGCCCAGCGGTGCTCGCGCTGTGCCGCGGCCAGCTCATTGAGCTTCGTGACGGAAGCCAGGGCCCGCGAAAGCGCCCATTCGGCGATCATCGGACCGAAGGACTCCGGCGTGCGCGTCAGCACGATCTCGCGCGGCAGTTCCACCGGGTGCAGCCACGAGTCGACCCCCGCGCCGGTGCTCTGCACCCAGCGGACGTTGCCCATCGTCGGCAAGGCGGGACGCTTGAACCCGAGGTACGCGTCCGCCCAGGCCAGATCGTCGTCGGTCACCTCCGTAAACGGCTTGCCACGGATCTCGAGGTCAGGCCGGTCGGCGGAGAGCTGCGCGGCCATGGCCACGTGCGCGTTCTGGCCGATGACGACACGACGGATCGGAATGAGCGGAGCCATGGGGTTGGGCGGAACGCGTGGCGGAAGCGAACGAAGGACCGAAAGGCCGGCACACCGACGCGCGCCAACGGCGCAGGGTGAATTAGCCCGAGTCGAAGCTAATGCCCTGACGCGCACGCGGCCGAATTCCACCGCGGAGTGGAGCCCATTCCTCGACGTGCCGATACCAGAGACGTATGAGCTGGTCACACGGTCAACGTCCTCGCCTCGCGAACGTCATCTGGAACGCCGGCACGGCCTTCGGCGCGGTGGCGTGCCGACACTGACCGCGCCCGAAAGCACCGCGCGCGCGGTGGCCGTCGACCCCGTCGTTCAGCAGCTGCTGATGCGATTCGTCGGCGCGCTGAATCGCCGACGCGCCTATGCGGCAACACATCCGATGGTGCAGGCGGCCGAAGCGCAGCTGCACGAGTCGGCCACCGCCGCGCTGACGACCCGCCCGGTCATCAGCATCGGCGTTGCGAAGACCGAGTTGCTCATCGACGGCGACCCATACGTCACCAGGAGTTCCTTCGCACGTGAGCTGGCGACGCGCCTGCATCGCCGGGGCGTTGGTGCCGTCACGATGCAGGTCGGGCTACCGCTGCTGCAGGTGCGAGAGATGCTGGCGTGGTTGGCAACCGAACCGCCCGATCCTGGCAGCGCGGCCCACGACACGGCGCCGATCCTGAGCGGGATCAGTGTCAGCGCCATCGCGTACGACCAGTTGACGTTCAGCGCCAGTGACCACGCGACCAACGACAACGCCGACCAGATCTGGCACACCCTGGCCCAAGTGGCCGGTGCCGGGGTCGTCGAGGCTGATCTGCATGGCCCCGGTGGCGTGGACGAGGGGGAGAAGGGTCGAATCATCACGCGACTTCGCAGCGCGATCCACGAGCCCGAGATCGCACATCGCACCGCCATCGCCTTCATGGATCTCGCAGGCCGGGCGATCGTGTCCCCACGAGAGCAGCGCGAGCGGATCGGCAACCAGCTCAATCAGGCGTTGACGCAGATCGGCGAATCATCGTTCGGCCCGGTCATCCGCGCGCTGGGTGAGCGGGCGGCACAGCAGCGGTTCATCTCGCAGGTGGTCGACGTCCTGCCGGCCGCCGCAATCACCCGCTGGCTGCAGGTCGCAGCACAGGCGCAGGGTCAGCAGATGTCCCATCACATGCTACGCCTGCTCACCAAACTCTCGACGTTCGCCGAGGCGTCCGGCACACCGGCGGCACAGGGCGTCTTTCGTGGCGCAGCGCAGGAGCTGGTGAGCGGGTGGGCACTCGATGACCCGAACCCGGAGGAGCACGCATCCCTGCTGGACCGGATTGCGATGCACGAGCGGGTGGCGGCAGGCAAGCTGCACGCGGCCAGCGCTGGCACGCTCGCCGAAATCGAATCGTCGCGACTGGTGCAGATGGCGCTCGAGATCGATGTCGCCGGAGAAGACGCGGTGGCCGCAGCGGAAGCCATCGTCTCACACGGCAACGGAGCGGCGATGCTCCAGTGGATCGACACCGCTGGCGTGACCGAGGCCTCGCACACACTTCGTGCAATCGCCACCAGCGAAAAAGCGGTGCGTCAGCTGCTCCTCAATGAACCAGTCGATCGACTGCAAGCGCGTTCGCTGCTCGAACGACTGGACGTCACGAGCACCAGCACACTGCTCGACGTCCTCGAAGCCGCCGAGGCGCGCGGTACGCGGATGATCGTGCGCCAGCGGCTCTCCGAGTTTGGTGACGCGATCGTACCGGATCTGCTGGCGCGACTCGACGACGCCCCGTGGTACCTCATCCGGAACGTACTCACGCTCCTGCACGAGATCACGACCCGCGCCGGGGGAGTGGGCGCGGGCATGGGCGCCATGGCCCACCTGCTGGATCACCAGCAGGTGCAGGTCCGGATGGAAGCGTTTCGCGTGTTGATTCTGGATGCCCAGCAGCGCGACGTCGTCATCCGGCATGCCCTGCGCGACAGCAATGAGCGGATGATCATGCTGGCATTGCAGGTGCTCGGCGAATCCGCCGCGAGCACCGAGGCGTCGACGTCCCTGTCGCGGGATCTGGTGTTGGAGCTGCGAGCGATGGTGGATGCCGGTACACGCGGCGACACCCTTCGCGCGCGCACGATCCGTGCGATGACTGCGCTGAAGAATGATGAGCAGCGCGATTGGCTGATCAGCCATGTGACCCGCCGGTCACGTATCCTGCGTCGACTGACGCTGACCGATCCAACGCATACGGCGGTCGCAGCGGTGCAGGCGCTGCAGCTGACCTATGCCCGCGATCCGGTCGCGATGCCCGTGATCGAACTGGTTCGAAAGGAGGGGCACGATCGACGGTGGCTGTGGCGCGACACCGCAAGTCACGTGGAGCATGGTTCGTGACACTCACCATCGAGTTCCTGACCGCACTCGGTCAGGCCTTCGCGGCGCTCGCGCTCTACGGTGACGGTCACCCGATGCGTCAGAAAACCATCGCGCGGCTGCTGTCGATCCTGCACCGGCGACTCGAGGGAGACGTCTCGCTGCGGATCTCCTTCATCGACACCGAAGTGATCGTCGACAACCGACCGCTGGCCGAGCTGCGCGGATGGGAATGGACGACCCGGTTGTCGGCGGCGGGCATCCAGCGACTCGAAATCGCGCCGCAGCCGCTGCCAACGGCGGCCGACCTCGACGCGATGCTGGGAGCAATGCGCGCGCGCTTCGCCGCGCCAGCGGAGGCATCCCGACCATGGTC
>ENA-ORBV01007655-ORBV01007655.1-microbial-mat-metagenome-genome-assembly--contig:-NODE-7655-length-18489-cov-5.589724_pt1 | contig 18489 bp, 15 predicted proteins | sample MGYA00237777_ERZ505514 | MGnify/ENA primary metagenome ERZ505514 (study PRJEB26160, sample SAMN06269048) | microbial mat metagenome | isolation source: Oligotrophic lake microbial mat | place... | reverse complement strand
TTTAATGATCCGGCGACCACCGAGATCTACACCTCTCTATTCGTCGGCAGCGTCAGATGTGTATAAGAGACAGTTACGGAACCGGGTTTGTTGCTTCGAAATATGCATCAAGGAGAACTCCGAGGCCGTGCCTTGGACAGTATTATGGAATGTGCGGATCGGCACGCCCACGACGAGGAAAGAGAAACATCCCCCGCCTGCTCGGTGGTCACGGACTTTACGGAAATTCTCATGCGTTCGGGACCCGCGGCCGTTCTGCAGTTTCCCATTTTTCCGGCCGACAATCGCACGACCTTGGTCGGATTCATTGGGACGTCTATTTTTTGGGAGGAAGTACTGACCGATGTGTTTCCGGATTTTATTCATGGTCTGGATTGTGTCCTTACCTCCGGAACGGGAGCATCGTACACGTACACCATTCAGGACGGAGTACCTGTGCTGGTGGGACCGGGAGATCTTCACGACCCAGATTATCAACATCATGGGCGGTCCGTCACACTCTTTGACGACAAAGATACAGATGCCACAGCTTCTATTTCCTATACTCTGACAATCTACCCCTCCCAAGAATTGTTTGATGAATTTTATACCAATATTCCCATTTTTGTATCCGTGGGATTTGTCATGGCCATTTTGCTGTGCATTGCCGTTTTCTTTGTCTATGACCATTTTATGCAGTACGAGAGCAATCAACGCAAAAAGGTGTTGGACTTGAAACGCCGGTTTGTCCGCTTTGTCTCGCACGAAATTCGGACACCGCTCAACGTGGTGTGTATGGGTCTGGAATTGTTACAAGCCGAACTAAATGCTTCCATATCAGCAGAACAACAGCAGGACGGCAATACTTATAATTATGGTGGCGCGGAGGAGAAGGAGGAGAAGCATCCATTGGTGATCAACGACAACACAAAGGACAGTGAGATTATTCCTTACTGCTTGGACTTGACCATGGATATACTCGAGAATACCAACACGGCCGTTGCCGTTCTCAATGACTTGTTGAATTATGACAAAATTGAATCGGGAACCTTCAAGCTCGAAATGGGAAAAGTTGATATTTGGCAGCTGGTACGGAAAACAACATCGGAATTTTCCATTCAAGCTCGAAACCGGAATATTTCCTTACATGTTAGCGTTGCAGACGAAGAAGATCAGCGCGAAAGGGACAAGTTCCATGTTCAGGGTGATGACATTCGCTTAGCGCAAGTCATTCGAAATTTGGTCTCCAATGCGCTCAAATTCACACCAGAAAAGGGCAGCATCACAGTCACGGCTGAATGTCTTTCTCAGGATAATCAAGCCAAGAACGATGCTAATACAAGGGCAACGAAAGCGATTTCCCGGGCTATGGATCTCAGTGCTAGTATTAATGCAGGCCCCCAAAAAGCAGATTCCGTGGGTGTGGTCCGCATTACCGTGAAAGATAATGGCGCTGGTCTCTCAAAGGATCAACTGAGCCAGCTCTTTGGCGAATATGTACAATTTGACGCCAACAAATTGCAATCAGGAGGTGGCAGTGGACTCGGTCTTTGTATTACTAAGGAGATCGTCGAGCATCACGGAGGAACCATCACGGCACAGTCCCGAGGTCGTGGCAGCGGTACAAGCTTCGTCGTGGAACTTCCGTTGCAGGAAAATGGAACATCCCAAGATTCCAGTCTCGCGCTCGAAGGTGATGCGGTAGCAGAGACCATACTGCATGGTTCCTTGAGCCATCGTCGTCGCCACCATCATATCTTAGTGGTAGATGATGTTATTTTGAATACCAAAATGCTGGTTCGCCTCTTGCAACGTGCAGGCCATACCTGTGCTGTAGCTACGAATGGCCAAGAAGCCATTGAAGCCTTTCAAGCGAACCGTGCCGACATGGACTTCGATCGCAGTACGAAGTCAGTTTCTGACAGCAATGGCAATGATGAGTGCCCCGCCGTCTTTGACACAATTCTTATGGATTATGAAATGCCGCTTCTCAATGGACCCGACGCTACCAAGCAATTACGAGCGATGGGGTGCCAGGCTCGCATCATTGGTATCACAGGAAATGTTTTGGCAGAAGATGTCTCCTTTTTCAAGACCAGTGGAGCAGATCATGTCCTACCTAAGCCTGTCTCTCTGGCAGCTGTGGAGGCATTGTGGCAGAGCCGACGCGCCCCAGGAAAGTGACACTGCAGCTACTTAAAGAGAGGGAGAAATCTATGGATTCATTGACTAGTTTTTTCGTGGTCAACGGGTACTGGACGAGGTTGCTAGGGTTCGTGCTAAGCCGGAAAGGCCGACGATAGAAGAAGGTGTACCCTAGTCGTACTACTTACTGAAGGTGACTAGGATAGGTTCTTGCATCCGAGCAGGAGAACGTGTCAATTCGCGGCAGAAGTTGCCGTGAAATGTTTGAAAAAACGTAAATGTTCTGACTGGGTTCTTGTACCGGAGCAAGAGAGCGCCTCAGCTCGCGGGAGAAGTTGCGGTGAGATTTTGGAAAACATAAATGTTCGAATGAACGACCTTTTGCTGACTCCGTTTCATGTGAACTTCCCGTTCACGGAGACTGCGAGTGCGACAACCCCAAGAAATGCTGTTAAATCAAATTCAGAGTAGCATCGGCATTGGTCAGATCCGGAGCGTAAATTTCCAATAATTAGCTGAAGCCGTTAGGGTATACTTTGTCGTAAAAACGGCGGGTGGATAGAGAGACAGTGTTTTTTTCGGAGCAACGCACGACTCCAGCTCCGATTGCTGCTAATCGAAATACACTTCATCTGGCAAAAGCCGCCCCTCTGCTGTGCAATCATAAAATAAACCAGTCTACATCCCAAACCGATCGGGTCTCTCTCCTGACAACATCACAACAAGCACCAACTACTACCCAGTCCATCATGAAGATGCCATCAAGCTTCCTCCTTTTGTTCTCGATTCTTCCCTCTCTGACCCTTGCGTCCTTCTCAACTACAATTAGCAATGACGACCCCGATTTTCTGGACCTTCTCGAAGATCGAGGCTTCGATAAAAAAGCTAGTCCATTTGGTAGGACTTCACAAACTCCTGGAAGCCCGACTCTGAATCCCCAGAACCAACCCGCTCTGGCTGAAGAAAAAAACACGGACTGGGACGCGAGCTCGGATTCAGAAGAAAGCTTCAATCCACCGACTTTCAGCTATGATTGGAACTCGCCGAAGACCAAGAAAAGATCAAAGAAAAAGCAAGGCACCACGAAGAAAATGATGATGAGCAAGCCGTCTACCAAAAACAACCACCCAAAGCCTTCCTCGTCACCATCCGTCAAGCCGTCCACTGCGAGGATCCCTGAGCCGACGAAACAGCCTTCCTTGTCCCCATCCGTCAAGCCGTCAATAGTTAATAGCCCTGAAACGGCGAAACCTTCCTCGTCACCATCCCCCAAGCCGTCTAAGAGCCCCGAGACGGCGAAGCCTTCTTCGTCGCCCTCCGTCGAGCCGCCAACGACTAAGAGCCCGGAGCCGACGAATCCTTCCTCGCCACCCTCCGTCGAGCCGTCAGCGACTAGGAGCCCGGAGCCGACGCCCATGGCAACAGAGGATGAAGCATTGATGACAACGGATCCACCTTCTCTTTCTCGTGTGATTTCCTTTTCTGTCCCAACTGCCCCCCCCTACTCTCACAACAACGGCCTCGCCAACTGGTGCGCCTGTGCAACAAGTCTGTGCCTGTTCCCCAGTCCTTTATGATCTACAATGTAAGCGAGCAATATCTGCTCGATGTTCAACTTCATTTTGTAGGAAATATATCTGACATCTTATTCTTAATTTTTTCTGGATTGCTACTCAGTTGATTTTAGTCTGGATTGTGACGATACGAGCATTGACTACGGCAACGGAGGGATTGGGGGAGCTGATTGTTCTGTTACCCCACTTGAGAACACAGATATAACCGACCTGGTCCCTGTATTGGTGACGGAGATTCGTATCCTGTAAGTAATTGTGACTGGAATAAGTGATCATCCTCTCTTCCTGCCTGTTTCTGCAGTCTCCTTAGCTTACAGTCATGCTTGTTTTACAAACATCACGTTACAGTGAACTTGGCCAGAACGTCAGGGTAATGGCAGTGACTGACGAAGTGGCCGACTATTTGGATGGCTCTACGTTCAGCTTTGACCCGGTATCCAAATCTGGACAAGAGGCGCTGCGAGGTGTGCAATTCATTGCCATTGGAGAAAACGCAGCTGGAGCAAGTCTTCTACTTCAGGCAGTGGTATTGTTTACGAATGACTGTGGTATATTTCCCGTACTGAATGACGGAGACAGTCTTGGTTGGGTCGTTTTTGTAAGCCGTTTGGTTGTTTGTGTTTACTGCGGTCGGTGTTTTGCGCTCCCCAACCTTGCAGCCGTACTGATGCTCATGTTGTCCCCTCTTTTTCATCAGGCCTTCTCCATCGCTCCCCCAGCATCGATCTGCCCAGCGGTTTGAAATTACGACAACAGGATGACCCGTTTCACTCATTTCATATAAAAATAATAATTTAATGAACAACAATTACCGTATCATAATTATTTTGTATTTTCCACACGCAAAAATCTAGCAAAGAGACTATCTAAAAACCAAAAAAGCATTTCGCCCTTTATGCCTGCGAGGCAGCTTTCTTTTTCTTCATGGCCTCCCGCATTTTAATGACATACGAATCATCATCCGCTAGAACCTTGGAGCCCGCCGGAGCGATTTCTTCCTCGGGGCTGGCTTCATCGCGGGTGTACTTTTGGACCGTCTCCAACATGACCGTCATGTCCTCGGGGGACACGGCATCGTCCTTGCTGTAACGACCCGACTTGATCTCGCCGGGTTTGATCACCTTCAAGGCCTTGCTTATCTTGGCCACGTCCTCGCCCTCTTTCGTTTTGGAATCACGGTTGGTACTTCTCCATCGAATGATGGGTTGCGGACCTCCTCCGCCCATTTGCATCCAAGGATGGGCTCGGATTTGTTGAATGCACAACCGATCGCGTGGGTTCAACCACAACATGCGTTGCAACAAGCACAAGGCATTGGCACTGAGCGGATATCCCTGTTGGAGCAAGTAGGGTTCAATCCATCCGTCGGTAAATTTTTGAAATTTGACATCGGACGGATCGGGCATTTGCCATGGAACTTCTCCTGTCAGCATAATGTACATGATGACACCACAGGCCCACATGTCCACGGCAAATCCATCAAAACCTTCTTGATTATGGGGGTTGTACACTTCGGGGGCCATGTACTTGAGCTTGCCCGCAGGACCCTGCGGAGCAATGAGACGGCGCCGTCCATTTTGGTCAAAGGGAATGGGGAGACTCATTCCCAAATCAATAATGACGGCCTTGTCATTGTGAATCATGACATTTTCAAGCGACAAATCTCGATGAGCGACTCCAGCATTGTGCAAGGTTTCGAGGCTCTGTTTGGGAGAGAGAGAAAATCAAAAAAATATATATGTCAAAAAGTCAAAACAAACTTGGAAGGGCACCCAAACCAAGGAGGGACCAGTATACTACAGGACTTACATTTAAGATTTGATGCATCCAGTGCTTGGCTTCGTCTTCCGTGAATCGTCCCACATTGCCGACGCGATCAAACAATTCACCACCATTGCAATAGGGCATGACCAAATAGCAATAGTGTTCGTCCGCCAACCAATCTTGGGGCAGAATAATGCCGGTGCGTTCCATGGCGGCTGCGGGACTCTCAAAGGCTCCTCCAGCGACCAAAAAGATGTGTTGCATGGCACCATGTTCGCGACGAGGATGTTCGGCACTGTTCAATTGCTCGGCTTGTTGCAAGAGCTGTAAAGAAGCCTGCTTGATGGCGACCATCCGACCCGTCGTTTCCCAGTGCGTAATGTTGGCGTCCAAACCAAAGGCTTCCGGTCGTTGAAGCTCTTGTCCAACCCACACCACACCAAACATGGCCTTGCGGATTTGTTGCTGGAGCCAGTACGCACGATCGGACGAATGTTCCAGTAAGAGGCAGGTCGCCTTGTAGAATTGTCCCGTCGATTCGTCCCACACACGTTGCTTCAAGGCATCGCAAGGATGAGGAGCAAATTCTTCGTAAGAAGGAGGTTGAAAAGCAGGACCCTGCGGGTAGTCGGCATTGTAATCAAAGGTGATTTGGTTTTGGGGAGGGGCAAAGGCGGGAGGAGTCACTTGACGGGTCACGGACGAGTTCATCGTCTGCGTGGGCATCTGCGGCATCCCGCAGGATCCTCCTTCAAAGTAGTCATTAAAGTCGTTGTTGTTGAGCATGTGATCAAAGGATTCCATGACGATGTTGATGTTGTTGTATAGTAGTAGTATAGTAGAAGTAGAAGTAGGTTGTCCCTGATTGTATGGTATTGTCTTTGACGACGGGATAGTGGTTACTGTCTTGTTACTGTTGAAAGTTTATGAACAGAGGTGGGCTGATCGGTCATATGGTACTACTAGCTAGCTACGACGTAGTACAGTCAGTAGTGAGTGAGTGTTCTTGCCGCTGTGGCTGCATAGTACAGTTGAGTAGAGAGAACTTTTACCTGTACGACGTACCAACCGAAGGAAGAGTTTCATGCATGGCTTGTTGGTTTCCTTCTTCCGTGGAGTCCACTGGAGCTCACTGGAGTCGTCTGGATTCACAGAGGCGACTTACGGTCCATAATGAGATATGGAAGTCCAGTACCATCGAAAAGCCTGACGGGTTTTGACCGGGGCAATACATATTATTAATTCGCTACAAACACGGGATACGATCGACTCGATCGACTGATTGCTGGTTATGACCGCTAATTAATGTCTGACTACCGTTCCATAACTACTAACGCGACGTACATTGTAGTCACAGTGCGACCCGCGCGTGGAGTCAACAGGACAACAAATTTTTGCCCCCAACTGCTAGACCTCTAGTCAAGTGGGGTCTGTCCAGATTTCATTGACACAAGAGACTAAAAATTGTGTGGTTGTGTGCAGTGACAGCACAATGCGTGTGTGACATGACAGTGATGCGCATCATGCGCATTGACACGCATTGTTGTGCACAATGCGTGTTTTGTGCATTGAACACGCACTGACTAACTAGCCAACTAACCAACTGACTGACTAACCAACCAACTGGCAGACTCACTAACCAACTAGCTGAGCAGCCAACTAGCTAATGAACCAACTGGCTGACCAAATGACCAATTGGTGCTCTTGGTTGTTGAGATGTGGACAATTCAGTCCTCGCAAATGTTTTCAATGTTTTCATGGTTAATGAAATGATTCTCAGTGGGCTACACCAAGAAACTTCAAAGTTAGAACTTGTGAACCCCTGGACAAGTTTGAGCACAAAATCATTTTTCTCTGAACCAGCTAATGTCAAGGCATCCCATTTGACCACCTTAACCAAATTGCCACAAATTCTAGAGCTTGAGAGACAAGGTTGGGCACCATTGAATGGTTTCAAAAGTGTCTCAAATCAAGCTAACTTGTGGAGACAAGGACACATGGGGGTGCACAGAATGTGCCTAAGAACAATGCCAGGCAAATGGGGCCAAATCAAGATGTAGTTGTGCAACACAACCATTTCTGATCAGTCTGGTGGTCGGGAGCATGGCAAGTGCTAGGAAGCATGACAGCAGGGGGCATGCACCCCTGCATGTGCCAGTGCTGCTGGTTAGCCAAGTTGGCATTCTAAAAAATAAGTGTCTACCAATTACCACCAGGGTTTAGGCCTGTCAACAATTGATTGGCTAAAGAGATGGCTATTCTATTGGATTGTAATAAAACATGAAGGAAACCTATTTAGCATGTAATTTGGTCAGACCCCCTAATAGTACAGCAATAAACTATGTGACCTTGGTGGTGTTCTTCTTGTTGGGGGAAAAGTTTAGTATCCCTTCCAAGCTCTCCTGTTGTCAAGAACTTTGTCATACCAAGAGTCACAGGCATGGCACTTGAAAAGTGAGAACTCCTCCGGGATATCCTTCAAAGCTTTGCGACCCATAAAATCCAACATGAACCCATTGGAGATGGGCTGCATGAAGACCCCGTCCAGTTCATCTGCTTCCTTTCCAAGGTAAACACATCCGGGGGCGGCATTAGCGGCGACCAATGTGGAGCAATGTACCGCCCTGCCCAAATACTCTGCTTTTCCTGTGACAGGGTTTGGCCACATAGATTCGAAGACGCCTTCGTGCACTCCGATTTTCACTTTCTCGACCAGAGAAATCTCGCATACTTTCTCCTTCTCCAGCAGTTCCTGCACCGCAAGTCCAAAACGAACAGCAGCTACTACATTCCCAAACGCAAAAGTGAAGTCATTGCACTGATACCCGTCATGTTCAGCGAGAGCCGCGCTGATTCGCTTCACCAGTGCTGCCAACACAAGACTTGGATCTGTGGTCGATATCTCGATCTCGAATGTATTCATTGCCACGATTGACACCACATTACCGTCACCACAAGGGGCGTCACTGAAAGAACGGCCGACTAGCTTCGCTGTTTTGACCGGTGGAAATACACGCCCTGAAACACGGGCAAGGGTGCCTTGTGGGGTGAGACGCCGGCTTTGGGCATAATCAAAGGCTAATGAGGCCGGTACCAGTTGTAGCACATTCTTGATGGTAATTCCATCCTGCAGTTCATTGCTTTTTGTCTGCAGAACATGCGAGCCTTGGTCCACGACCTGAGGTGATCCAAGCGAACATTCCACAAATTGAGAGGCAATATTCCAGACATCACATGTCATCAAAATTTGCCCCCCGTACCCCATTTGATGCAGGCTTGTGCAAATATTGAAGGTCTCTCCGGCGAAGACAGTACGTCCAGAAGCTTCATCAGTTGTGGTTTCAACAGCTCCGCAATGAACTGCCATACGAACTTGCAGGCCCCGGAAACCGCGACTGGAGTCTTCCGAGGCGTCCGGTAGTTTCAGAATATCCTCACTCCACGGGGCTGTGTAAAGTGCTTCTTGGGCTTCCAAACAGAACTTGACCGCGTCTAAAACATCCGAGAACGCAACATAAAACGTACCCCCGTCATTCATTACCTCGAAGCCTCCATGGTCTGCAATTGTTGCTCTCACAATGGCATCGTGAAGCGCAACAGCTTGCTCCATGGCATCCGAGTTTGCCACCCTCAAAGCATCAGCACCCTGGACGTCCGTAACGATCAGAGCTGCATATTCTTCCGGGAGAACAAGGCCTGAATCCGTTGACTTTTCGTCCTCCAAACAAGGTCGCGGAGCACTGTTGTAATGCAGGAGTCGACTTCTCTCTTCTTCGAGTCGTTTCATTTCGCGGCCCAAGGACCATGAGTCGTACTGCTGGGCAATAAAGCTCGCCAATTGTTCTTGTTGCACTTCTTCGGCTCGCCCAAAGGTGGGCCGAGCCTCGTGGTTGAGACAAAACAGGACGCCAACCGCCCTTCCTCGAATGATAATCGGTGCACCACTGTAAAAGCCGACATTGGCCTTTTTCTTCCAAAAGGAAATACTCTGATCTCGAGCCACATCGTGGACGACAAAGGATTGATGCTCTGGAGTCATAAGGGCATAGTTGCAAACTGCAACGCTACGATCCATTCTCGTCCAAAAAGGTTCCCCAGTCGTCGGATGGCGCCGGACTAGCTCTGTCTCTTCTTGAAAGAAGCGAAGTTTGGCATCCGTCATGACAGGGAAAAAAATATTAGACTTGGAATGATCAAGCAGGCAGATCCCTACAAAGCCCGTCTGGAGGAGAGTTGCAGTCATGTCCACAAGGGATTTAATGTTTCCAGCTTCTGTCGAGAGAGGGTCAAGCTCAATGAGACCCAATGATTTGACGAAAGCGACCCGTTCCATATCTGATTCTCCAACTGGGGTCGGGTCTACGGGGAAGCCGAGGAGAGGTTGATAGTAGTCAGGACCCAAGTGAAGTCGTTCCGAGGGCTTGGCCTGGTAGGCTTGTCCCCAGTAAATCAAATTACTGCTTCGGCGGTAGAACTCTGGGCTGGTGGGAATGCCGGTGTCCGAGGCTGTTTCGTCCGGGTACGGGAAGAGTGTTTTTCGGTCGGCGACTTGAGAGGCAGTGACGGCTCGGACGGGACCAAAGGGAGGTGCTATGATGCGATCATCTCCACGCGCCTTTGCCATTTGAGCCTGTCTCTTGAGGTCTTCGATATCCCGGGCGAGATTACGGTTGCGATCCAGGACGGCTTGGCGACGCTCGAGCTGTCGCTCAGTTTCTTCCGCCAGAAATTTGAGGATGGCCTGAATTTGAGTGGCATTCTTGAGGCTCCGAGCGTCTTCAACAATACAACAAACTGTTCCAATGCGCATGGATTGAAACTTGATGATATGACCGTAGTAGGTGGAATTGCCGGCTTTAAAGCCTTCTTTGCACACTTCCAGTGGGACATCCTCGACCCGAAAGTCTGTGGTTTGTCCAAGAATAAAAGGCCTGCAAATTTCATAAGTACCAGGATTATCAAAGTGAACCCTCGCTCGTTTCAGGGGATCCTGGTCGCTGTCGCCTTGTAGGATCGTAGACAAGCCATTCACTCCTATTCCACCGTCTGGGTCGAGAAGGCTGACCCCAGAGTAGACACTGCCTTCAACACCGGTAAAGACTTCCGTGGCCATTTGATGGAACGGCTCGAGCTCGGGAGAATCCAGAGGTGCCGTTTTGGGCAAATGAAAAGACTTGACCGTCTCCAATTGACGGCTACTAACTACCAGAGGCACAGGAACAGGATAGTGAATATTGTTAACTTTCTCGACCTCTTCCTTTTCTTCTTTTTCTTCCGGTTCCGGGCTTAAACGGCGAACTTCCAGGCTTCCTTGGCTACTAGACGCGAAGCCGGACCTGGACGTGGTGGACCTGACGCTTGCTGGCGAGTCCATGGTAACTTCCGAAACATCTGTGAGAGTATGCGCCGTGAACGAAGACCGGCTTCTGGAGAAGCTGGTTTCCTTCAATTCTTTGGCTGTCTCGCCTCTGCGGGCCCCCGCTGCAGCCTTGGCCTTGTTCCATTCTTCAGCAACTTCTTTTGGTGCAAAAAGTTGGTAATCTCGAGGCACGCCAAAGTTTCCTTCAGTTCTTCATCTGTCTCGAGGGACGCCAAGAGTTCTCCATCCACCGCATTCCCGGCAATGGTGTCACCATACACTTCATATTTGCAGCCCAGTTGAAGAACAAAGTTCTTGACTTCCTCGACTGTGAGTTGCTCCAAAGGAGTAATGGATGAGCTGTGCGAAGCGCCCATTGTGCAAGTAGTAGTGATTCTGTATGTTGGCGTTTCGTTGACACAAAAACGAATTTTGTGTGAGGTGGAAAGAGGGAGGTTTTGGGATGGAGCGATACTTGGTGGTACAGCAAACTTCTATTGGGGCCATTTTGTGATGAACGTGATCACTCCTCCACTAGCTAGTTAGTACCGATAATTGCCATATGGCTATGAAATCCTTAAATAAACCTCGCGACTGAGATTACGAAGAGTCTTTACTATCTTAGATTTGTACAACCTTGTTCGTCCAAGCCGGAGAGATTAACTCGAAAACGGAAGAGTTTTCTAATTTGAATTACTGTACGTAGATACTTCGAACCCTGCAGACTGATGAAGGCTACTATATTTACAACTGTCGACTGAGTTAGAGATTTAGAGATTATTTATTTATTTTGGCCATTGACTTAATCAGCTTCGAGGAACTTCTCGTTCCTACAGTTCTGCCACTATCAGTCATGGTTGCCAGCCATGGATTTAAGGGTAAACTGCAAATTGAGTACAGAACTACAGATCGTAAAGCCACTGTTCTTTACTCGATCTTTGCCTACACAGTGCATCGCACAGCACTGTCACTCCAGCTGGTACTGGTAGCACTCGGAGCACTCCTTTGAAGATAGCCAGATTGATGGAGCTGGCTTCAGGTTTGACTGCTTGACTGCGCACACTCCAACCCCATCAATGAGACAACCCGCGACAAGACACGGAGCCCTCACACCAGGCACCCTCGTTAAGACATGCCAAGCCCTCACTTTGGCCACCCAGCTCAGATGTTTCTCTGGGGTTCAGTTCAAGGGGGTCAAAGGTCAGTGTGAGGATTTGGCCAACAGTTGCCATGGAAGCAGTGAATGTTCCACATCTCCATGAGTTTTGCAGCTGCAAGCAAAAAGCATGTGTCTGACCTGGCCTGTTTGTGACAGAGTTGAAGAACATTTAATCTGCTGTGGGGACTTTTCCATTTTTGGTGGTGGTTTGGGCTTGCTCCTTAATTTTTGCATGCCATTGGTCATAGTGAACACATGGTTTCTGATTGTGGTTCACCCAATTCCTTCCAACATGGTTGTTTTGTTTGCATTTCTGTTTAGCCATGCAATTCCCCATTTTCTTTTTTACCCTTTCGTTAAATGGCGTTGATCGGCTTGTTCCTATTGCAAAATAAAGCCTTTTCCAAAACTCCTCCGGTTCCAAGTCAGGTGGCTGGAAGCTTTGGAATCGAGACGGAGGTCATGCATGATTCCAATGACACTCCGAGGGGTTTCATTTTCTTCTTGCTGCAAATTGAAGACCCTCGCTATCCTGTTGACCTCCCTTGTCATTTCAAGTCTTTGCTTAAACTATTGATTGGACGGAGATTGCATGCTTGTGCTTGTTGTGCTCATGGATTCTGCAGCTGAACCTTTCTCTTCAATAAACGTCCAACAATTTCCCCCGCATTGCCACCCACCCCTGGGGCAGTGGATTGCATCAACATAGACATGATCGAATTCATTGGGAAAACGCTGAACCCGACAGAAAGAACAATTGGCCTGACTTGAAAACTAGTGCTGTGCACACGCACCATCAGTGCTACTGTCTATCCATCGGGGAGGCTCGCACCCCGCGGCAGTTAACATTTGATTTCGCGAAAATGAATGTTTGTTTGTAAGATGCCGCGACCGGGGACCACAACGAATAAAATTAACATTTAATGTCCCAGATTCCTTGTCGAAATGCTCTGTTGTGCTTCACAGGGGGGTTCACTAGGCAGTTTGGGTGGTGCAGTGTCCCACTGTTGGACTGCCATTGGGTTTCTGAGTTGCAGTGTCCCACTGTTGGACTGCCATTAGGTTTTTGAATCAAATGTGTGCTTTGCAGGATGATTTGGGTGGGTTGGGAGGCGCAGCACTTCACTGTTGCATAAGTTCACTAAAATTGCGAAGCTGGATTGCAATGGCATCGCACAAGTGCCTGGTGCCGTTACCTCGTACAACTCCATCAGTGCAGTTGCCGTGTTTGGTCCTGTCCGTTTCTTCTGTTATCAAGCAGGCCGCCGCGATGTCGTCTATCAATTGACTTCAGCATGTTGCATTGCAAAAACGACTGGTTAAGAATTGCTTTCCCGTTTGAAAATCTTTGCCTATCCTTGCTCTGAACATTTGTGTGCCCTGAGTCATTGTCCGCCAAAGCGCTGTCGAGCAAAGCTGTTATGCGTGACATCGGCACGCACCACTCAGCTCGCCATGGTGGGCCGTCTACGCACTGGCCGCCACATCATCCAACCGGCGTCAACAACATAGCCATCGGTACGTGCTGGCACTAGCTAGCTATCAACACCGCACGACAAACCGACAAAAAGTGCGTTGTAAAAGTGCGCTTCAAGTGCACTTCAAGTGCACGCCAGCACCACACCAGCACCAAAATTGACACAGTTGTTAATTGTGGGTAAGTGGTGCAAGTGGTACAAGTGTGGTGGCAAGTGCGCTTGTGACTCCAAAAAGTGCGCTTGTGACTCCAAAAAGTGTGTTGCAAGTGCATGCCCATTGCCTACTAAAATCTGCAATTTTGGACTTAAGGAATTTGGTGCAAAAATGATGGTGGCTTAAATGTCATCAAAATTTTGGACTTAACATTCATCAACATCAGGACTTATGCAATTTGGATAGAAACAGTACAAAAAAGCTACACTAAAAAATGCACTTGAAGTGTGTTTGTGTACAGCACTTTGCACAGTAAAATAGCGCACTTTTTTTAACGCACTTTTTGGAAACTCCCCACACCGCACCACAATACTCACAATTTCTGATAAGCTGAACTGTTACATTATTAGCAGGTCTCTTTTTACAACATTTATTAGAAATTATCCCCGGAATAACGACCATGGCACCGGGTGACATATCGTCGGACCCTTTCTATCGTCCGTAATGCAGCCGATATGACAGAGAGCCACAATGATTGATGGCGATCGATCGAAGACGAGAAGAAGCTCGCCGCAAAAGATAAAGGACGGCGATCGACACGGGTCAATGCCGATGGAAGAATCAATTGATTGGCTGTGTGCTGACGAAGGAAAATCGCACCACGTTGAGTGCGAACCACTTGTGTACGAATTTGAAGTACAAGTTGATCGAAGCTGGAGAGCGATCGAGGTTTTGAGAGCAAGCATAGCTTTGAAACGAAGAAGAAGTCGTGGGTCGTCGGTTAACCAAAGAAGATCAATCCAACAGCAACGAGGATTGAGTACAAGCATCGAAGAAGACAGGTACGGTTGTAACGAGTGCCACAAAAGAAGAAGGATCCGGCTGTAACGAGGATCAAACAAGAAGAAGATTGACACGGCAGCAATGAATGTCGGTTAAGGAGAACGAAAAGAAGAACGTCGATAGGATCGACGGACACAACAGAAGAAGATGAAGACCTTGTCTGCAAATAAGCCAACAACAAGAAGAAGGAGACAGCGACACCGTTGGTAAAGAATTGCATTAACAAATGAAAGCAGAAGAAGGTAAGCCCGTGAGAGTGTGCCGGATCGCCAAGAAAAAGAACCGTCGATTGCTCCAAGAACTGCTACTAGCTAGCAGCAGTTGATTCGGTTGCTCCAGCAGCACCGATTCCAGCGGCAGATCCCACAAGCCTTGTCAATTCCAATTAGATGTTCCATGGGAACACTTGGATGTTATTCCAATCCGACGCCGTGGTATCCAATGCAGTTATTAGTGCTGCATCCGAGCCATGGAATTCTTCTACCCAAAAAACACACTTTGAGATATTGATTTTAATTAATCATGTTTCTTATATGTTATTGAGTAGTCGTTTCTGTTTTAGACATTGCCCCTCTTCCCTCTGCAATGGTACGAAATCGTTGTTTGCATTGTTTGCAGTAAGATAGAACCACAAGACCAGATGATGAAATGTTGCCCCCTTGTCCGGTTTGATCGCTGGCCTGTCAAGTTGATGGATGCTTCCCCAACCTTCTTAGAACACACAACCTGGCACTAAGGGTAACAAAGCCGAGCTCTAGGCATGGAGGAAGCAAGGCTTAGCTTTCACCCTCCACCAATTGCTTTTCACATCGATGTTGTTGAGAGGACTAGGGCCCTTGATAAATTGTTGAGTGAAGAGTCAGTTGACATGCCAAACAAAGGCTGCTCTGTCATCAAGTGTTCTATTTTAACTGTGTTGCCTGAGTTGTCATGAAGAAATGGTTATCTGGACCACAACGCGGAGTTACACATTGTTGTTAGGTGCTTAGTGAAGGGATTTTAAATTGCTGCATCCTTAGAAAAATGGTTTAGGATAAGATGAGTTGTTCTCGATGAAGAAAGGTCTGCCCTGGGGAGTGCTTTTTGCACTTTGTCCATTCTTCAATCCTCAATCATTCATGCTTTGAAATAACCTGGATCTATGTTTTCTTAAATCAGTACCGATGCTTTGCCAATCTCTAACTTATTGCTTGCGCTCTTTGATTTCAACCCCAGGTCTTCACTTTGGTGACTTTTGCCATAGCTGGTCAAATCCGCACCTATCTGCTCGGCCTACCATCCAAAGCGGCAGACCCTGCTTTTCACATTTTAGTTTCGTGCATCTATCTGCCTGGCCTCTCGCGTGTGGAAGTGTCCGCATGGAGCAACTGTATGTGTAGATAATCAACGGAGCAACTGTGTGTGTTGAAAATTGAAGTCTTGAATCGTGTTTGGTTCATGTGCAACAAAAGCGGGGTTTTCCACCCATGTCCGAGGCCTCGCTTTCATCGAGTCTGTCCTTCACTTCAAAACAATAATCGATTCAAGCGGCACAAACAGTTGCTCCGGCAGGATTCGAATTTTTCCCGGGGTTACGATAGCTATTAAACAACGAAACTAGCTAGTAGTTTGTCAGATAGGATGGCATTGTGTTGGCACATTTTGGGCTGCTAATTGGGGTCGTTGACAGCAGTTGACATGCACCCCCGTAAAACAGGTGTGCTGTTTTACTATAGACAATTGTGTTGCAAAAATAGACTGCTTGTGACCCCCCATAAACTAGCAGTGGAAAAACAACATTCTATGTCATGTCATGCTGCACAGACCATTGAAATCCTAATTGTTGAGTTTGTCAATTCGCAAAGGATCCATGTTTCCAATTCCTTGTTTCCAATTTTTGTATGCCTTTTGCTGATTAGACACCCAATAACCAAGGGATTTGTTTTCTTCGTAACGACGTGGCACATTGCAATCTCCGTGTGTTTCTTTGTGCCTCTTTAATTTTTTGAAACTGGCTTCCCACTGATTGTTGTACATGGAGCTAGATAAATTCTTTCTTGCCGACAGTTCCAAGTTGATTCCCAGACTCCTTAGTTTCTTTTGGCGTTCTTCATTCAGCATGTTATTTTTTAACAACCTCTTCTGTTTTGACATCCAGACCTTGGCATAATCATTCTTCTGGTCCTCTTTCCTTCCTTCCTTGGTGTTCATGTACTCTACCAATTTTTGGAAATTTTTATTCCATTTTATTTCATCCTCTTCTTGGTGCATTTTTGTTGACTTGTAGTTAATTTCCTCCAACAATTTCTGTTGTTCGTCGTCCAGCATTGCATGATTTCGCTGGTATGACAACCATTGACACAATGTTATGTCTTTGATAGTCAAGTGTCCATTTCTTTCATAGAAATCCTTCACCCGCTTGTAGTTCATCATCCATTTTTCTTTTTTGGAAGCATTTGCATTCATCTGGCTGTTCTTTCTGTTGTTGTTTTTAAGATTGGTCACAGTTGTTGATCTCCGCAGCAGCGGCATGCAGACAGGAAAGTAAATCCGTTGTTCGCAGTTAAAGAAGAAAATTTGCGCAAATCTCTAACTTCATAAGCGTCACGTCTATCAGTTGTACTTGAAGACAACTTGATTACAACATTAACTGGACGTGCGCAAATCTCGTACTTGACAAGGGGCGCGTGTCTCCTTTCAGTCCACAGAATTTGACGACTAACCACTGATAGCTAGCTAGAATGACAATTGTTACAACAGCAATCTTGGGGCAAACACTTTTATTATGGATTGAATATGAGGTCTTGTTGCTCCGGGCCCAGATTGACCACTGTCCTGTTGGCCTCCGGTTCTTGTTAATGTGACCTTCAGTCCCTGTGAATGTGAAACACGATGCAGGCAGGTGAGCTGACTATCTGCTTCGAGTGTGCAGTTAGCTAGCTAGTGGTGCGGCTTGCACCAGCTACTAGCTAGCTATGGTAGCACTAGCTACTAGCTAGATAGCAGCAATTGATGACCAGCTAGCTAGCTAGCTAGCTAGCTAGCTAGACAGGCACGTCGCAGTAGCCTGCTACTCTAGCTAGACAGCTAGCTAGAGCAGACCTTTTGTAGGGAGCCAGCCAGGAACCGTTTATTGGAGGGAGCACGCCTGGCGATGCTCAACCTCAAATCAAACTCAAAAGGCGCGCAAAGTTTCAATTTTGCTATTACTACACCATTGGGTCATTGTGTTTCTCAATTACAACACCATTAGTAAGTGAAATCGTCTCTTTACTACACCAACAGCATTAGCAAAACGTCTCTTTACTACACCAACAGTATTAGCATATCGTCTCTTTACTACACCAACAGTGTTTCCATCATGCCAAGAATTCCGCTTGATGAACATCTTCTCGGCTGGGATCCAGTCAAGAAAAATCTAACTCGAGAAACAATTCAAAAAGCTTGCGGCCAACGGGGACGTCTCCAAAAGATCATCTCCAAAAAAATAGATCTGTATTCCCATGGTGGAGGAGACATTACGGATCCTCGATTTTCCCATGATTCCACCATTGTTCTGGAAGGGAATTTGACCACCCAAGACTCTGGAGTCATTGACGATCAGAGAACAACAGCCACTGCACAATTTTATTTGCAAGTGCGACGAACCAGCGCTCTCATTTTGGACAAAAAAAAAGGCATAGACCAAGCCGCAGACAATGTTTTTGCTTGGATGCGTCAAAAGAACTATGTCTGTTGCACTTCAACAAGAAACACCAGGAAGGTGCTAGGATTTGCCACCACTGTGTTTCCTTTCAAGGACAATGAAAAAAGCACCGGGCTATTGCGTGTAAAAATAAAGGATTATCTGCGATGCAGTGTGGATTCCCTCATGCACTCAACAAATGATGCTCATTGGAAATACGTTGATGCCAATGGAAAAGATGTTGCGGATGAAGCCAGGTTGATCAAACCCAATCAACGAACAAGAGGAAACGACTCCATCGTGCGAAACAAAGAGCAAATTCCAAACATCTCAAGGCCAAGCATTGCTCACGAGCGCATCACTAATGCTG
>ENA-ORBV01007651-ORBV01007651.1-microbial-mat-metagenome-genome-assembly--contig:-NODE-7651-length-18491-cov-53.889160_pt1 | contig 18491 bp, 19 predicted proteins | sample MGYA00237777_ERZ505514 | MGnify/ENA primary metagenome ERZ505514 (study PRJEB26160, sample SAMN06269048) | microbial mat metagenome | isolation source: Oligotrophic lake microbial mat | place... | reverse complement strand
GATCGCCGCGACTACTACGAAGACATGGTCGCGGTCTGGGAAGACGCGCGCTTCGAGATCGACGCCGCCGTGCGGCGCTTGTGGGATACGTCATGAGCGTGCGCGCAACCTGTTCGGTATCCACCGCGAAGCGAGCGCTTCCGCGGATGATGACGCATGCGAGGAAGAAGATAAGGACCGCCGGCGCCTCGCCGGCACAGTGGATCGCCCTGAGAGCTAGGATGCCGGCGAGGGCGCCGGCGGTCCTCGCCTTTGATGGCGTCGCTTACGCCGCCTTCGCCACGAACACCGTGCCTGCCGAATACCCCGCGCCGAAGGAACAGATCAGTCCCCGATCGCCGGTCTGCATGTCGGCGGAATGCTTGTGGAAGGCGATGATGGAGCCCGCGCTCGAGGTGTTGGCGTATTCGTCGAGGACGGTGGGGCTTTCCTCGCGGGTGGCCTCGCGGCCGAGGACGCGTTCGGAAATCAGGCGGTTCATCCCGGCATTGGCCTGGTGCAGCCAGAGGCGGCGCAAGTCGCCTGACTGCAGGTTCAGTTCCGCCATGTGGCTGAGGATCATGTCGGCGACCATCGGCACCACTTCCTTGAAAACCTTGCGGCCTTCCTGGACGAAGAGCTTGTCGGGCTGGCCTTCGCCGCTCGGCGCAGCGCGGTTGAGGAAGCCGAAATTGTTGCGGATGTTGTTGGAGAATTTCGTCTTCAGCTTCGTACCGAGGATCGCCCACGATCCGGCGGGCGCGATGTCGGCGCGCTCGACGAGGATGGCGGTGGCCACGTCGCCGAAAATGAAGTGGCTGTCGCGGTCGCGCCAGTTGAGATGGCCGGAACAGATCTCGGGGTTCACCACGAGCACGCTGCGGGCATGGCCCGCGCGCACGAAGTCCGCCGCCGTCTGGATGCCGAACGTCGCGGACGAACACGCCACGTTGATGTCGAAGCCGTATCCTTCGACCCCGAGCGCATTCTGGATTTCCACCGCCATCGCGGGATACGCGCGCTGCATGTTCGACGCCGCGCAGATCACCGCGTCCACGTCGCGCACGTCGCGGCCCGCGCGCGTCAGCGCTTCCTGCGCTGCGGCCACGCCGATCTCGGCCATCACCGAGATTTCTTCGTTCGGCCGTTCGGGAATCCGCGGCGCCATGATCGCGGGATCGAGCACGCCCGCCTTGTCCATGACGTACCGCGCCTTGATGCCTGACGCCTTCTCGATGAACTCCGTCGACGAGGGCGACAAGGCCGCGACCTTGCCCTCGGCGATGTCGCCGGCATGCTCAGCGTTGAAACGCGCGACATACGCGTTGAAGGCCGCGACGAGTTCGTCGTTGGTGATGGACTGCGCGGGCGTGAACAGCCCGGTCGCGGAGATGGCTACGGCGGTCAAGGGATCGTCCTTACGGAACAGGATGCACAGGCGCTGACGCTAGTCCGCGTCCGGCCCGTCGTCGACTGCGGCGACCAGCGCCTGTTACTTCTTGGTCTTCGACGCGGCCTTCGTGGCGGCTTCGGCCACGCGCTGGGCGGCCTTGATGCAGTCGGCGTCGTAGGGCGGGTCGGTCTCGCGCTTGTTGCGGATCTCGCAGGTGTAGGGGTCCACGTACCGGCCGCCGACCGAGCCGCCGACGCCCGGCTTCACGCAGGCGGTCAGGGCAAGGCTTACGGCGGCAAGAAGGATGAGGGCGCGCATCGGGTCAGCTCCTTGGCCTCCCGACCGGGCGATGGCGGGAGCGTTCCTAGATCGGGGCGTAACCTTCGCCGCCGGGCCGCGCCAGTCAAGCCGTCAGCGCTTCCGCTGGCCGAGCTTCGCGCAGTGGGCGTGGCGACCGCAGCCGACCTCGTGGTCGTTGACCACGCCCACCGCCTGCATGAAGGCGTAGGTGATCACCGGCCCGCAGAACTTGAAGCCGCGGCGCTTCAGATCCTTGGCGATGGCTTCGGAAACGGGCGTGGCCGTCGGCGCTTCGCGGAAGGACTTCCACTTGTTCTGGACCGGACGGCCGTCGACGAAATTCCAGAGATAGTCGGAGAAGTCCTCGCCGCGTTCGCGCATGTCGAGCCAGACCCTGGCGCCGCCGATGGCCGCTTCGATTTTCGCGCGCGAGCGGATGATGCCGGGATCGCCGAGCAGCTTCTCGATCCGCTTCTCGCTGTAGCGGGCGACCTTCGCGGGATCGAAGTCGTCAAACGCGGCGCGCATCGTCTCGCGCTTTCGGAGGATGGTGATCCAGGCGAGGCCCGCCTGAAAGCCGTCGAGCACGAGCTTTTCCCAGAGCGCGCGGGAATCGTATTCCGGCACGCCCCACTCTTCATCGTGATAGGCGCAGTAAAGCGGATCGGTGGCCGTCGCCCACGGACAGCGATCCTTCAAAGCACCGCGCCTTTAGTCGCGCGCGGGCCGAAGAAGAACCAGATGATGAAGCCGATGTACGGCACATACAGCACGAACACGCACCAAAGCGCTTTCCAAAGTGGCGTCGTGCGTTCGCTCTGGACGATGTTGAACACCGACCACAGACCCAGCACGAGCGCGACGAGGAAGCCGAAGCCGATACCGCCCCAGTTTTGTCCGAACATGTCAGTCGTCTCCGTGTTCAGGCATGATGAGCCAGGCGGGTGGATCGAGGCGGACGGTAATGCCGCCTGCGGTGAGGGCGATGTTTTTGTCCGCTGCTTCGACGGCGCGATCAAGCCGCAGCAGGGCGATGGCGCGGCCTTCAACCCCGGAGCGCACCGAACCGATCTGAGCGGGGCCTGCCGCGATCCCGGTCCCGAACGCGGGCGCCGGTCCTTCGAAGGCGATGCGGCAGAACTTCCGCCGCGTGGTGGCGCGGCGCTTCATGCGGCTGACGTTCTCCTGGCCGATGAAGCAGCCCTTCTGGAAGTCGACGCCGTTGAACTCCTCGAACAAGGCTTCGAGCGCGAAGACTTCCTCCGACGCTGCGTCGACCGAAAGGTCCGGGACGCCGGCGGCGATAAGGAGGGCTGCATAGTCGGCAATGGGATCGGGATTTGCGGGCGCCGTTGTCTCCAGGACCCGCGCGCCGATGGAGCCGTCCGGACGGCGGGGGTCGGCGGTCAGGCCGGACTGCGCGTCCGTATGGACGAGGACGTGGAAGCGTTCGGAAACATCGGCGAGTTCGATCTTGCGGCGCAGGCGGTAGAGGGCGAGCCGTCGCAGAAGGTCCTCGCCCCGGCTGCGGTCCACATCGAGAAGCAGCGCCCCGTCCTCGGCCCGGAAAGCGATGAAGTCGGCGATCACCTTGCCCTGGGGCGACAGCAGTCCGGCATAGACGGGCGCCTCGGGCGTCGCCCGGGAGACGTCGTTGGTCACGAGCGCGTCGAGGAAACCACCGGCGTCTTCGCCTGCGACGCGAAGAACCGACCGTGCGGGAGCGTAGAGGGCCATGGCGCCAAGATGGGCGCCCAACCCGGCTTGGCAAGCGCGGCGGGCGCCCCTTTATGGCGGCCCATGGCGCGCCTCCTGTTCATCACCTCCAACCGCATCGGCGACGCCGTCCTTTCGACGGCCGCGCTGGAGCACGCCACGGCGGCCATGCCCGGCGCGTCGGTGGTGATCGCGTGCGGACCGCTGCCGGCGACCCTGTTCCGCGCGACGCCGGGGCTGGAGCGCATCGAGGTGTTCCACAAGCGCCCCGGCCGCTGGCGCGCGCTGTGGGGCGAACTGCGGAAGGGCGCGCCCTACGATCTCGCGATCGATCTGCGCGGCTCGCTCGTCACCTACGGCCTGAATGCGCGCAAGCGGATCGTGCACAGCAAATCGAAACTGCTGCGCCACAAGCTCGCCGAACTCGCCGCGCTCATGCGCGTGGATGCACTCCCGGCGCCGAAGCTTCACATCGATGCACAGGCCCGCGCGGCTTCAAGCGCAGTGCTGGAGAGCACGGATGGCGCGGTGCTCGCGCTCGGACCGGGCGCGAACTTCATCGGCAAGCGGTGGCCGCCGGAACGCTTTGCGGAACTCGCACACCGTCTCGTCGGCGCGGATGGTCCGCTCAAGGGTTTGCCGGTGCTGCTGCTGGGCGCGCCGGAGGACAAGGCGATCTGCGAGACCATCGCCGCTACGCTGCAGGCACAGGGCATTGTGGTCGTGAACGCGGCAGGCGGTCTCGACCTGCTGGCGGCGGCGGCGGCGCTCGAACGCGCGGCGCTTTTCGTGGGCAACGACTCCGGGCTCATGCACATCGCCGCCACGGTCGGCGCGCCGACGCTCGGCCTCTTCGGACCTTCCGACGAGCGGGTGTACGGTCCGCGTGGTCCGCGGTCGCAGGCGTTGCGCGGGCCAAAGAGTTTCGAGGAAACGATTTCCATCGGCTATATGCCGCTCATCGAGCATTCTCTGATGGAAGACGTCACAGTGGAAGCGGTGGAGACCGTCGCGCGCGACCTGATGCGCAAGGGAGGCCTCGCATGAGCGCATTCGATCTCATAGTCCGTGGCGGCGTGATCGTGAATCACGCCGGGCGCGGCGAAGGCGATGTCGGTGTGCGCGCCGGCAAGATCGCCGCCATCGGCGATCTGCGCACCGCATCGGCGGGTCAGGTGATCGACGCGAAGGGGCTCCACGTGTTGCCCGGCGTCATCGACACCCAGGTCCACTTCCGCGAGCCGGGCAAGGAGTACAAGGAAGACCTTGAGACAGGATCGCGCGCGGCGGCTCTCGGCGGCGTCGTCGCCGTCTTCGAGATGCCGAACACCGATCCCTCGACCACGACGCTGGCTGCGCTCGAAGACAAGCTCAAGCGTGCGAAGGGCCGCATGCACGTCGATCACGCGTTCTACGCGGGCGGCGCCACCGACAACGTCGCCGATCTCGTCGAGATGGAGCGCGCCCCCGGCTGCTGCGGCGTGAAGATCTTCATGGGCGCGTCCACGGGCTCGCTGCTGGTGCAGTCGGACGAGGACGTGACGCGCATTCTTGCGGCGGTGAAGCGGCGCGTCGCGTTCCACTCGGAAGACGAGTACCGCATGCGCGAACGCGCCGGCCTCGTGCGGCCGGGAGACTGGACCAGCCATCCGGAAGTGCGCGACGCGGAGAGCGCGCTGATGTGCACGCGTCGCCTGCTCGCCATCGCCACGCGCCTGCGCAAGCGCATCCATGTGCTGCACGTCTCCACCGCCGACGAACTGCCGCTGCTCGCGCAGCACCGTGACGTGGCGACGGTGGAAGTGCTGCCGAACCATCTCACGCTCGCGGCGCCCGAAGCGTACGAACGTCTGAAGGGCAAGGCGCAGCAGAACCCGCCGATCCGCGACGCACATCATCGCGCTGCATTGTGGGAAGCGGTGCGGTCGGGCCTCATCGACGTGCTCGGCTCCGATCACGCGCCGCACACCTCGGAGGAAAAGGCCAAACCTTATCCGCAATCGCCGTCGGGCACGCCGGGCGTGCAGACGCTGGTGCCGGTGATGCTCACGCACGTCGCCGAAGGGCGGCTCACGCTCGAACGCTTCGTTGATCTCACCAGCACGTCGCCGCAGCGCGTGTTCCAGCTCGCGGGCAAAGGCCGCCTCGCGCTCGGCTATGACGCCGATCTCACGCTCGTCGATCTCGCAGCGCGGCGCGTCATCACCGATGGCGAACAGGCCTCGAAAGCGCGCTGGACGCCGTTCGCCGGGATGACCGCGAAGGGCTGGCCGATGGCCACGATCACGCGCGGCAGCATAGTCATGCGTGATGGCGAGATCACGACGCCCAGCGTGGGCGAGCCGATCCGCTTCCTCGAAACGCTCTAGGCCGCGAGCCGCGCCCGATAGACGACAGCGTCGCTCTCGCTGAAGCAGCAGAAGACGATGCGTTCGACGTTCGCGAAGCGCGCGACGGCCTCGGTTGTCGCACTGATCGCGATGTCGGCCGCGCGCGTGATGGGCCAGCCATAGGCGCCGGCGCCGATGGCGGGAAACGCGATGGACTTGAGCCGCAGCTCCGCCGCCGCTTCCACGCAAGAGCGATAGCACTGCGCGAGCAGCGCGATCTTTTCGCGCTCTGGTCGGCCCGTCGGCCAGACGGGCGCGACGGTGTGGATCACCCACGGGCTCGGCAGCGCGAAACCCGGGGTTGCGAGCGCCGCGCCTTCGGCCAGTCCGCCGCTACGGTCCAGCAGGCGATCGAGTTCCGGCCCCGCCGCCGCGCGAATGGCCCCGTCCGCGCCGCCGCCGGGCGCGAGGCGGGCGTTGGCGGGGTTCACGATCGCGTCGAGCGCCAGCGTCTCGATGCGGCCGACGAGGACATCGAAGGCGGTCATGGCGGGAGATTAATCACGATTGCGCGCAGGTGTCGCGACGGGTCGACGGCGCAACGGCGTTGGAAGGAGGCGAAGGACGACTATCGTCAGGGGTTCTAGTTCATGAAGATCATCGCCACATCACTCGCGCTGGGCGCTCTCGCCTTGAGCGCCGCCAGCGTCGTTACGGTCGCCGACGCCGATGCGCGCGGGCGGCGCGTGTCCGGCCAGGTGCAGACCCAGCGCGGGACCGCGACAGTGCAACGCGACACCGTGCGTTCACGCGGCGAGCGTTCGCGCACCACGACGGCCACTGGCCCGAACGGTCGCACCACTTCCGCCACCGAGTCTCGCACGCGCGACCGCGAGGAAGGCACCTATACGCGCGATCGCGATCGCACCTACGCCGATGGCTCGACCCGCAGCGTCGACGTGGACGCGCAACGCACCGGCGAAGGAACCTACAGTGCCTCGCGGACGGTCACCGGCCGCGACGGCGATACCCGCACGCAGACGGGCGATTTCACCAGGACGACAACGGAAGACGGCGCCAGCGTCTCCGGCCTGATCCAGACGCAAAACGCCGGCGCCGTCGACTATCAGCGTGACGTCTCCCGCGCCGATGGCGCCCGCGCCGTGACGAGCACGTCCACCTTCGATGACGGTACGACCCGTTCGCGGACATCAGCGACGGCGCGCGATGCATCGACGGGTGTCGTCACATCTTCAGCCGCAGTCACCAACCGTCAGGGCGAAACACGCGTGACCACCGCCGTGCGCACGCCCACCGAGAACGGCTCCACCTACGCCCGCGACACCACCTTCGCCGATGGCTCCACCCGCGCAGTCGATCGCACCACCACACGTGACGGTGAAGGCGGCGCGACCGTTGACCGCACCGTCACCGGGCGCAACGGCGAGACCCGGACCCAGACTGGCGTCTTCACCACCGAGCCGCTGCCGGCGCCGAACTGAGCAGAACTTTCCCCGTGCGCAGCCTTGACGGTCCGGCATCAGCGCCGGGCCGTTTTTGTTTGCCGCGTCGCGCTTCCGGACGACCCGCCGACAGGCCATACTCGCGGTCTCGATGCGGAAGGACGTTCCATGACCACAGGCGCCGAAGCGCTGGTTCAGACGCTGGCCGATTGCGGCGTGGCGGCATGCTTCGCCAATCCGGGCACCAGCGAGATGCATCTCGTCACAGCGCTCGACCGCGAGCCGCGCATCCGTTCCATCCTGTGCCTCTTCGAGGGTGTGGCGACAGGCGCGGCGGATGGTTATGCACGGATCGCCGGCAAGCCGGCGATGACGCTGCTGCATCTGGGTTCCGGCCTCACGAACGCGGGCGCCAATCTCCACAATGCGCGGCGCGCCCGTTCGCCGATGGTCAACGTGATCGGCGACCACGCGACCTACCACCTCGAATACGACGCGCCGCTGACATCGGACATCGAAGCGCTCGCGAAGCCGAACGCGATCTGGACGGGCCGTGTCGAAAAGGCCTCCGTCGGCGGCGAACGCGCGGCGCAGGCGTTGCTTGCAAGCCAGCGCAACGGCGGCGGACCGGTGGCGTTGCTTCTCCCCGCCGACAGCGCATGGAACGACGGCGGTCTCACCGCAGCGTCGGTGGCGCCGGTGCGCTGGACGGCGGCGGACGCCGCGAAGGTGGAGGCCGTCGCTACACGGCTGAAAGCCGCGAAGAAACCCTGCGTGCTGATCAACGGCACGGCGACGATCGGCGCCGGTCTTGCGGCAGCGGGGCGTCTCGAAGCTGCGGGTGTGAAGGTTTTCACCGACACATTCGTCTGGCGACAGGAGCGCGGCGCAGGCCGCTACGCGCCGCAGCGCCTCGGTTATTTCGGCGAGATGGCGCTCGCGGAGCTGGACGGGTGCGATCTGATGGTGCTGGCCGGCACGCAGCCGCCGGCGGCGTTCTTCGCCTATCCCGGAAAGCCGAGTCTGCTCGTGCCGGAGGGGTGCGACGTGTTTTCGCTGGCGACGGCGCAAGAGAACGCCGGCGAGGCGCTGACGATGCTTGCGGACGCTATCGGCGCGCCGGCGACAGGGCCGGTCTCCTTGAGGCAGGATTACCCGGCGTCTTCCGGCGTCCTCTCCCCCGCCGATGTCGGCGCCTCGCTCACGCGGCACATGCCGCCAGACTCCATCATCGCCGATGACGGCGTCACGGCGGGCCTCCCGATCTTCACGCTGACGGCAGGGGCTCAACCCCACGACTGGCTCTTTCTGACCGGCGGCGCGATCGGCATCGGCATGCCGTTGGCGCTCGGGGCGGCGGTTGCAGCGCCGGACCGGAAGGTGATCTGCCTCTCGGGCGACGGCGCGGGGATGTACACCAACCAGGCGCTTTGGACGATGGCGCGCGAGAAGCTCGACGTGCTGACCATCGTCTTCGCCAACCGGTCCTACCGCATCCTCAATATCGAGATGGCGCGGACGGGGGCCGGGAATCCGGGTCCGACGGCCTCGTCCATGCTCTCCCTGGACAACCCGCCAATCGACTGGGTGAAGCTCGCCGAGGCGCAGGGCGTGACGGCGGCGCGCTGCGAGCGGGCCGAGGATTTCGACACAATGTGTGCTAGAATGCTCGCTATGAAGGGGCCCACGCTGATCGAGGCCATCTGTTGAACCAGTCCCGTCTCCCCCGCATGCACGCTTTCGAGCGGCGCGCCCTCACGGGCGGCGAAAGAGACATTGCCCGGGTCGTCTTCGGTCGGGAAATCGATCTGGACGCGGTGCGAATCCAGCAGGCGCCGCCGGCGCCGTTCGCGGCGATGGTGCCGCACAGGCGAACGATCGTTTTTTCCATGTGGCGGGCGGCGCGCGATTTCTCGGATGCACTGGCGGGCGAGCGTGGCTGGTTCGTGCATGAAATGGCGCACATCTGGCAGGCGCGGCGTGGCGTCGTCCTGGCGGCGGCGAAACTCCGGGCGCTCGGTCGTGACGCTTATGAGTACCGCTGGGAGCCGGGCAAGCGCCTCCACGACTATAACATCGAACAGCAGGCCGAGATCGCGCGGCACCTCTATCTCGCCCGCATCGGCGCGCCCGATCCGTTGGCGCCGTCGCTGGACCGGCTGGAGGAAACTTGGCCGATCCGGCAGGCGGCCTGACCCTGCGGCGCATACCTCAGACATTTGACGCTCCCGCCGCTGCGCCCTAGTCCGGGCGCATGCAGACGGGAGCGAGACCATGATCGCCATGGAGCCGATCGGCCATGTGCGCGGCGGGCGTACGGCCACGATCGACGATGACTGGGGCAACAGTCGCGCGCGCATCGAACTCGACGCGGCGCGCTTCACGGCGGACTCGCTCGCCGGGCTTGAGGCGTTCACGCACGCCGAGATCATATTCGTCTTCGACAAGGTGACCGACGACGAGATCGTTACCGGCGCGCGCCACCCGCGCGGCAACAAGGATTGGCCGAAGGTCGGCATCTTCGCACAGCGCGGGAAGAACCGGCCAAATCGCATCGGTCTGTGCACCTGCCGCGTGATCGCGGTGGACGGGCTCGTGCTGGAAGTCGAAGGGCTCGACGCCATCGACGGCACGCCCGTGCTCGACATCAAGCCGGTTATGAAGGGCTTCCAGCCGCGCGGAACGATTGGCGAGCCAGCGTGGGCGACCGAGATCATGAAGGACTATTGGTGACATGAGCGACAGTGACGAACGCCAGATCCTCGACGCCATCGACCGCTGGCTGAAGACGAAGGTCGCGCCCGTGGCGGCGCGCTACGAGCAGGCGGATGAATACCCGGCAGAACTTGTCGAGGACATGAAGGAGCTTGGCCTCTTCGGCGCGCTGATCGCGCCGGAGTATGGCGGCCTCGGTCTTACCGCGATGACCTATACGCGCATCGTCACGCTGATCTGCGAAGAGTGGATGAGCCTGACGGGCGTGTTCAACACGCACATGATGATGGCGCTGATGGTGCAACGCTTCGGGACGCCGAAGCAGAAGGACTACTGGCTGCCGAAATTCGCCAGCGGCGAGATGCGCGGCGGTCTGGGTCTCACCGAGCCGGACGCTGGCACGGACCTGCAGGGCATCCGCACGCGCGCGACGAAGAAGGGCAACGATACCTACGTCGTGAATGGCGCGAAGACCTGGATCACCAACGTTATCGAGGGGCAGTGCCTTGCATTGCTGGTGAAGACCGATCCCGAAGCCCAGCCCCGTCACAAGGGCATGAGCATGTTCATCGCGCCGAAGATCGATCCGGAAACGAAGAAACCGATCGCGGGCGTGTCGCTCGGCAAGAAGCTCAACAAGCTCGGCTATCGCGGCGTCGACACCGGCCAGATCAGTTTCGACAACTACGAACTCGACGCCGAGCTTTGCCTCATCGGCGGCGAGGAAGGCAAAGGCTTCATCATGGCCACGAGCGGTCTTGAGCTCGGCCGCGTCAACATCGCCGCACGCGGCGTCGGTATTGCGCGCCGTGCGCTGCGCGAGAGCGTGAAATACGCGCAGGAACGCAAGACGATGGGCAAGGCCATCGGCGAGCATCAGGCGATCCAGCTCAAGCTCGGCGCGATGGCGGCCAAGACGCGCGCAGCCGAATTGCTCGTCGAAGATGCCGCGCGCGCCTACGATGCGGGTGGTCGCGTCGACATGGAGGCGGGCATGGCGAAGTGGTTCGCCAGCGAGACGGCGGCTGAAGTCGCGTTCGAAGCGATGCGCATTCACGGCGGCAACGGCTATTCGAAGGACTATCCGATCGAGCGCCTCTACCGCGACGCCCCCCTCCTCTGCATCGGCGAGGGCACCAACGAAATGCAGCGCATCATCATCGCGCGCCAACTCATCGCACGGAACAAGATATGACCGCTCCCGCCGGCGCTCCGATGATCACCGACGTGACGTTTCGCCTGTCGAACGCGGGCGACATGGTGGGGATGGATTTCGAATGTGCGGACGGGAAGACGCGCAGCGTCATGCTGCCGGTGTCCACGTTGCCGAAGCTGCTCGCCGGCATGATGTGGGCGGGCGCCGAGAGCGCCGAGCGACTGCCGAGAGCGCCGCTTCCGCTCAGCGATCGCGAAACGCTGCAGGACGGCGCGCGCGCGATCACCGACTGGCGCGTGACGCCGTCACTGGACCGTCGCGACGCCATGCTGGAGCTGGAATCAGGCGTCGGCCATCTGTGCGTGCGCGTGCCGGGGACGGCCGCCATGCTGCTCGGTCTCGCGCTCCAGCGGGCGGCGGGCGACCTGCAGTAACTGATCCGCTGCAGAAGGCGCTGCGTACTCCTGCCCACACCAGGAGATCACGCCATGCGCGTCGCCAGCACCATCGCCCTCGCCGCGACCATTCTCATCGCCGGATGCGCGACGCGCCCGGGCGTGCCAGCTGAGACACCGTCTGCAGCGCGTTTTCTTCCGGAGGAGGACCTCGCCGGGCGGTCCTACGGCAAGGGCGAGTTCCGAAGCATCACGGGCGTGCGTCGCGCATTTGATGTGGAACTCAACGGCGCCTGGGACGGTTCAACGCTGACGCTCGTGGAGGATTTCCGCTACGCCGACGGCGTCAACGAACGCAAGACCTGGCGCCTCACTAAGTCGGCGGACGGACGCTATCGTGGATCGCGTGAGGACGTCGTTGGCGAGGCCGTTGGCTTCATTGACGGCGCGGTCTTCCGTCTCGAATACACGATGGCGATACCGAAGAAGGATGGCGGCGCGCGCAAGGTGCAGTTCCGCGACGTGCTGGCGGAGGATGGCGCCGGCGGCATCATCAATCGCGCGAACGTGTCATGGTATGGCATACCGGTCGGCAACGTCGATCTGAGGACATCTCGTACGCCGCTGTCCTAGTTCTCAGAGTGCGGCGCGCATGTCGCGCCAGGCGCGGGAGAGAGGGTCGCGCTGTACGGACGGCGCCAGCGCTATGAGCGCTCCGGCGCGCGCATCGATGGAGAGCGGCGCAAGATCGACGGCGCCGAATTCCGTCACGATGATCGGCGCCTCGGCCTGCGCGACCGTGACCGTTCCTTGCGCCAGACGCGGCACGACGCGCGAGACGCCTCCCTTGCCCTCGGCCTGGATCATGATGATCGCGCGTCCGCCTCGCGACGTGCGCGCGCCGCGGACAAAGTCCACCAGGCCGCCAGAACCCGAAATCTGCTGCGCGCCGGCGAATGCGGCGTTCACCTGTCCGAAGAGATCGACTTCGAGCGCGGCATTGATCGCGACCAGATTTTCCACCGCCGCCAGCGCGACGGCGCCGTGTGTCTCGGCGACGCTGACGAGCGACAGGCGTGGCTCTGCCGCGATGCGATCGTAGAAGGCCTTGTCGCCGGCGGCGACCCCCGCACGGATCGCACCCGGCGCATCGCGGAGGGCGCCGGCTTCCGCGAGATCAAGGTGCGCGGGTACGACGAGCCCGGAATGCACGCGCAGATCACGTTTTCCGGAAAGCGCTGCAGCGGCAGCGAGGGGCAGCTTGCCGATGCCGGTCTGGATCGTGTCGCCGTCGCGCACGAGATCGGCGACTCGCGCGGCGATCGCATCGGCAACAGGGTTTGACGGAGCCGCCGGCAGTTCCGGCAAGGGCATGTCTGTTTCGACGACGGCGTCGAATGCGGACAGTGAAATACTGGGCGCAGCCGGCGCGCGCGGCATGGCGTGATTGATCACCGCTAACTTGTAGCCGGTCCGCGACAGCATGGCGGGCGGCAGGTCGGCGGCGAGACCGAACGAACACATGCCTTCCGCATCCGGCGCGCAGACGGTGAAGACGCCTGCTGGCGCACCTTCATTGATGAGCGTGGCGAAGGCGGCGGAGTAATGCATCGGGCGCAGAAGCGTGCGGCCTTCGACAAAACCCTGACGCCAATCGGGCGAGAGCATCACGATGTCCATACCCGCGCGCGGGTGAAGCGATGCGTAGTCGAGGCGGTTCATGCCCGATACGAAAAGTCCCGCGAACAGGATGTCGGCGGCGGTCTCCGGCGTTTCGCGCCATGCGTCGTGCAGCACGAGAGGCTCTGCAGGGCCTGAGGACAGCACGATGCGTCCGCCGCGCGCGTGGCGCGCGAGTTCGGCGACGGCGGCGGCGGGCGTCAGCGTCTTCATGGAAAGTCCGGCGTGCGCTTGGCGAGGAAGGCGGCGGCGCCTTCGCGGAAGTCAGCGCCCTCGAACGCGTCGGCAAACAGCGCGCGGCTTTCGTCGTTGTCGTCTACCGTTCCGTCGCGGATCATCGCCGCCACGCGTTTGACGGCGCGGGCGGTGAAGCCGGAGGCGGCGGAAAGGGCGCTTTCGAAAGCGTCCACAGCGGCATCAAGATTGTTTGGCGCATGTGCAGCGTCGATCAAGCCGAGACGCAGCGCTTCCCTCGCATCGATGAACTGGCCCGTGAACAGGATGCGCTTGGCGGCGGAGGGGCCGACCGCCGCGATGAGACGGCGGGTGTCTGAGACGCCGTAGGCGAGGCCGAGCTTGGCCGGCGTGATGCCGAAGCGCGCGTCTTCAGACGCAAAGCGAAGGTCGCAGCCGAGCGCCAGCGCGCAACCGCCGCCGACGCAGGCGCCGCGAATGACGGCGAGGCTGGGTTTGGGAAAGTCCTCGAGGGCGGCCATCGCGCGCGCCATCACCGCCTGGTTTTCCAGGGCCGCGTCGCGGGTGGCGTAGGTGGTCTTGAATTCGGCGATGTCGGCGCCGGCGGCGAAGTGATCGCCCGCGCCGGTGAGGACGAGGAGACGCACGGCGTCGCCGGCCGCCGCTTCGGCGACGAGACCGGGAATGGCGGCCCACATGGCGAGCGTCACGGCGTTGCGCTTGGCAGGGCGATTGAGAACGATTTCCGCGCGGCGACCGCTGCGGCGCAGGTAGATGTCGTCGGTGTCAGCCAATTGGAGCTCCAGCCTTCGCTCGCTTCGCATGAAGGACGGGGGCTGGCTTGCCAAGCCGTAGCTCGCGAAGCGAGCGAAGGCTGGTGGGCGGTGAGGGGATCGAACCCCCGACCCTCTCGGTGTAAACGAGACGCTCTACCGCTGAGCTAACCGCCCACGTCGCCCCTCATAGCCGGGCCCGCTGCGGGGACAAGAGGGCGCGTCCCATCGTGTTCACCAACCGGCTTGACCCGAGAATCCGCAGGCCCTATGCCCCCGCTTCCCCAAGCGGGTGTAGCTCAGTTGGTTAGAGCGCCGGCCTGTCACGCCGGAGGTCGCGGGTTCGAGCCCCGTCACTCGCGCCATTCCTTTCGGAATGAAATCCTCCTAAGTCTTTGAAAATGAAGAACTTAGGGCGCTCTTAAGGAGCGTTTTTGGGTTCGACGCCGCTTGTTGCACTACAGTTTGCACTACGGATTGCATACTTTTTGCACTACAATTCGCGATGAAACAGAATGGTCTTGGATTAAGATATCTAAAGTCGCGCGGTGGCTGGTGGCATTACCAGAGACGCGTGCCGAGCCGCTTCGAAGGCGTTGATAACCGGGGTCTGATTCAGGTCGCCCTGCGAACCCAGTCACTCGAGATTGCGATGATGCGGCGGGACGCGCTTGCAGAGGCAGATGCTGCCTTGTGGAATGCGCGCAGTCTTGAATTGTCAGGCGGTGACCGGCAGCAGTCGAGTTGGCGCGCGGCCGACCAAAGATACCGCGGCGCTGTTGCCCGGGCCCTTGCTCAGGGTTTCGTTTACAGACCAGTGGAGGAGATTGCGGCGCTCCCGGATGTCGAAGAGATTGTCGCCCGCTTGAAAGCCGCCGATTTCGGCAACGCGCCGACCCAGGCTAAGACTGAAGCCTTGCTCGGCGGTGTTCCGGCGCCCGCAGACAAGACCACGGTTTCGGAAGCATTCGAACTCTATGTTTCAAAAATCGCGTTTGACGATCAGTACAACAAATCACAGGCCCAACGCGAAGCCTGGGAAAAGACAAAGCGCACATCGATCGAATACTTTATTGCCCATGCCGGTGATATCCCCCTGACAGATATCAGCCGGGAAGTGGCGACGAGCTACCGCGATTGGTGGCAATCGCGCATGCTGCCGCAGAAAGACGGCTCCAAGCCGGCGACGCCAAACACCGCGAACCGACATGTGGGCAATGTCCGATCCCTTTATCTGCGCTACTTCAAATATCGCGGCGCAGATGACGTTGAAGATCCGTTCCGAGGGTTCTTCTTTGCGGGCAAGTCCACCGCGAAACGCGCTTCGTTCAGCGATGACTTTGTGCGTTCGAAAATCCTGGCCCCCGGCGTTTTCGATGGCCTTCGTCTGGAGCTGCGCGTTATCATCTATCTTTTGATCGAAACCGGTGCCCGGCTCAGCGAGATTGTGAACCTGCGACCTCAGGATATTCGGCTTGAGCACGATGTCCCGCACATATTCATCCGCGCGGAACAGAACCGGGAGCTCAAGACCGATGACTCTGAACGTGAAATACCGCTCGTTGGCGTCGCTCTCCCGGCAATGCAGCTCTGCCCTAAGGGCTTCGACCATTACTATGATCGTAGTACATTGGTGTCTGCCAACCTCTTGAAGGCATTCAAGCAGCGACATCTTTTTCCAACAACCGACCACGTCATTTATTCCCTGCGACATTCCTTTGAAGACAGAATGCTCGAAGGCGGGTTGGACTATGGGCTTCGCTGCGCGCTTATGGGGCACAAGAACAATCGCCCCGAATATGGGCAGGGTGGGTCATTGGCTTATCGGCAGCAGCAGCTGATGAGAATCGCTCACCCTTTCTCCGCCGCGCTTTTCGATTCAAAGTGCGGGATTGGTGTTGTAAAGGCTGCTAGATCGAGCTGAATTGTTCAAAGACGGATCTTTGAAATCTATGGGTTCTCATTCTTGATCAATAGAGCCGTACACAGAATAAAAATTCATAGAAATCCGCGTTTGGTTAAAGGTGTTTGTCCGTAGTTGCTCCACGCTGCTCAAAGCCTAGCCGGCAGGTGGCGTTTTGAACTTGTAGGCGCCTTGGTTTCCACCATTTGGTTTGCGACTCTTGAAATCTCTTATGTTGTCGATTTCAAAGAAAGCTATCGAGGCCTGTGGTTGTCCGTGAAGATGGAACACTTGTCGATGGTAGGCTTCAGAAAACGGTGCATAGGCGTTGCTCCCGCCGTAACTTCCGTTGTTCGCAACGACCACCATCTGAAACATGTTGTAGTGCAGGGAATGAGCAAGTTGATCGTATGTGTTCACGTCTCGATTCAATGCCGGGACAATGAATATGTCAGACTTGTTCTTTAGGTCCGCCGCGCGCGGTGATGATTTGGTTGATCCGTTCCAGGGTGAAGGCCTGGATGCGGCTCCAGTCCCAGGTGATGTCGGCAAACCCTGAAAGCTTCAGGGCGACGAGTTCGCGCGCGGCGGTCGGCGACAGGGCCGGCAGCCTCTCCTGCTGCGCGAGTTGCTGTGTTTCTGGCCTGAATTCTGGCCGTATCTCTGGCAGTGACTCTGGCACCGGCTCCGGCCGGGGCGCGGCCTTGAAGGGCAGCGGTCGCACCGGCGGGCTGGCTGGCCGCTTTCGCGGAGGGCGCTGGCTCTTGTCACGCATGAACGCTGGGGTCTCTACCGGACACTCGGAAGCGCCCACTCTGGCCAAGTCCGCACCCGCCGTAAAGAGAGCGCGGGCTTTGCGCCGGGTTCGGTCGCCCCGTGCGTGCCTCACGCGGGCGGCGTTGCCGGCGATTTGCGCGCCGCCCCTGAACCCGCTACGAAAACCAAGGCCGCGCCGCTGGAGGCGGGGTTCGGGAAGGGGGCTGGGCGCCGCCATGCGCTGTTCAAAATGCCTCTCTCACATGCAGCCCAAAGGCGGCGTGTTCGCCTGCATGGGCTGCGGCGCCGAGGCGGACCTTCGAAACGAGGATGGATCGCGCGCGATGTTTACGCGCGCGCCCGCTCCCGGCTCTGGTCAGCGCGCCGTTCTGATTTCTGTTTTGCTTCTTCTCCTCGCAGCGGGCGCGGCAGGCTGGGCCTTCCTGCGCTTCGGCGCGCCGGGCCTGCTAGGGCCTGCTCGGCCAATTGTCGCCGAAGCCGCCGCCACCCCGGAAATGCGCACCGGTCTCGCGGCTGCGTTTGAGCCCGGCGTCCGGGAAGGTCTGATTGCCAGCTTTGGCACGTCCGGCGCAGACGACGTACTTGGCCTCACCGTCCTCTCGGGCGGCCGGATCGCGGTCCTGCTGCGCAGCCGGAGCGCCTCGGCGCCGGACGAGGACGCGCTCCACCTTGTTTTCCTCGATGGCGGCGAGACGCTGGTCGCGGCGCGACTCGCCGCACGCGGCCTCGTGCGTTCCGGGTCAGTGGCGGCTTTGCCGGACGGCTCGCTGCTGGCGCTGATCGCCGACGCTGGCGGCCTTCGTCTGGAGGGCCTGGACCCGGCCGGCGTGCGTCTCTGGAAGCATGAATGGCCGACGGCAGGCTTTGGGCCGGCTGCGCCGGCCCTTATGGCTGAGCAGGGCGTGATTGCTGTGACCGCCCCGGTCGAGGCGCCGGGAGAAACGCCGGGCGATGCCGGCGGGGCGGCGCTGCTGGCGGCGATGCTGACGCCGGACGGAAGGCTCGCCTGGCAGCGCACCTTTATCGCTTCGTCCGCCGATGGGGCGGCTGCTGCGCTGGACGGCGGCGATCTTCTCCTGACCTATCCGTCCACGGGCGATGGCGGGGAGGCCGGCCATAAGCTGGTCCGCTTGAGCTTAGCCGGCGACACGTTGTCCGATGCGCCGCTTGAAGGGCGGTTTGAAGCGGTTGCCGCGCTGGTGGCCGGCCCCGGGACGGGCGCTCGCCTGTTTGCCGGGCGGCCGCTGCCGGCCGTCTCGTCCGTCACGTCCGGGGGCACGCGGCTCTGGGAGACAGAGGTCCTGGCGGCGCTGCTGAATGACCGGCTTTTCCTGATGCCGGAGGCGGGCGGCGGCGTGCGCGTCCTGTCGGCCTACCGGCTCTCGGATGTTCAGACGGATGTCTCTTGGTCGCAGGTTGATGCGAGCGGCGCCCTTGTTGCCGTCCATGCTGCGCGTCTTCCGCCTGGGGCCGAAATTGGGGCAGTGTTCCCGGTCGGCGGCGGCCGCGTCCTTGTGGCAGGCTCTGCCCCGGCAAAGGCGGGAGAGGCCAGCGACGCCTTCCTGCTCAGCCTCGGCGGCGCGGCCGGCCTGCGCGACATCCAGTCGATTGTCTGCCGAGCGGGCGGCGGGACGCCTTACCCTGCCGCTGTCTCTTATACACATCTCCGAGCCCACGAGACTAAGGCGCATATCGTATGCCGTCTTCTGCTTGAAA
>ENA-ORBV01007650-ORBV01007650.1-microbial-mat-metagenome-genome-assembly--contig:-NODE-7650-length-18492-cov-4.021233_pt1 | contig 18492 bp, 14 predicted proteins | sample MGYA00237777_ERZ505514 | MGnify/ENA primary metagenome ERZ505514 (study PRJEB26160, sample SAMN06269048) | microbial mat metagenome | isolation source: Oligotrophic lake microbial mat | place... | reverse complement strand
TATCAGCGTCGCAACGTCGACCCGTTCGCGGCCATCCGCCGCAACCACCGCATCAAGGTCCCCCAGGTCCGCGTCATTTCCCCCGAGGGCAAACAGCTCGGAATTCTGGATACGCCCAAAGCCATTAATCTGGCGCTGGAAAATGGCCTTGATCTCGTTGAGGTCGCACCCAATGCGACGCCTCCGGTGTGTCGGATCATGGACTTCGGCAAGTACGTGTACGAGGAGCAAAAGAAGCACTCCAACGCGAAGTCCACCGCCAGTAAGATCAAGGAAATCGAGTTCACTGCCCGCATTGAGCAGCACGATTACGAGACCAAGCTGCGCCACGCCGAAGAGTTTCTCGACCACGGGAACAAGGTGAAAATGCGCCTCAAGTTTCGCGGTCGGGAAATGGCGCACACTGACATCGGCTTCAACGTCATGAAGCGCGCGGTCGCTGACTTGGTGAGCATGGGCCATCCGGATTCGGAGCCCAAGCTCATCGGTCGTAACATTCATGTCATGCTGACGCCCTTGCCGCCCAATAAGCGCAAGCCAAAGTTCCACGTCCGCGAAGACGGCGTTGAGCCTCGGGACGATGAAGGATCGGATGAGGGCGAAGAAGATAACGGCGGTAGCTCGGGCCACGGCTCGAATCCCGCGATTCGCCCCTCTTAAGTCGGAGGCCGCCATGCTGCCGGCGGCCTTGCGTCTTCTTGTCATTGGCTGGTCGACACTCGGCGGGATGTTTCCTGCGAGTGCGGCCGATCTCCCTGTTCGGTCCGTTCCGACGCGTCCGACCGCACCTTCCTCTGTCCCTGCACCTCCAGTCGCAGCCGCGGTGACGCCGAAGGCAACCGCAGCGCCCGTGCAGCGCGCGGTTTCGACGCCCCGCGTGAAATTGCCGAGTCCCGAGCTGCGCAGCACCGCTAAATCGCCTGCGGCTTCACCGGCGCCCGCGACGCTTGTTTATATCGGTGCCAAGGAAATGGCCCGCACCCTTAATCTTACCCCCAAGTGGGACCCGGCTACGCGACAGTTAACGCTGCTGGATGCCCAGGTAACGCTGGTTCTGGAGCGCGACCAACGGGAAACGGATCTGAACGGAATGCGCGTCTTTCTCGGCGCGCCGACCGTGTGGCGGAACGGTGAATTAGCCGTCAGCCAGATTGACTTTCAACGCCTGCTGCTACCGGCGATTCGCCCGTTAAATCTCTCGGGTCCAACGCCTGGTCTAAAGGTGATTGCAATCGATCCCGGACATGGTGGGCGGGACACGGGCAAGGTTAATGCCGGACAGAAAGTGTTGGAGAAGGAAGCGACACTCGACACGGCACGCCGGCTGAAGCTGTTGCTCGAGGCCCAAGGCTTTACCGTGGTCTTGACGCGTTCAGATGATCGTTTTGTTGAACTGGCGGAACGACCTGAAATTGCCACGCGAGAAAGCGCGGACCTCTTCATCAGTTTGCATTTCAATGCGGTCGAGGCTGAAGCCACCCGCGTCACCGGCGTTGAGGTCTACACGATGACGCCGCAGTTCCAGCTTTCAGCCGACCGACGTCTCGACGATCACGTTCCCGTGTTCAATCCGGGGAACGCGATGGACCCGTGGAATACCGTACTGGGATATCACCTGCATCGTGCGCTGTTGAGCTCGTTGAAGGTTCCTGATCGTGGTTTAAAACGGGGGCGCTACGTGGTCCTTCGTCTGGCGCGGTGCCCGGCGGTGCTGATTGAAGCAGGATTTCTTTCTCACGATGGAGAGGCTCGCCGGATCGCGACGCCCCAATATCGTCAAGAGATTGCCGCCGCCATAGCCGCTGGGGTCCATAATTACGTTACGACCGTTGCAGCGGTGCGGGCGCAGCAAGCAGGTTTACGGAAGGCCGCGAAAAAGTAGCCCACCCAATTCGCGCCGGTGCAGCATGGCTCGCCACGCGCAGAATAATCGGCTCAGTTACGCGCATGTTTTTTCGCCTCGTCGTCTCGGTTACGGCCTACGTCCTCTTCTCAGGGTGGCCAGCGCGCGCTTGGGATCTCGAAGCGCATCGCCTGGTGAACCAGCTTGCGCTGACCGCGCTGCCGAAGGATTTTCCGGCGTTTGTTCATGGGGTCAGCAATGCAGACCGGATTGGATTCCTGGCTTCGGAGCCGGACCGTTGGCGCAACGTCCCGGATCTTGTGATGAAACAGTCCGGAGGCAGCTGGACCGACCACTTCTTCGACCTCGAGTACCTCCCGGACGCCGGCATGGATCTCGATACGCTCACGTCATTCCGTTTGGACTTCGTGGTGCAATTTGCGGCGGGGCGTGCAGCCAACCCGCATAAGTTTGCGCCTATTGATCCGGCCAAGAATCGGGACCATACCCAAGAGTGGCCTGGCTTTGCGCCGTGGGCCATCACGGAATATTTTGGGCGTCTGCGTTCCGGCTTCTCGTACTTGAAAGTCTTCGAGGAGCTCGGAACGCCCGATGAGATTTTGAACGCCCAGGCTAACATTGTTTACCTGATGGGGGTGATGGGACATTACGTGGGCGACTGCTCACAGCCCCTCCATACCACCAAACATTTCAACGGATGGTCGGGGGAGAATCCGAAAGGCTACACGCGATGGAATGGATTTCACTCCTGGATCGACGGGTTCGCAGCTCGCGCGGGAATCAAGTTCGCCGATCTGTCGCCGCGGTTGGCCCCGGTGCAAGCCGTGGCGCTGGCCCCTCGTCAAGATGGGCGTGATCCTTTGTTCGTGGCGGCATTGAACTACATCCGGGCGCAAAACACGAAGGTGGAGCCGTTGTATCAGCTGGAGCAGGGTGGAAAACTGGGGAATGGTGGCGGAGTAATCTCGCCTGACGCCAAGGCGTTCATCGAGCAGCGCCTGGTGGAGGGGGCTCAGATGCTCGCGACGATTTGGGTGACCGCTCACCGTAATGCCGTTCCGGATACTTATCTCCGCAGCTCCCTGATCAAGCGGCAGGCTGCGGCGACTTCGCGAGATTCGGCGGCCGTTAAACCCACACCGTGATGAGTGCCCCATTCGCATTACGGCCGTTGGGTGTTTCCAGGCAGCCTGGACTGCGTGCATGAACGCCACTTTGCTGCTTCTCGTCGCGGCTGGGGGCGCCATCGGATCCGTTTTGCGGACGCTCGTGGCATTCGCGATTCCCGCGGGTCGTCTGCCGTGGGCGACGATCGCGGTGAACGTGATTGGTTCGCTGCTCATCGGTTACCTTATCGCGCGATTCACCAGTGCCGGTGGGACGGGCCTCAGCGGCGCGCACGCGTTTTGGGTCGTGGGAATGTGCGGAGGATTCACCACCTTTTCCGCCTTTAGCTGGCAGACGTTCGAGCAATTGCAAAAAGGGGACTGGTTCGCGGCAACCGCGAACGTGGTCCTTTCGCTTGTGGCGTGTGTGGCGGCCACGTGGTTAGGCTGGCGGCTGGCGCGTTAGGTTGGAACAGACGCCCATGAAGTCGCGACGTTCGACCGGTCCGACCGGATCACGACTCTTGTTCGCAGACCCAGATGGTCTGCTGCCAGTGATTCGCGAGCGCCGACGGAGGGGAGGGCGCTCGCCATTTAGATTCCTAGGTTCTATCGACGATCTTGTCGGCCAGTCCGTACTCGATCGCTTCCTTGGCGTTCAGATAGAAATCGCGATCGGTATCTTTGTTGATGCGCTCCAACGGCTGGCCGGAAGAGGTCGCCAGGATCTGGTTAAGCTCCTGCCGCAGTTTTTCCATTTCCTTGGCCTGTATGTTGATGTCGCTCGCGGGTCCGATCATGCGGCCTGAAATCAACGGCTGATGGATGAGGACGCGGGAATGGGGATATAGGTGACGTCGGCCCTTCGAGGCGCCGCACAACAGAATCGAACCCATCGAGGCGGCCATGCCGGTCACGACGACGGTAATCGGCGACGAGATGAGCTTCATCGTGTCGTAGATTGCCATTCCGGCAGTGATTGAACCGCCGGGAGAATTGACGTAAAATGTAATGTCCTTACCGGGCGCGTCGACTTCGAGGTACAGTAACTTCTCAGTGATGTCCTTGGCCGACTCATCCGTCACAGCGCCCCAGAGAAAGATTTTACGCTGCTCGAGGAACTTGCGTTGAATCAGCATCGCTACGGGCGCGTTCTTCTTCACCAAGCGATCATCCTGCTCGTTGTCGTCATCGTCTTCATCGTCAAGACGCGGGAGCGGGGTGGAAAGACCGGGCTGCAGGTTGTCAAAATGCATAGGCGGCGAAGGTGGAACGACGTTGCGCGATTGGCAAGTGGGGAGCTTACGATCCTGTGGGCGAACGGCCCTCGGAGCGGGTGTCGCCCAAGAGTAGCCGTGGTGGATTACTGCGAAGGAGTGGCGGAACGGTTGAAGGATTTATTCCAGACGCCGAGCGTATCGGGAGAGCCTTGGGCCCGAACGCCATTATCGGTTAAGATTTCCTCAGTGGCAGCGACCATCTCCTTCCGGGGGAAGACCAATGTTTCAAATTTCCGCCCGGCAAAATCAAAGACGAGAAACTCGTCCTGTGAATCGCGTAACGTTGCGACGAGATGCTCGAGATTTCGAATTTTAACTCCGTTGATCGACTCGACCACGCGCGACTGTGCAGGCGAGTAACCCTTGGACAGTTTGTGCGGAAAAAATGGGGAAGACACGACAACCAGGGTTTCGCCCGGAAACCCCGGTCGATCTGAACGGCGTAAAGCCAGAGGGCTGGCGACCGCGGCCAACGTGGCGGCAGCGTTGTTCAATCCGCCGAGAAAAAGCTGAGTTGCAGTTGAGAACACGAGAGGGCCGTAGACGAAGTAGGAAGGGTAGGTGCCTTCCAAGTCTGGAATCAGCATCGGCCGGGTAGGGGAGACTGGCACGCTGATGTTTAATTCTTGGCCGGCGCGGACCACCTTGAGTGGAACTCGGCCGGACTGTGCGACCTTCTGGATCAGGTAATTGAAACGTACTCGAATGTCGCCGATGCGGACCATGCCCTCGTTATCGATGGGGGTGTCGCCTATATGCGTGATCACGTCCCAGACCTTAAGGGGGTAGGTGTCGGCGGTCGCATCCGTTTCGGTAACGATCATCCCATCGATCCCTCGGCCTATCTTGAGGTACGGACGGAGCGCTGGATTTTCGAACGTCTGCAGCGAGTCGAAGATCGCGGGTTTGCCATCATAGCGACCATCCGCGGCGTCTTTTAAGAACAGTTCAATTTCCTCGCAGGGGATGATGTAGCCAATGTTGTCTCCTCCGCCCAAGCGGCTGAACGCCACGCCAATCATCTGGTCGTCGGCGACCGCGGGTCCGCCACTGTTACCGGGATTGATGGCGGCATCAATTTGGATGCGTAGGCCGGAGGTGGGAAAATTATATAGCGTAAAATCGACCCGCGAGACGATGCCCTTGGTAATAGAGAGATTCGTACCGCCGGTTGGAAATCCGTAGACCATAACCGAGTCTTTCACATCAGGCAGCTTGGAGGCGCGTCGAAGGGGCGGGCGTGAGTCGAAAAAGGATTCATCTTCCAGCTTCAGGATCGCGAGATCGATGCCTTGCGCGATGGTCTCGACCGTGGCGGAGATTTTGTCTCCGGACTGATTTGCCTGCACCTGCACTTGGCTGGCGTAAAGCACCACATGCGCGTTGGTCAGGATTCGATTTCCCTCGATGATAACTCCCGTGCCGGTGCTTTCGCGAGGCGCTTGTTTGGTCCAGGGCTTGTACGGATCAGGATAGCGGATCGTGGAGAATATTTTGACTACGGTGTTTTCGACTATCGCGGTTTTGGCTGGCGGTGAGATGGCCCCAAGGTTGTCCGCGGCTTTTCCGTGAGGGAGCAAGCAGGTAGCAGCGGCGAGGACGAGAAGAAGTCGGCAGTGCGAACCGGGTGGCAAGTACATGGAAGCGTGAGTTAGAGTCATGCGTCTCATGCATAAAATGCGAGCCCGATCGGCGGTGAGGCAGCGCTGCCGTTCAAACGTTGTAAGGGACAGGCTATTCAGCGGAGAAGTCCCAAGGGACAGGTTGTTCCCGGTCGGTTACAAGGGACAGGTTATATGAGCGATAGAGTCCAAGGGACAGGTAGGAGGTACCGCGAATTGGGGTATCTATGCGCTTTTCTCCGCTCGAGGCGCCGATGAACTCAATTGCAGTGAGAGGCCCTCGTATAAAAATTCCATCCGAGCAAAGTGAGTCCGCTTATCACTGCATCACGACCACCGTAAACAAAGAACACTTGTTTGATGACGTCGCGAAGGAGGTTCTTCGACGTCAGCTTTGGCAGGTGGCGGATTACTGTGGGGTTCGAATTGTGACCTACGGCATTCTCGTTAACCACTTCCACATCCTCGTTCGGGTACCCCAGAAAGTGTTCGTCAACGATGCCGAATTGCTGCGGCGCTACCATGTTCTTTACCCCAAGGCAACTGCCTATCAGATAGCTCGGCTGGATGTCATCCAAAAGGACCTCGCTGTTAATGGCGAGGCCGCGGTCGCTTGGCGGCGGCGTCAACTCGCGCTTATGGGTGATGTTTCCCAATTCATGAAGCTGCTTAAACAGCGATTTTCAATCTGGTTCAACCGGACACACCGACGTATCGGCACCCTGTGGTCAGAACGATTCAAAAGCGTCTTGGTTGAAGCCAACGAGAGAGTCCTCCAATCGATGGCGGCATATATCGACCTTAACTGTGTCCGCGCAGGTCTCGCTGCCGATCCGATTGAGTACCGTTTTTGTGGATACGCTGAAGCGGTCGCGGGCAACAAATTAGCTCAGGAGGGCCTTCAATCGATCGCTGCCACCGTCAGTTGGAGCGCGGCGCAGGCGCAATACCGTGAGGTGATATTTGGCACCGGGGCTGGAGCGCGCGAGCACGCGGCCGTCATTCCGCTAGAGGAGTACAAACGTGTGCTCGCCGAAGGCGGCAGCTTGCCCATCGCGACCATTCTCCGGTGCCGGGTACGTTACTTCACGGACGGAGCGGTTCTGGGCAGTCGAGAATTCGTTAACGTGCAACTCGAACGCTACCGGCAAAAGGCAGGTGCGTGTCCACGTACTGAAGCCCGGTCACTAGCCGCTGGGGTCGAGTGGGGTGACCTCATGACGATGCGTGCATTGCGCCGGGATGCACTCGGCTGAGCGGTACAACTTGCCCCGTTTTTCACCAGCTAATCCAACTCTGCGGTCGTACCGCCGGACTAGGTATCAGCGTTCAGTACGACACTTTGTCTGATTTAGACTGCCATTCCTTGAAGCTAGTTAACGCTTCTTCGCGTAGCAGCGGCTGCATTGCGATGGCCCGCTTCTCGGGCGCGAGGGGCATCTGCTGGTAAATAAAATCGTCGTCGAACCCGATCGCAGCCGCGTCGCTCCGAGTGTTACCATAATAAATCTGTGGAATCCGTGCCCAGTAAATCGCCGCCAGACACATCGGGCACGGCTCACAGCTGGTGAAAAGTTCGCAGTCTTCGAGCTGAAAAGTCCCGAGTTTTCGGCATGCTTCGCGTATGGCCGTAACTTCCGCGTGCGCCGTGGGATCATTGCTCGATGTGACGCAGTTTCTTCCGCGCGCGATCATTTCACCCTTACGGACGATCACGCAGCCGAACGGGCCTCCCTTGCCTCCGCGCATACCCGCTTCGGCTTCTTTGATTGCCTCCCGCATAAAGTGTTCTTCGTTCACGACGCTGGAGTGTTTAACAGCACGGTGCGCTGGAATGCCGCGAGCCGAAGCGGTCGAAGGTTGGACGATTCGGGAAAGTAGAAGGTGCGCAAATCGGCAGTGGTTGAGGGAAAAGAAAGCAAGGGCCTTGCCAGATTAAACTACTGATAATCCACGCCATCGACGGGTGACAACGCCTAATCACCCGCTCGTCGATATCGAATTCCCGCCGCCATCCGCGAGCGCCCGGATTTGGGTAGTCAATCACCCCAGTGACGCCTGACGTCGCTCGGTTTAGAATGGAACGCTTTGAAGTAACACGCGTGCACACTTACGAAGAGTTCAAGGCGACGGGTCGCTTCGCTGGGTTGGATGGACTTCGCGCATTTTCCATTGGCTTGGTCCTGCTTCACCATTTGCCCCGACTGCCCGACGGAATCCTCCGTTCGCTCCAGGAGAATGGGCGCTACGGTGTGTCGCTGTTCTTTGTTATCAGTGGATTTCTCATCTCCTCTCTGCTGCTCCGCGAACGGGAGAAGTTTGGTAAAGTCTCGTTCAAAAGGTTTTTCGCCCGCCGCGCTCTGCGCTTGTTTCCTCTTTATTGCGGGATGCTCGGACTTGTGATGGCGGTGGTTTACCTCACCCCCATTTTTACGCCGGAGAGTGTTGCGATAATGAAGAAGAATTTGCCGGCGTACTTGCTTTATTTCAGCAACTGGCTGCCCAACCCGACTGAGGGTCCATTCTTTTTCTCCCGGTCACTCGCCGCCGAGGAGCAGTTCTACACGGTTTTCGGTCTGATAATGGTTGTTGCCTTGCGAGGGGCGGTGCTTCGAGGCGTAGGGCTCCTGTTGCTCTTTAAAGGCATTGCAACCGTGATCATTGGCGGTGCTGAGAGGGGACAGGTTATTTGGCGGATCCTGCTCAGTTGCCAGGAACCCATTCTTTGGGGTGTGCTCCTCGGCTTCGCCCTAAATTCGCGCTCCGGCTACGAACGTATCACCCGTTTTGCAGGTTCTCTACCTGCGATCGCACTGGTCCTGACACTCTGTCTGGCGTGGATGTTCACCGGGCCATTCCGGCCGATTGCTGCCGCCGAAGAACAATTGCTTTTCCCTGCCTTTACCTTCCTGGTTGTCTCTACCGTAACGCGCACGGCGATCCCCATTCTGGACAGCCGCTTTTGCTGTCATGTCGGGAAGATCAGCTATGGCATGTACTTGATTCACTGGTTCGTCATCGTTGGCCTCCAGCGAGGACTTCCCGCCGAAACTCCGCTGCCGCTCCTCTACGCGGCCGTCGCTTTCGCCACGTTCGCGATCGCCACCGTGATCTCAGTTTACTTCGAACAGCCGATCATTGCCTTTGGTCGAAAACGCTTTGGCGATGAGGGACGTGAGCAAACCAAGCATGTTCCAACTGAGGTGACGGAGCGATTAAACCTGCTGCCGCCAGCGGCTAACGGATTGCGTGCGGGAGACTAGACAAGGGTTGCCGGAACGCCGCTATAATCCCAAAGGGACAGGCTATTCAGTGAATCCGAAGGGACAGGCTACTCTGCCTGCTACAGGGACAGGTCGTCCGCTAAAGGGACAGGTTGTTAGCGCGCTAAAGGGACAGGTTGTTTGGACCGTACTGATTATCGCTTGCGATTGAAGCTTGGCCCGCTCGAATCGATGCGTTGAATCGGGCGCATGTTCTCCACTCGCATTGCCGACTTCGAAGTCATTGGCCCACTGAAACCGGAGTGGGCCACCATCCTGACACCTGAAGCGTGCCGTTTCGTAGCCGATTTGTGCGCGGCCTTCGAGCCCCGCCGGCAGCAGTTGCTCGCCCGTCGATCCGAGCGTCAACGCGAGATCGACGCAGGCAAGCTCCCTGACTTTCTCCCGGAAACGGCCACCATCCGCGGAGGCGACTGGCGCGTACCCCCGCCGCCTCCGGATCTCGTCGATCGGCGCACCGAGATCACCGGGCCCGTTGATCGCAAGATGGCCATCAACGCCCTCAACTCCGGCGCACAGTGCTGGATGGCTGATTTCGAGGACGCGAACTCACCGACCTGGGAGAATGTCATCGAGGGTCAGATCAACCTGCGCGACGCCGTCCGTCGCACGATTAGCTTTACCTCGCCTGAAGGAAAATCTTACGCGCTCAAGGAAAAGACCGCGACCATGATCGCCCGTCCGCGAGGTTGGCATCTCGACGAAAAACACGTCCTCCTCGGCGGCAAGCGCATCTCCGCCTCCCTCTTCGACTGGGGCTTCTACTTCTTCCACAACGCCAAAGAACTCCTCGCGCGCGGCAGTGGGCCGTACTTCTACCTGCCCAAGTTGGAGAGCCATCTCGAAGCCCGGCTCTGGAACGACGTCTTCGTGCACGCGCAGGCCGCCTTCGGTATCCCCCGCGGCAGCGTCCGCGTCACGGTTCTCATTGAAACGATCCTCGGTGCCTTCGAAGCCGAGGAGATTCTTTACGAGCTGCGCGAACACGCCAGTGGACTCAATTGCGGCCGTTGGGATTATATCTTCAGCTTCGTCAAAAAACTCCGCAACCGGCCGGAGTATCTGTTCCCCGACCGCACGTTGATCACGATGACGGTGCCTTTCATGCGCGCCTACGCCCTCCACGTGATTAACGTGTGTCACCGTCACGGCGCCTACGCGATGGGCGGAATGGCCGCACAGATTCCCATCAAAAACGACCCCGCCGCTAACACCGCCGCGCTCGCCAAAGTTCGCGCCGACAAGGAGCGCGAAGCCCGCGACGGTCATGATGGTACGTGGGTCGCGCACCCCGGTCTCGTTGCCACCGCAATCGAGGCTTTCGCCCAGCACATGCGCGGGCCGAACAATCTGCACCGGTTCCACGACACCACCGTCACCGCTGCCATGCTCCTCGAGCCCCTGCACGGGCCCATCACGGAGCACGGCGTCCGCTGGAACCTTCATGTCGGTGTCCGTTATCTTGAAGCCTGGCTCGGCGGCTCAGGCGCCGAGCCGATCCATCACCTCATGGAAGATCTCGCAACGTCGGAGATCTCGCGTTCTCAGCTCTGGCAATGGCTGCGGTTCCAGGCGAAACTGGATGATGGGCGCCAGATCACGGCGGAGTTGTACGATCAGCTCCTGGCCGATGAGCTCCAGAAGATCAAAAACGAGTACGGCGTGGAACGTTACGACAGCGGACACTTCCCAGCCGCCGTCGACTTGTTCATGCGGATGTCGAAGAGCGAGAAATTCGATGAATTTCTGTCGCTGCCAGCCTACGAGTTGCTCCCCTAGGCGAAAACCCATGACCCACACGATCGACTCGATCAACGCGCTCGATCGCCCCGCGTTCGTGGCCGCTCTCGGCCACCTGTTCGAACATTCGCCTTGGATCGAGGATGAAACGTGGCCGCGGCGTCCATTCCGCGATGCCGCCCATCTGCACGCGGAGCTCTGCGCGACCGTGCGAGGAGCAAGCGTAACGCGACAGCTCGACCTGATTCGCGCGCACCCCGATCTTGCAGGTCGGCTCGCCCAGCAGCAGAAGCTCACCGCTGAGTCCACTCGCGAACAGGCCAGCGCCGGTCTCAACGTGCTCGCCGCGGACGAGCTGGCGCGCTTCCAGTTCCTCAACGAAGCCTACCGCACGCGTTTCGGCTTCCCGTTCATCATTTGCGCCCGCCTCCAGGCGCGTGATGCCATTCTGGCCGCAATGGCGGCCCGCGTGAAAAATACCCCCGAGGAAGAGTTCGCGACCGCCTTAACCGAGATCGAAAAAATCGCGCGTATCCGATTGGGTGATATCCTGGCGCCAACCTGATCAAGCACCCGGCCCAAGCAGGCTTGGGCTCTCTGCTGAGTCGTACTCATGTAATGGAAATCATTTTCAATCCCAACCGCAGCCACTGAAAGGTGGAGCGAGTTGTCTCCAACCCGCTTCCGAATGGCCGCTTTCACGTCAGCGGCTTGGGGACAAGCCGCTCCATCTCAATCGCCGGAGTCCGGCTGAGATGGGGCCCCGCGATGCATTCCGCAACGCCCGACGGTCGGGCCTGACGTCGAAGCGAATTTGGACGCGAACGGTCCGGCTCCAGCTGGTATTCATGCATTGCGAATCCAACGCCAGCCCGCTGGATTCACCCGACTGCCATCTCCCGCCAACTTCACCCGCTCTTAAAGCACCGAAGCCTACTGATTTCATATGCCCGCCAAACTCAGCACTCACGTCCTTGATCTCACCCGAGGAGCACCGGCGGTGGGCATGAAAATTGAATTGTGGGGCATGTCCGAAACGCCCCGGCAGCTCAAGGTGGTCACCACCAATGCTGATGGCCGGACTGACACGCCGTTATTGCAGAATGACGAACTGAAGCCGGGCGACTACCAGCTCATCTTCAAAATCCAAGACTACTTTGCGCAACGCGGCGTGCTCGAAACCTTCTTCGTCTACGCCGCCATATTTTTTCGCATCGACAATCCAAACGCCTCGTACCACGTGCCGCTCCTCGTCACACCGTGGGCGTATAGCACTTACCGGGGAAGTTGACGCATGTTGTCCGCCACCGCTCGCCAGCTCGTTCGCTGGCTCAACCAGCTCGGAAAAATCAGTGATGACGAAGGCGCGTTAACCCGCACTTTTCTTTCCCCGGCCATGCGCCGCGCCAATGGGTGCGTCGCTCAATGGATGCATGACGCCGGACTCGACGTTCGCGAAGACGCAGTCGGAAATCTGATTGGTCGGTTGGAACCAACCCCACGCGCCGGCGGCCAAGGTGCGGTGCCGCGCACGCTCTTGCTCGGCTCGCATCTCGATACGGTGCGCAACGCGGGACGTTTCGATGGCGCCCTCGGTGTGCTGCTGCCGATCGCCGCCTTGCACGAGCTCCAGGTTCGCGGGGTGTCGCTGCCGTTTGCCGTCGAGGTTCTGGGTTTTTCCGAAGAGGAGGGCGTGCGTTTTTCCAGTGCCTACCTCGGCAGCAAGGGCTACTCGGGACAGCTCCGCGCGTCGGATCTCACGTTGAAGGACAGCTCGGGCTTCACCGTCCGCGAAGCGCTGGTCCCGCGCGAGACGCGGGGCTTTCGTCTCCCGGAAGCCGCCCATCGCTCGTCCGATCTCGTCGGGTATGTCGAGGTGCACATCGAGCAGGGGCCCGTGCTCGAGCAGGAGAATCTCGCCGTGGGCGTCGTATCCGGTATCTCCGGACAAACGCGCGGACGTTTCAGGTTCACCGGGAAAGCTGGCCACGCCGGGACTACCCCCATGTCGATGCGACGCGACGCCCTGGCGGGCGCCGCGGAGCTTGTGCTGTTCATCGAACAACGCGCCCTAGCCCAACCGCCGCTCGTTGCGACCGTCGGTACCATTTCAGCCCGCCCCGGTGCCCCGAACGTGATTCCGGCTGAAGCCTCCATCTCCCTCGACTTGCGCCATCCTCAGAATGCGGATCGCGCCCGCGCGCTGCAGGAGATCGTGGCCGCGGCCCGCTCCCTTGCCCGTCGCCGGGGACTCAGGGTGAAGTGGCAGCTGACTCAAGAGAACGATGCCGTGGCGTGCTCGCCCACGCTGGTGGATCTGCTCGACTCAAGCGTGCGCGCGGTGCAATCACGAAGCGCCACGCTGGTCAGCGGCGCTGGCCATGACGCGGTGATCATGTCCGCGGTCACACCAGTCGCGATGCTGTTTGTGCGCTGCCGTGAGGGCTTGAGTCATCATCCGGATGAATACGCCTCGCCGGCCGACATCACGGTCGCGTTGCAGGTGATGGTTGATTTTATCGAGCGGCTCGCGCGGACCCCTGATCTTGTCCACACAGCCAGATCGATTCGGCGCGCCAAGTCGCGCCGACCGCACAAGCTGCCTTCCCATGAGTGAACTCGATTTGATTATACGTAATGGAACCGTGGTGACGCCCGATGGGTTGACGCGCTCTGATCTGGCGATCGCCCGAGGCACGATTGTCCAAATCGCGGCGCGGATCAAAGAGGATGGCGCCGTCGAAATCGACGCCGAGGACCGTTACGTTTTCCCCGGCATGATCGATGCCCACGTGCATTTCAATGAGCCAGGGCGGGCGGACTGGGAAGGTCTCGCGACGGGGTCCGCCGCTCTCGCCGCGGGAGGGGGGACAACGTTCTTCGACATGCCGCTCAATTCCGAGCCCCCGGTGCTCGATGCCGCGCAGTTTCGAGAAAAACGGTCGCTCGCCGAGCAGCAGTCCTGCGTGGATTTCGCACTCTGGGGCGGATTGACGCCGTCGAATTTGGATAAACTTGCCGCGTTGCGTGATGCCGGCGCGATCGGATTGAAGGCGTTTATGTCGGATAGCGGCATACCGAGTTTCCCACGCGCCGACGAACGCACGCTCCGCGAGGGGATGAAACGCGCGGCGAAACTTGGAATGCTCGTCGCCGTCCACGCGGAAGACGAAGCCTTGGCGGCAAAGTTTACGGCGGAGCAGAAATCCCGGGGGAAAAAAGACGCACGCGCCTGGCTCGAGTCGCGTCCGGTCGAGGTGGAGCTTGCCGCCATTCGCCTCGCCATCGAACTGGCGGGAGAAACCGGCTGCGCCTTGCACTTCGTTCATGTCAGTAGCCCCGAGGGCGTGGCGCTGATTGAGGACGCGCGCGCTCAACGCGTGGATGTCACCGCGGAGACCTGTCCGCATTATCTCCTGTTGAACGACAAAGATGTGGCGCGCATCGGCGCGCCGGGCAAATGCGCCCCTCCGATTCGTGATGAGAAACGACGTCTCGGACTTTGGGCCGAATTGCGCGCGGGCCGTATCCACACCATTGGGTCAGATCACTCGCCGGCTCCCGCTGAACTCAAAGCGTCCGACGACTTCTTTGCGATTTGGGGCGGGATCGCGGGCGTACAGCATGGGCTGCCACTGTTGTTGTCGCAGTGCGCCGACACCGCCGCCGCTGACCTGCCGCGATTCGCTGCCCTGGTCGCCCGGAACGTGGCGCGTCGTTTTCGGGTGGCGCACAAGGGCTTGCTCGCGGTGGGGTACGACGCCGATTTCTCGTTGTTCGAGTATGGGGAACCCCACGCGATCGCGGCCGATGAGTTGTGGACGCGGCACCGGATCAGCGCCTACGTGGGCCGGACCTTGCGTGCCCGGATTACGGATACGTACGTGCGAGGAAACGCGGTCTATGCGGATGGCCGGTTGGTAAACTTGCCGCAGCCCGGGCGTTTTCTGCGACCGGAAAAGTGAAAACTTATTTCGAACGGGCAGGCGGCGGCCCCGCCGACGCACGAACGTCCCGAAGGTCGCCCCCTCGCGCGAAGCCACCGCGGGTTCTTTTCCGCTCTGCACGCCGGTCAATTTATGTTTCCCTCGCCTCCAATGACTTTTCCCTTTGGCCAGACTCGTACCCGGGTGGCAGCGCGGCATGCGCTGCTGGCGCCGGACGGACACGTGAAGAGCAATCTGCCGGGTGTCACATGTGCTGCTTCGGTGGTGCTGATCAATCCCGCGATGGGAGCGAATTTCAGTCAGCTGCTCATTACCTTTGAGGCTGAGGGGCGCATGGACAGCGCGGCCAGCGCAATCGAGACGGCTGGTTACTTGGAGGCGGGCGAGGCGAGTCTCATGGTCGGACGGGAAAAGAAGACGTGCAGCGCGGGCGGGTTCTTCTTTGCGCCAGCTGGGGAAGTTTGGTCGATGGTCGCGTTGCAGGCGAACACGCGCGTCACGCTCTTCCAAAAGCGATTTGTACCGTTGCCGGGCGGCACCATCCCGGCGCCGCTCATTGGCCAGGCGGCGGACGTGCCGGGACAGGCCTTCCTCGGGGATCCCGATGCGCGGCTGCAGGTCCTGCTGCCCGATCTTCCCGGGTTTGACCTGGCCATGAATGTTTTCACGTATCAGCCCGGAGCGACTCTGCCGTTTGTGGAGACGCACGTGATGGAACACGGGTTGTTGATGTTGTCAGGCCAGGGCGTATACCGCCTCGAAGACTCGTGGTATCCCGTGACGGCCGGCGATGTAATCTGGATGGCGCCTTATTGTCCGCAGTGGTTTGTCGCGATGGGCAAGCAGCCGGCGAGCTACCTGTACTACAAGGACGTGAACCGGTCTGCCTTGTAGGCCATTGATCAGCCGGCGTGCGGCGGGAGCGCCTCGCCTGTGCTTCCGTTCATCCCTTCGCTTAGAGTTGCGAGTTGCGGGCACGGTTCCTGCGGATAAATACGCACCATGAGTACTTTGACCGTCGCGTCAGCGGGTGGGGCGACCACGGATTCGTTCGCGTTCACGCTCAACGGTGAACCGATCACGATTGCGGGCGTTCCAGCTACGGCTACGCTCCTCGATGTGCTCCGTCGGTCCGGTCGGACCGGCAGCAAGTGCGGCTGTGCTGAAGGGGATTGCGGGGCGTGCACCGTGGCCATGGTGGAACGTTCGGCGAGCGGCGCGGCGACGTATCGTACGCTCAACAGTTGCATCGCCCTCGCGCCGATGTTTGCCGGACGAGAAGTGATCACCGTGGAAGGTCTGGCGAACGGCGAGCACATCCATCCCGTGCAGGAGGCGATGGTCGAGCATGCGGGTTCACAATGTGGTTATTGCACGCCGGGTTTCGTTGTCTCGCTGTTCGAGGCTTACTACCGGCGCGACGTCTGCGAGCCGGATCAGATCAACGCTCAGTTGTGCGGCAATCTGTGTCGGTGCACCGGATACCGGTCGATTCGCGATGCCGCGAGTGCGGTGCTGGCCGGGCGTTCCGGGTCAGTTCCCGATGCGTTCGGTACGCGCTTGCAAGGACCGGTGGCGCCGCTCACCGCCTTGAACTACACGGGAGCGGGCGAACGCTTCATGCGGCCCACCTCGCTGGTGGAACTCTTCGAACTGAAGCACCTTCAGCCGGAGGCGCGACTGGTGGCCGGAGCGACGGAGATCGGGGTTGAACTGAATAAGAAGTTCAAAGCTTTCCCAGCGCTGATCTCCGTGGAGGCGGTTCCTGAGTTGACGCGAATCACTGCTTCAGCGGCGGAATGGCGGATTGGCGCAGCAGCCACGCTCACCGCAATTGAGGAAATGCTGGGTGGTGAGTTTCCGATGTTGGCCAAAATGTTCGCGGTCTTTGCGGCGCGGCAAATCCGCAACCGCGCCACGCTGGGAGGCAACCTCGTCACGGCGTCGCCGATCGGCGATAGTGCGCCGGTGCTGATGGCGCTGGATGCAAGCGTCGTGCTCGCTTCGGCGCTGGGCCAGCGCGTGGTGCCGCTGGTCGACTTCTTCACCGGCTATCGGCAGACGCAACTGCGCCCCGACGAACTCATGCTTGAGATCGTGCTGCCGCGGCCCGGGTTGACGCCAGGAGTGGAGCGCAGAACTGATTTTCAAAAGGTATCCCATCGGCGGGAATTGGACATCAGCATCGTGGCCGGTGCTTTTTGTTTGGATACGGATGCCGGCGGCGTGGTCCGACGCGCCCGGCTCGCGTTCGGGGGAGTGGCGGCGCTACCCGTGCGGGCGCGCGCCGCGGAGGCGGCGCTCGAAGGCAGGACTCTGGCCGCGGCCGCCGCAACGGTCACGGAAATCCTGCGCGATGCATTCACGCCGATCGATGACGTTCGCGGCAGTGCGGCGTTTCGCCGTGGGCTCATCGTTTCGCTCTGGGAAAAGTTTGTCGCAGGTGAAAAGAGTCTGGCCGTTGATGCTCCGGTCAGCTTCGCGCCCCGCCCGGTGTGGCCGGCGTTGGAGGTATCCAAACAGCTGCGACACGAAAGCGCGCGCGGACATGTGACCGGCCGGGCGCACTATGTTGACGATACCGCTCAACAGCGGCCGATGCTCGACGTCTGGCCTGTGATGTCGCCTCATGCTCATGCGAGCATCATTCGGCGCGATGCCACGGCGGCGCGCGCGCTCCCGGGAGTTGTGGCTGTTTTGATGGCGGAGGATGTACCGGGAGAGAACAACGTGGGCGTCTCCCGCCACGATGAACCGCTCTTTGCCGTCGATGAGGTGAAGTATCATGGGCACTTGGTGGCACTGGTGGTGGGTGAATCCCCGGCGATCTGTCGAGCGGCCGCCGCGCGGGTGCAGGTGGAGTATGCGCCGCTGCCCAGCTTGTTGACGATCGCGGACGCCATTACCGCCGAGAGTTTCCACAATCCGCTGCGCACCCTGCAACGCGGTGATCCGGAGGGAGCGATTGCGACCGCGGATGGTCGGATCTCGGGTGAATTTTCGATGGGAGGGCAGGAGCATTTTTACCTTGAGACCCAAGCCGCGTGGGCCGAGGTCGGCGATGAGGGTGACGTGGTGATCAGTTCCTCCACTCAGCATCCGTCAGAGATCCAGGCGATTGTCGCCGAGGTGCTGCATCTACCGCGCAACAAGGTCGTCGTGCAAGCGCCGCGGATGGGCGGAGGCTTTGGTGGCAAAGAGACTCAGGGCAACGCACCCGCGGCCCTGGTGGCGCTCGGTGCGATGAAAACGGGACGTCCCGTACGGCTGCAGTGGGATCGCGATGTCGACATGGTGCTGACCGGGAAGCGCCATCCTTTTTATGCCCGCTTTGACGTGGGCTTTGCCCGGGATGGGCGATTGCAGGGATTGCACGTTGACTTGATTTCGAACGGGGGCTGGTCGTTGGACCTTTCGCAGCCGGTGCTCGAGCGCGCGATGTTTCACATCGATAACGCCTACTACATTCCGGCGCTACGAGTCACGGGGCGCTCGGCCAAAACGCATCTGGCGTCCAACACGGCCTTCCGGGGCTTCGGTGGACCGCAGGGAATGTTGGTCATCGAGGAGATCATCGATCGGGTCGCCCGAACTCTGGGCTTGCCGCCGGAAATAGTGCGCGAGCGCAATCTTTACCACGGTACTGGCG
>ENA-ORBV01007649-ORBV01007649.1-microbial-mat-metagenome-genome-assembly--contig:-NODE-7649-length-18495-cov-4.229884_pt1 | contig 18495 bp, 14 predicted proteins | sample MGYA00237777_ERZ505514 | MGnify/ENA primary metagenome ERZ505514 (study PRJEB26160, sample SAMN06269048) | microbial mat metagenome | isolation source: Oligotrophic lake microbial mat | place... | reverse complement strand
GCAGTCAAGCCAGAGGCTTGCCTTCTTCGCGCTGTCCAGGTGTGCGCGGGCACACCTGGAGCCGCAGCGCTCAGCCTGGCCAGCGCACCCCATCGCAGCCCACTCGGGCGCGTCCAACTGCGGTTTCTAGGATCATGGCTGCTGACGGCTACGACTTCATCATCGCTGGCGCTGGCTCCGCCGGCTGCGTTTTGGCTGCGCGCCTGGCCCAGGGCAGCGACGCGCGCGTGCTGCTGGTCGAAGCGGGTGGCACGGCGCGCTCGCCGTTCGTTGCCATGCCTGCGGGCAACGGCTACCTGTTCGGCAACCCGCGCTTTGACTGGAGCCTGCAGAGCGTGCCGCAGCCAGGCCTGGGCGGAAGGACTCTGGTCTATCCGCGTGGCAAGGGCTTGGGCGGTACGTCCATCCTGAACGGCATGATCTATGTGCGTGGCAACCGGCGCGACTTTGACGGCTGGCGTGATAGCGGCCTGCCAGGCTGGGGCTACGACGACCTGTTGCCGTTTTTCCGGCGCGCGGAGGGTTCGTCGCGGGCCACCGATTTTTTCCACGGCGCGGACGGCCCGCTGGGTACCTGTGCGGCGGCAAACTACACGCCGTTGGACCACATGTTCGTCGAGGCGGCCTTGGCGGCGGGTCATGTGCGCAACGACGACTTCAACGCCAGCGAGCAGACAGGCGTCGGGCGGCTGGATGTGACCGTCGCTGGCGGCATCCGCCAGTCTTCGGCGCGTGCCTATCTCAGGCGGTGGCCGCCGAACCTGCACGTGATGACGCACGCCCACGTGACTGGTGTGGAAGTTCACCGGGGGCGCGCCACCGGGCTGCGCATACGGCGTCCATCGGGCGACATTGTGGTCCGCGCCGACTGCGCGGTGGTGCTCGCCCTGGGAAGTTTTGTTTCGCCCCAGATGCTGATGTTGTCGGGAATCGGGCCGGCTGCCCACCTTGCGCAACATGGCATCGCCATACTGGCGGACCTGCCCGGCGTTGGGGCCAATCTAGCCGACCATCTGAACGTGCCGGTGCAGTACCACTGCCTGGACGCGCAACTCAGCTTCGCGCGCCACCAACGGCTGGACCGCGCGTTATGGCTCGGTGCACGATGGTTCCTGGGACGCTCGGGTCCGGCCGCTTCCCCGTTCTGGAGTACCTGCCTGTTCCATACCATGGCCGGATCGTCGGTGCCTGACCTCCAGCTATTCTTCACCCCGATGGTTGTCAAGGAGGCGCGCGACGCGGACGATGAAGAGGACACCGGCGTGCTGGAGCGCCTGGGCCGACGGGTATTCGTTCGTGGATCAAAAAAAGCGGTCAGCGGCTTCCAGTTCGACATCAACCAGATGCATCCGCAAGGCCGCGGCGAAGTGCGCCTGGCGTCAAACAATCCCTTCGATGCTCCGCGCATCGACCCGCGCGTCTTCTCGGGTCAGCGCGAGTTGCGTGACCTCGTGGCGGGCGTGCGGCTGGCGCGCGCGCTGGCACAGCAGCAGCCTTTGGCGCGGGTTCGTGGCGCCGAGATTTCGCCGGGAGCCCAGTTCGACTCGGACCGGGAACTCGAGGCCGCTATCCGGCGTGTGGCAACCACCGGGCACCATCCGGTCGGCACCTGCCGCATGGGCAGCGAGGCCGACACGATGAGCGTTGTTGACGGACGCCTGCGGGTGCGCGGCGTCGAAGGTCTGCGGGTGTGCGACGCGTCGGTGTTTCCGGACCAGATCACTGGCAACCCGAATGCAGCGATCATTGCGATTGCAGAGAAAGCGGCCGACATGATCCTGGAGGATACCCGTGGCTGATCTGAAGACGTTCCAGTTCTATGCCGGCGGACGCTGGCACGATCCGCAGCGAGGCCACTGGTTCGAGAGCGACAACCCGACAACTGGTCAGCCCTGGGCGCGTATCCCGCGCTGCGATGGCGCCGATGTGGACATGGCCGTTGCGGCGGCCGCCCGTTGCTTCGCCTCCGGACCCTGGAAGTCAAGCAATGCCACCGGCCGTGGACGCCTTCTGCGACGCATGGGCGACGTGCTGGCGCGGCACTCGGTTGCGCTGGCGGAGATCGAAACCACGGACAACGGGAAACGAACCTGCGACATCGAGCCGGGGCTGCGCGGCTGGCTGGCCGACAGCTTTCATTATTATGCGGGGCTGGCCGACAAGATCGAGGGTGCGGTGGTTCCGGTGGATATGCCGGACATGCTGAATTACACACGTAACGAGCCCTATGGCGTGTGTGCCTGCGTGACGGCCTGGAACTCGCCGTTGCTCATCGCGATCTGGAAGATGGCTCCCGCTTTGGCCGCCGGCAATACGGTGGTGCTCAAGCCCTCCGAGCATGCATCCGCCTCCACGCTGGCGCTCATGGGAGTGCTGGAGGAGGCGGACTTGCCGCCCGGGCTGGTAAATGTCGTCACCGGTTTCGGGCCGGAGGCGGGCGAGGCGCTGGTGACCCATCGCGATGTGCGTCTGGTCAGCTTTACCGGCGGGCTGCCTGGCGGGCGACGCGTCGCCGAACTCGCGGCCCACAGCGTCAAACCGGTGATCCTGGAACTCGGCGGCAAGTCGCCACAGATCGTGTTTGACGACGCGGATCTGGATCTGGCTGTAAACGGAGTCCTCAGCGGCATTTTCCCGCCTGCTGGGCAAAGCTGCGTGGCCGGGTCCCGGCTGCTGGTGCAGCGGGGTTTGCACGACCGTTTTCTCGAGGTACTGTGCGAGCGCGCGTCTTTGGCCCGGGTCGGCGACCCGCGCCTGCCCGGCACCCATATGGGACCAATTGCCAACCTTCCCCATTTTGAGCGCGTGCTGCGCGACATCGCCAGTGCGCGTGACGAGGGCGCGGTATGCCTGTTGGGCGGTGTGGCGGTGTCTCCACCGGGCCTCGGCGGCTGGTTCATCGGTCCGACCGTGTTTGGCAATGTCGCGCCAGCGATGCGACTGGCGCGTGAAGAGGTGTTCGGCCCGGTGCTGGCCGCCATGCCGTTCGACGACGAAGAGCACGCGGTCGCATTGGCCAACGATTCGAGCTACGGGCTGGCTGCGGGGGTCTGGACGCGCGCGGTCGATCGTGCCATCCGGCTGGCCGACCGGCTGGAGGCGGGAACGGTCTATATCAACAATTACTTCAACGCCACTCCCCAATCTCCGGTCGGAGGCTACAAACAGTCGGGAATTGGCCGCGAGAATGGCATTGTCGGCATGCGCGCGTTCATGCAGACCAAGTCGGTCTGGCTCGCCACCGCACCACACCAACCCGATCCATTTGCAAAGGTGAAAACATGAAACTGAAGCAACTCGAAGTGTTCATCGTCGGCAACCCGCCGCCGGGCTGGGGCGGACGTTATTTCATCTTCGTCAAGCTCACCACCGACACCGGCATCGTCGGCTACGGCGAAGTTTATGCCGCGGCCGTTGGACCGAAGGCGATGGAGGTGGTGATTCACGATGTGTTCGAGCGCCACATGGCCGGCGAGAACCCGGAGAACATCGAGATGATGTTCCGCCGCTGTTACTCCAGCGGCTTCACGCAGCGGCCCGATCCAACCGTGATCGGCGCCTTTTCCGGCATGGAGATGGCTTGCTGGGACATCCTGGGCAAGGCCCACGACCGCCCGGTGTACGCATTGCTCGGTGGCCTGATGAACGAGCGCATCCGCGCCTACACCTACATCTATCCGCTGCCACACCACGATATCAATACGTTCTGGACCAGCCCGGAGATGACCGCCGAGAGCGCCAGGGAGTTGGTGCGGCAGGGTTTTACGGCGCTCAAGTTCGACCCGGCCGGGCCGTATACGCTGCGCGGGGGCCACATGCCGGCCATGACCGACATTGCCCTGTCGGTAGAGTTCTGCCGCGCCATCCGCGGCGCGGTCGGCAACAAGGCCGACCTGCTGTTCGGCACCCATGGGCAGTTCACCACCGACGGCGCGATCCGGCTCGGGCAGGCGTTGGAGCCGTTCAGCCCGTTGTGGTACGAGGAGCCGATCCCACCCGACAACCTGCTGGAGTTCGCCAACGTCGCGCAGCATGTGCGTATCCCGCTGGCCACCGGCGAGCGCATGACGACCAAAACCGAGTTCGGCATGTTGCTGCGCGCGGGCGGTGTACGCATCCTGCAGCCGGCGCTGGGCCGCTCCGGCGGCATCCTGGAGACGAAGAAGATCGCGGCAATAGCGGAAGTCTTTAATGCCCAGGTCGCGCCGCACCTGTATGCCGGCCCGGTGGAATGGGCTGCCAACATCCAGCTCGCCGCCAATATTCCAAACCTGCTGCTGGTGGAGTCGATCCTCACCGGAGGCGACTTCCATTTGAAGCTGATCAAGAACTCGATCCGGGTGGACCGCGGCTTCATCCAGGCGCCGACCAAGCCGGGACTGGGCATCGATTTCGACGAGGACGTAGCGCGCGCCCACCCCTACAGCGGCAATGCGCTGCACCTGCAGATGCAGGAGGCGCCTTGTGACTACGCCAACGGCAACGCCTTCCTCGGCGGCGCGCCACCGGTACCAACAACCAGCACTTGAAACCAGCCTGTCGGCCGCCTGGCGGGCAGGCTGCGTGCGCAGCCATAGACGACGATCTACAAAAAGGAACCCTTCCATGAGCAAAGCCATACGCATCGAGAAAAACGGCGGACCCGAGGTCCTGCAACTGGTCGATGTCCAGGTCGGCGATCCCGGCCCGGGCGAAATTCGCATCCGCCACAAAGCGGTGGGGCTGAACTACATCGACGTCTACCAGCGCGACGGCCTGTACCCACTGCCCATGCCGCTGCAACTGGGCATGGAGGCGGCGGGCATTGTCGAAGCGGTGGGTGCAGGTGTGACGCACCTGCAGGTCGGCGACCGCGCGGCCTACGCCAGCCAGCCACCGGGCAGTTATTGCGAGCTGCGTGTGATGCCCGCCAAGTGCGTGTGCAAGCTACCCGACGCCATCGGCTTCGAAACCGGCGCCGCCATGATGCTCAAGGGCTTGACGGCGCAGTATTTGCTCAAGAAGACCCTGCCCGTGGGTGGCCTGCACGCGGGCGACTTCGTGCTGTTCCACGCCGCCGCAGGCGGTGTGGGCCTGATCGCCTGCCAGTGGGCCAAGGCGCTGGGTTACCGGTTGATCGGCACCGCGGGCAGCGACGCCAAGTGCCGGTTGGCGCTGGAACACGGCGCCGCGTTTGCCATCAATTACAGCACCGGGGATTTTGAGGCACGCGTCAAGGAGATCACCGGCGGCAAGGGCGTCAAGGTGGTCTACGACTCGGTCGGCAAGGACACCTTCGACAAGTCGCTCAACTGTATTTCGCCGTTCGGCCTTATGGCCTGCTTCGGCAACGCGTCGGGTGCGCCGGCGCCGATTTCGCCCAATGTGCTGGCCGCCAGGGGATGTCTCTACCTTACACGCCAGACCCTGTTCATGCACATCGCCACGCGCGAGGCCACGCAGGTCATGGCCGATGACCTGTTCGCCATGGTGGCCAGCGGCAATATCAAGATCCGCATCGACCAGCGTTATCCGCTGGAGCAGGTGCAGCAGGCCCATCGCGATCTCGAGGCGCGCAAGACCACGGGTTGCACGATCCTGACCCTGTAGGCTCTTCACGTTCCATCAGGGGCAGTTCATGCAAATGTTGACCGACGAGTTGATCGACGCGCGGCAGTGCCCGCTCGGGCGTGCCGCCTTTCGGGTTCGCTGCAAACAGACGCTCGACGAGAAGGGCGTGGTGGTGCTGCCGCAGTTCCTGACCCGAGAGGCCGTAGCGTCGATTCGCGGCGACGGTGAGCAAAACCAGCACCTGGCGTTCTACACATCCAGCCGCCACAACATTTACCTCAAGCCGTTCGACCCGCAGTTGCCTGCCGGGCATCCACGCAACCGCGAAGTGGCCTCGTCCAAGGGCTGCATCACGACCGACCAGATTCCGCAGGGCTCGGCGTTGCACCAGCTGTACGACGCTCCCGCGTTTCGCGACTTCCTGTGCGCCGTGTTCGACGTGCCAGCGCTGTTCGCCTATGCCGATCCGCTGTCGTCGGTCAACCTGCATTTTGCGAGCAAGGGTCAGGAACTGGGTTGGCACTATGACAACTCATCGTTCGCCATCACGCTGATGATCCAGCCGGCAGAGCGCGGCGGCGTGTTCGAATACGTCAAGGATGTGCGTGATGCCGACAAGGGCGAGGCGAACTACCTGCTCAGCGCCGACATCCTCGACGGTGCAGTGCCAGTACAGACAGTTGCGATGAATGCCGGCACGCTGGTGCTGTTCCGGGGGCGCAATTCGATGCACCGCGTCACGCCAGTGCAGGGCAACAGCACCCGGATGCTGGCGGTGCTGGCCTACAACACCGAGCCGGGCGTTTCGCTTTCCGAGTCGGCGCGGATGACGTTTTACGGCAGGCTTGGTGACGTCGGGGCGAATGGGTTGGCGCAAAACATCGCTCCGCTGCGCTGATTGAGCCAGCGGGCGCGTGGTGGCAAAATTGACCCATGCTTGACTTCACGCCACTCGCCAGAGCCATCCAGACGCTTGCCAGCGCCATGGTGGAGACAGCGGCGCGTCCCGGTGACCTCCTGGCGCGGGACGGTTGCATCCAGCGCTTTGAGTACACCTACGAGTTGTGCGTCAAGTCGCTGCGTCGCAAATTGCAGGACATTGCAGACATCCCGGATGGCATCGATGCCTTGGGCTACAAAGACATGCTGCGGGTCGCAATGGAACGCGGCCTGATAGACAGCCCAGTACGGTGGTTTGGATTCCGGGAGCTGCGCAACGCCACGTCACACGCATACGACCCCGCAAAAGCCGCACAGGTGTACATGGGGATTCCTGCCTTTTTGCTTGCGGCGCAGGCTCTGATTGTGAAGCTTGCGCCATGACCGCACCGGGTGTTGTGTTGACTGAAGACGAGCTGCGTACCGTTACGCAGGTGCTTGCCAGCCTGGTACCGCAACACCAGGCAATGGCTTTCGGCTCACGCGTGCGCGTCGGTGCAGAGGCGGCACCGCTCAAGGCGCATGCCGACCTGGACATCGCCCTCGTGGGTCCCCCGCTTCTGCCGCATGACATGTTCGCGCTGCGCGATGCCTTTAGTGAAAGCGATCTGCCTTTTCGGGTGGACATTTGCATGCACGACGACCTGCCGCCGCAATGGAGTGGCTCTGTTCACTGGGCAGCGCTGCGGCCCTGAATGCCAGGCCGGCACAGGCTGGGCAGGGCGACAGCGGCGCGGTCACGCTGATCCAACGCAAACTGCCAGATCCGGGATGACTCCGGCCGGCGTTGCGCGCGGGGCAGTCCGTTCAACCGGTGATAAAGGGCACCGCTTGATCAGCGCGCGGCGGCCAGTGCAGTTGCCAACTGTTGCTGCGTCTTCTGGATACGCTCGATCTGCTCGCGTGTGCTGTCCAGCATCCAGCAGGCCGGATTCAGCGCGCGGGCAAGCGCCTCGAACCTGGCAGCTTCGTCGGCCTGCCCCAGCCCGGCGTGCGCCTCCCAAGCCGACGCCAGCGCCCAGTAACGCGCTTCCAGCCCGCCCTCTTGTAGCGCAGCCGCAAGCTGCGGAGCCAAATAGGGCCAATACCTCCTGGCGTGCGCGGCGGGCGGTCACGCGGTCGGTAGTGGCGTCGTCCACCCGACGGGCGCCGGCCTCTGCAGCAGCGCCCGCACTTCGAGCAGCGTCGCGTAGTTGACGCCGTTGTAATAGTCCTGCTTGAGCTGGAACCCGCGTGAGTAAGCGGCGATGCTTTCATCGAGCGCCTTCGGGTCCTGGTCCAGATCCCACAGCCGCTTGTGGACCGCGCCCCACAGGCCCATGGTCTCGGGGTCGTTGGTAGTTCCCGGCGATATGCTGCGCAGAAGTTCGGCGGCCGCCACCAATGCCGAACGGGCTTCGGGCTGCTTGCTTTTGTAGGTGGCCAGTGCCAGCTGGTGCACCACGTGGTGGTCGTTCGGGACGCGTTCGTGCAGCGTCCTGAGCCAGGCTTTGGCGGCACTGAAATCGCTTTGGCCCAATGCCGCTTTGGCGTTGTCGAGCAGCCACCGATTCGACGGCTCGCCACCGCCTGGCGCCTCAGGCGATGCGGCCAAGCCGCGCGCCACCTCCTTCACCGCGGACTCGATGGTTGCGGCCGCCGCCTCGACGACGGCGCTTCGCGTGCGAGGAGGGTCCAGGTCGCTGAGGAAGGTGTAGACCGGGCTGTCCACCTGCGCTTGCGCGAGGATACCGAGGATGGCTTCCGACAAGGAAGCCTGGAAACGCCTGGCTTCGGCGCGGCCTATGTCTTCGCCCAGATGCTTGTAGCGGCGGATCAGGATATGCGTCACGTCGAATGCAGGCTTGAACAATTCCTCGGCCACCGCGATGGTGGCGTGCGGTCGCAGCGCATAAAGGATGCCCAGCTCGAAGGCCGCATTGACGTTGTAGGTAGACAGGTCGGCAATCACCAGGTCGGCGCCCAGAAGTTGCTAGTACATCGGCTTGTCGCTGGCGCCTGAGTGCAGGATTTCATCGGCACGTACACACTCCACGCCGCAGGCCGTGACGGCATCCCTGATGACAGCGTACGACGCATCCAGGTCCAGCACCCGGCCGTCGGTGTAATCGGTCTTCTTGCCGAAACCCTGAACCACGAAACAGCGTGCCATGGCGTCGTCTTTCGACGGTCAGAGTCCCAGCACCGCCTTGGCGCGCTTGAGGTTTTGCAGGCGGTCGTCGAGGCCGTTGAAGCCCCCGTTGATGCGTTTGGTGACGGCCTTGGCGTCGTCTTTTTCGGCCAATTTGTCCACGCCGCGGTCCTTCCAGAACCAGCACGACACATCGACCGCGACGATGGGGTCGGTGGACAGACGCTCCGGCTGGGCCACATAGTCGATGCCGGTGAACTTGGTGTAAGCGGCGTAGTTGGCGCGGCCTGTCAACTGGATCAAGCCCCGCCCCTTGTAGCGTCTGCCGTCGCCCGATTGTGTATTGCCCAGGTCGGACCGCCCCTCGTAAGCAGCGCCGCTGGCGATTTCCTCGGTGTACAGGAACGACATCGACTCATGGCCGATCTGGGCAATGAAATGGGCCATCTGCAACGGCGTGGTAATTCCATATTTCACCATCCCCGTCTTGAGCGGCTCAAAGTTCAGTTCGATCCTGCTTTTTGTCGCCAGCGGCAACACGATCGCCAGCTTGTCCTTGGTCGGGCCGGCCGGCAAACCTGCCAGCAGCGCGGCTACGGTAGCGTCGCCCGGTGCCACCAGTGCGTCCGATTCGGGTAGCCCCATGACCCTCTTTTCGAACCCCTCGATGCATTCGAGGGTCTTGCGGCCGATACGCCCATCCGTTTCCAGCGCCAGCGGCTTGGGGCCGGGGAAGCGGTGGAGATTGAGATTGAGCAGTATCTGAATGGCCGCAACGTCGGCCAGATCGTTGCGCGCGCCGCGCCCTACCGAGCTTGAAATACACATGGTTGTTCCTCCTGGTTTACGGCTGTGCACAAGACGGGTAGCGTAAGTGCCGACCAGCGGTGTGTCAACACGCGCGGGGCTGTGTGATCACCAGAATTGGGTGGGCCATGTAATATTCCGAAAGCCCACCAGAAAGAGCCCGCCATGCGCCAGCGTTACCGCCGCAAGCCCGATCAAGCCGTGACCGCCATTCGTCTGCAGCTGGAATTCGACGGCTTCACCTACCGTAAGTGGGGGGCGTACCAGCGGGCTCAGGCGGGCGACTGGCTGGTTGAACAGGATGGTGAGGTGCACACCGTGGCGGCCGACAGCTTTGCCCGCACCTACCGGGCGGTCGGCGCCGGCCGTTGGCTCAAGACCTCGCCGGTGTGGGCTGAATCCGCCACCCAGGACGGCAGCGTGGCGACCAAGGAAGGCCGCACGCAGTTCAAAGCCGGGGACTGGCTGGTTTCGAATGAAGCCGACGGCAGCGATTCGTATGCGATCAGCGACACCAAGTTCCAGCAACTGTATGAGCCGGACCGCGATGGCGGCTAAACACCAGGCATTGCCGCAGCGCCCGTGAAGTGGTCGGCCTTCACCAGCTTGCGCCCGGCCAAACGCCCGACCCGGTCCAGCTCCGGTATGTTGGCTGGATCGTCCATGGCCTCCAGGTTTTTCAAGGCCTTGGCGGTAAAGACTTCGCCCAGTTCGTCCCTGCACCACACGGGCTCCAGCAGGACGTTGTAGCGCAGGTAGCTGCACAGGGCCTGGCCTCCCAACGGTGGTTGGGCCTTGCCCATTTCACGGTCGATGGTGCGGGCGGTCGGGCTGCGCGACAACCACTGCATCACCGTTTCGACCTGATCGGCGCAGTCTTCCATCAGGGCTTTGAGCGACAACACGGCGTGCAGAGCGGCCGTGCCTTCGATGATATTCGCGTGCCCGGTCGCCGGGTCGGCCTTGCCGGTGCCGACCGAGACCACCAGCAGTTTGTCTTCGCCCGTCTGCCAGCCGAGCCGATAGCCGTCCATGGTGGCCGTCATCAGCGCCTGCAGCGCCGGATGGTTCGACGGGCTCACGCCGCCGTCGATGAAGTCTCCCGTCACCGCCTGGCGGCCGTCAGCCGCCCGGCCGATGTGCATGGTCTCCGGGTCGAAGAAGTAGGGCGCCGCGGTGCTGGCACGCACCACCTGCCACAGCGGGTAATCGGCGTTGGCAATGGTGGCGGCCTTGGTGCCCGCCTTGAAATAACGCGCCTTGGGGTTGTTGGTGATGGGCCACACGCTGCCGGTGTCCAAACGCTTGGTCACCACCAGCAGGCCAGTGCGGAAGTCCTCGCTGCCCAGCCTTCTTTCGCCCAGTGCGCCGATCAGCGCCGCGCGGACCTTGGCGGCGTCGAACTTGGCGCGAAATGCGCCCCAGCGCAGCAGGCTGCGTTTGAAGACGAACTTTCCGAGGTCCAAATAGTGTGCATGCACCTCGTCTAACGTCATGCCGAGCGACAGCGCCGCGGCAATGATCGCCCCGGTGGACGTGCCGGCGATCAGGTCGAAGTAGTGGCACAGGCGGAAGCCGCGGTCGTCGCCATGCTGCTTGCGCAGTACCGCCTCGATCTCGCGCAACATGCCCAGCGTCAGAACGCCGCGCAGTCCGCCGCCGTCCAACGCCAGGATGCGTTTCGGGCCAATCGCGGGATCAAGATGCTACGTGAAACTTCGGTAAGCCATGGTCGCCGTCTTTCTATGTTTGCCTGAGTTTCAGAACCTGCCGCTTACTTCCGGCGAGACTGTGGATTGCGAACTGGCGCTCGCTTGGCAGGGGCCTTTTTCCTGGCCGTGCTTTTTGTGGCGGTCGCAGCGCGCAACGCAGGGGCCGATGCGGGTGTGTTTGCGGGCCGGTCGCTGCGGCTTTTGCGGCCGGGGTGCAGGCGTTTCGCCAGGTCGAGCAGCCGGTCGGCGATTCTGCGCAGCGGCAAGCGGCGTTTCGGGTCCTCGCCGACAAGCGACAGCGCATCGGCAAAACGCGACAGCAACTCCATCTGGGATTCCATCGAATCGATTTGGGACGGTTTCACGATCACGTTCGACAACGACAACGCATAGGCGCCTGCGATCTCGTTCAGCACCGCCTGGCCGGCGTCCCCAGTGGACCCCAGCGTGCCGTCAAGCAGGCGTTCCACCAGCAAGGCCTCGGCCTGCATGATCTCGTCCCACGGGTCGACGATGCCGCTTGGTTTGGCTTGTGTAGCGGCATTGGCACACTGGCGCGCGACTTCGATCGCGGTGGCGCGCGGCGAATCCGCCGCTTCGGGCCCAAGCGCTTCGATCGCGAGCCGGTTCAGTGCGTGATAGGCCGAGAACTGTCCGTTGCCCGGATTGCGCTCGGCGGCGCGGTAGGCCGCCGTACTGGCCGCCAGCGCCGCTGCCATCGCCTTGCCGGACGCAGCGACGTCGGTGGCGCTGGTTTGTGGGCCCAGAATCCTTTGCGCGTGCAGGCCAGCCAGGCGTTTGTAGGCGCTTCCCAGCAGTGCGCTGCGCTCGGCGTTGAACGGAGGGGCAAGCGCGGACCCGTTTTGCGCGCGTACCGACAGCAGCGTGTTGAGCCCATCCAGGCGGCCGATTGCGGTCTCTATCAGCGCTTGCCCCGACTCGGGTTCACCCGCGCTGGCGGTGGAACCATTCAGCGTGCCCCTGCGTTCGCCCAGCCGTGCCTCGATGTTGGAGAGTTTCTCGATGTCCCGGATCGGCACCTGCCCGGCATGGTCCTCGGCCTGAACCGCGAGCAGGTACGAAGCGCGGGCTTTCTCAAGCAGGTTCAGGTCGTACCAGGTGGCGCCGATTGCCGACTGCAACTGCGGAAACACAAGCCAGCCCGGCGGGCAGCGGTCTTTCAGCATCCGCTCGATGCGCTGCGCCTGCGCGCGCGACACACGTTCGTCCTGGCGATCACGTTTGCGCGACAGCTCGGCGCGGATACGCGCCAGTTCGTCCAGCAGTTCCTCGGGCGACGCAAATGCCGCATCCATGTCCGGCCCGCCGGCCCCGTCGGCGCGGGGTTCGGCCAGCCAGCCCGGTTCACCGTAGGCCTGGAAAGCACCCCAGGTGATGTCGCTCTTGTCGAGGTCCCAGACCACTTTGCGCGCCTCGAACACGGCGTCGCCGAAAGGGCGCCGTCGCAGCAGCAGGTGTTCGTAGAACGCCTCGCCGAAACGTTGTGCCTTGTCGTCGCTGACCGCCCAGCCGGCCACCACCACGCAGCGTACGCCAATATCAATCAACTCGCGCGAGACGCTGGCTGCCAGCTTGTTGCCTTCGCGTCCGAACTCGACCGCGCCCAGATGGCAGCAGTTCAGAAAAACCACCTCGGGCACCGTTTCCATCGCCTCGATCTCCGCCGCGGTGATCAGCAAGCCGTCCGACAGCAGCACGCCGCTGCGCCGCAAGCCGTCGCTGTGCAGCAGGTCGAAAACACCATGCGCCGCGATATGCATGAAGCGGTACGGCCGGCGGTACAACGCCGCCAGCACATCTTTCGCGGGGGCCTCGTCACCTATGACCTGTACCACTTCGTAACCCAGCCCCTTGAACACGGCCGCCACGGCCGTTGCTTCGGACTCCGCGCCTGGCAGCGGGGGCGGGGCGCTCATCGGCCGCTGGGGCGTGCCCGGAAAAGCCTCGACGAATCCCTCCGACGACGGGTTGCCGATCACCAGGGCGGTCCGGTCTATGCCCTCGCGCACCTGGCGCCTGAAGTTGGTGGACGACAGTTGACGGACAACCGCCGTGCGCAACGCCAATGGGCGCTTGTCGCCGTCGTTGCGCAATGGGTCGTCGGCCAGCATGAGCTCCCAGGGCAGGTTGGCCGTGGCGCTGTCCACCACCAGCACCACCCGGTCCAGCTGTCGCGCGGCTTCCTTGAAGTCGTGCGGCACCATGAGCTGGAACAACATGCGGCCAAAGTCTTCCTGCCATAGCGGCGTACCGATCTGTTGCCGCACCATTTTTTCGATCAGACCCGGCTGGCGTTGATGCATCACCGACTCGGCGCGTGCGCGTTGCCCGACGTACAGAAAATGCAGGCGTTCGGCCAGCACGACGCGCGAAGCATCCCTGCCCGCGCCGTGCGAACGCGCCACCGCCGCCGTGTTGCCGCGCTCTTCTGCGGGACGATTGGCGTCGGTAATGATGAGCCGCGGCCAGTAGCTGTAGCCCGGGCCGTCGTACAGGCGCTGACGGTATCCGTCGCCCTTCTCGAGCTCGCCACGCAGTTGCAGCGATGTGCCCATGCGCTCGGCCATGGAGGCCAAGCGCGGGCCGAGCTGGCGCAGTGCGTAGACGGCGGTGATCGCGGTGTCGAGATAGAGCTCGACGATGTCGAGCCGGGTGACGCGGATGTTCAGGCGCGTGGTTTCGTAGAACTTCGCGTTCGCCTCGATCACGCCCCGCACCAACGCCTCGACCGATGCGGCTATGGTCAGGTTAGCGCTGGAGTTGTATCCCAGCAGCAAGGTGGCCAGCGACATCTCGCGCTCGCTCTTGCCCAGCACGTCAGCGGTTTGCAGCAGGAAACGCAGCACGCCGGTGCGCACCGCCTCGGTCAGCGCGGGCAGCGACAAGGCACCGTCGTAACGCCCCAGGCCGGTGACGATGGCACCAGTCAGGCTGCCGCGCCGGCGCTCGTATTCATTGGGCACGCGCAGTACCGAAGTCGCGGTCCCCAGCGGACCGGTGTAGAGCCCGAGGTTGAAGCGCTCGCTCAGGTCGCCGCTCAGCATCTCGCGGTCTATCAGTGCCTGCGGCCCGGCGATCGGGTCGTGTTCATAATGGCCAACCATGATCGGCTGCGACACGAAGCGCAGGTCCGTCGCCTTGACCGTGATCTGCAGGCGGCGCTTGGGACGCGGCGGCACGCGGTTGCGCAGAGAGCCGCCCATGAGCCCACGCTGCAACGCGTCGGCATCGTCGGCGATGGGCGGGCCGGCGTCGTAGCTCACCGGGGTCGGCTGCTCGATTACACGCACTGCCGCAGGCTGCATGGACAGGCGCGATGTGGTGCCAGAGGTCAACAGCTCGACCAGGGCAGGAAAGTGCTCCCTGGTCGCGGGCAGGTCGCCGTGTTCGGCCGCCATGTAGTAATACGCGCCGATGCCGCCGATACGGCCCGACTCCCAGGTGACAGTGCCGTCGCCGCGTGTCGTGCCGACCATCTTCAGGCGGCCACCTTCTTCGCGTACGCCGCAGGGCGTATTGCGCGCGGTGCCGAAGACGTACACGCTTTTGCTCTCGTACCCGGCGGGTAGCGCTGGCTTGGCCGTGCCATCGGCGGTCCAGAGCCAGCTCGCCGAATCGAGCACCGCCTGCGAAGGCTGGCCGACCCGTCCGTTGCCGAACCAGAGGTCGCGCACCTTGTCCTTGAAACCGGCCCAGGTCTCGGCCTTCTGGAAATCCAGCAGCTCGCCGCCACCATCCTGGCCCTGGAAGATGTCCTTGAAGCCGGGCTTGGGCAGCAGTTGCAGTGCGCCGCGAAAACCAGCCACGATGTCCAGTACCTGCTGCATGTCGTGCGCCATATCCAGCCGCACCAGCGTGCGCAAGGTGTCGCCCTTGCCGATCAGGTTTTCTACCATCGAGTGCGCGCCCTGGTTCGGCGTGCCCAGCATCACCAGCCGCGCGCCGTCGCGTGCCATCAGCTCATCCATCACGGCACGGCGCTTGTGGATGGTCGCGCGTACCACCAGCCCGCCCAGGCTGTGCGCCAACAGGCGGATTGGCTGCTTCGTTTCCTTCAGCAAGCGGTCCAGCAGGGCGCCGAAACGCTCGGCCAGCACGTCCAGCGGCTGGCGCCAGTCGTAGGCGAATCGCTCCACCTGGTGGCTGTTGGCCAGTTCCGCGCACAACTTCCCGTAGAACATGGCGAACAGGTCGTCGGCTTCGACATCGGCCTGTGCGAACGCGATCTTCACAAGACCACCTTTGGCAATGTCCAGCGGGTCGAACCAGACGCGGTCGTCCTTGCCACGTTTCAGATGCGAGCCCATGACACCCGGCAGCACAATGACCAGCGGCCGGTCCACCGCGGCGGCATCGCGCGTCGATGCAGCCAGCAGTGTGTCGGCATACTCGGCTGGGCTCGGCAGTGTGCGGAAGGCATCGATCAGCGCCGGCTGCTCGGCCACCAGCCAGTCGCGCAGCGCCGTGCGGGTGTCGATGTTGCTGAAGTAGCGGAAATGCGAAACGTCGGCGCCGCGGTCGAACAGCACCTTTGCGCCTGCCTTGGGAGCGACTCCGGCCAGCATGGCAGCGGTGTCGACAACCAGGTCGTTGTCGGTGTTGTCGAAAAACAGGAAGTCTGTCAGCAGCACGCCCAGGCGCTTGATCAGGTTGCCACCTTCGATGTCGCCGGCAATCACGGCCATGTCGATACCGGCGCGCACCGGGGCGTCGCGCAACAGCCGCGCCATGGGCGAATCGGGCAACATCGCTTCGATGCCGGGCACCAGGTGGGGGTTGGTGCGGTTCTTCGCGATCTCGATGACAACGCGTTTGAACGCAGAATAAAACGGGCTGCCGAAAAAGAAGGGCACCTGGCCAATCAGCGTCAGCAGGCCCGACATGAACAGGTCGAAGTTCGCACTCGCCAGCCGCGTTCCATTGGCCGGACTTGCGACGCGGACGTAACGCTGCACCACGATCTCGCGCTCGCGCAGCAACCGGCCCAGCTGGCGCAGGTGCGCGCGCTGCTTTGCATGGGCGGTTTCCAGTTCGCCGATGACGCGCTGGGCCTCCGCCGGATCCGCGTCGCCCGTGCCTTCGAACGGATAGGCATATCCGTCGATCAGCGCGTCGAAGTCGCCCAGGCACATCAGGTCGGCCACCAGCCCGCCGCGTGAGTGCGACACCAGGCTGACATGAGCGCCTTTGGGCAGGGACCCGGCCAGCGCCAGCGCGTTTTCGATCGGGCTTTGCGAAAGCGTGCGATGTTCGAAGGCAAAAATACCGCCGCTGAACTGGCGTTCCAGCATGCTCCACAGGTCGCGGTCCCCGCTGCGCAGGTCACCGAAGCTGCCCTGTGAACTCGACCCGGTGCCGTGTACGAAAACCAGCATCGGCTTGGTATCCAACTGCGCCAGGTCGCTGGCGGCAAAGCCTGGTGCTTGCAGGTCCTCCGGACTACCTGCGGCGCCGACCCAGCGGTAAAGACCAAGCTTGCCTTTGAGGCGCGACTCGATCGCCGCCATCAACGCCTTGGTCCCCAGCCAGCTGACGCCAAGCTGGGCGGCGTCGGCAACACCATCGACCTCCAGCAGCGTCAAAGCCTCTTTCAGAATGCCGTCGCCCTGGGGCTGCGTGACCAGCGTGTAGACCTTGCTGATCAGGCCACCAGCCGCGTCGCCCAGGAAACCGCGCGGCACCGCACCGTCGGCGCGCAGCTTCTCCAGCAGGATTTCGCCGTCCGGCCCCAGCAGTTCGGGATGGGTCTGGCGCAGGGTGTCGCGTAGCCGGGTCGCGCTGCTGATAAAGGTGCTGCCATCGGTCAGCTCCAATACGACGATCTCGTCGCCCTGTGCGGCGTGCGTTTTCTCCGCCACTCCTTCTACCGTCCCGCGCGCGCTGGCACCGACATCGAAGTTGCCGGTGGGCCGGAGGTAACCGGCAGGCAGGAATGCGTCTTCTTCCTGCGCGACCGAGCGGGCCGCAGGCTTCAGCCAGGACGGCAGTGCCGGTGTGTTCTCACGGCCCTGGAGTTTGAGCGTGATTTCTGGCTCGGCCATGGTGTGTCTCCTTGATCTTTGCCTTCCCGGCGCCGCTGGCGGATTGGGGTCAGCTGAATATCTTGCGTTTGCGGGCGTCTGCGCTCCCCACGATCTGGGGACTCTGGGGATAACTGGCAGACGGCAGGTAGGCTGGATTGATCGCCGCCTGCCAGTCGGCATACGTGGCGCCGACTTTGAGGGTCTTCAACGCCTTCAGGGCATAGTAGGTAAACGCGCCGTTCGGGCGTCCCTTGATGCGGGCGTCGTAACTGAAATTGTTCGGCCCTTCCTTGCAACCCGACAACAGCAGGTCACCCGAGACGCGCGACAAGGCTTTCGTGAACGCCGAGGCGCCGGAGGCGGTCGGCGCCGTCGTGAGAGGCGCGCCGCCCGCACCGCGCGGCAGCTTTTCCGGGGGTAGCCAATTGCCCATCGGCATGAAGCGCGGGCGCACAACCTCGTCGGCATCCGGATCCGCGGCGGCCGCGCGTGTCACCGTGCCGGAGTGGCAACTGTCCGAAATCAGCACCAGCCGCACGCCGGGCGCGCGCTCCGCGAAGATGGCGTGAATCTCGTCGTCCAGCAACGCCGCACCGCCGGTCTGGAGGTCGTACGGGCACAGGCCCTCGTCAAGACCATCGGCCTCGTCCCCGTTCAGGTCGGGCACATAGGTGCCGTGGCCGGAGAAACTGATGACAATGGTGTCGCCTTTCTTCGCGCTGGCAACGATCGCCTTGAAGGCTTTGGACATAGCCGCCTTGGTGGCTTTGGCGTCGATCAGTTTGGTGACAGAGAATCCGCGCGACGTGAGTTCTGCCGCCCAGTCTTCTGCATCGTTGATGCAACCCTGCAGGTCCATGTGCGTGCCAGGGTAGTTGTTGATACCGATACACAAAGCGGTTTTGGCCATGGTGAAATCCTTTGATGTTTTGCTTCAGCCTGCCGGTGGACGGTCAGTATAGGCAAGCGAATTCGGGTTGACAAGAATGAATGGACGGACAGGGTGGACGGGCGGTTGTGTCGGGAGTAAATGGGTTGTCCGGCTTCTGACCGAATACCATGACCTGGATGAACGCAATTTTCCTTTCCTATCGCCGCGACGACAGCGCGGGCTTCGCCGGTCGGCTGGCCGATGCGCTGGAGGCGGAATTTGGCCACGGCAGTGTGTTCCGCGACGTGGACGATATCCGTCCTGGTGATGATTTTGTTCAGGCCATCGAGTCGCATCTGCGCGATGTGAGCGCGGTGCTGGTGATGATCGGCCCGAACTGGCTCGGTGCCAGCAGCGGCGGAAAGCGGCGGCTGGATGATG
>ENA-ORBV01007648-ORBV01007648.1-microbial-mat-metagenome-genome-assembly--contig:-NODE-7648-length-18496-cov-6.217819_pt1 | contig 18496 bp, 14 predicted proteins | sample MGYA00237777_ERZ505514 | MGnify/ENA primary metagenome ERZ505514 (study PRJEB26160, sample SAMN06269048) | microbial mat metagenome | isolation source: Oligotrophic lake microbial mat | place... | reverse complement strand
TAATGTATGACGTACTAGCTAGCTTCGCTAGCTAGCTGCTAGCTACGACGTAGCTAGTAGCTAGGTAGCTACTGTAGGAAGCTAGTCCACCAGTAGAAACTAATTCAGTTTACGTCGTACCGTACTACTAATACTAGCTAGTTAAGTGACTTAAGTCCTCATAGCTTTTATAGTACTAGGTACAGTATTATTACTTCTTCTGTCCCAAGACAGATGAGATGTACTACAAGATAGTAAGTTCTGTGTGTTGATCGACTTCATTTTTTTTTGTAAGGCAGCTGCACGGCAAGACCACAAAACGCGCAATCTACAACATTTACAACATGAGCAATACAACGATCCATCTAGTATAGACTTCATCTTTGGATGGACGCAATGACGGAATGAATGAATGAAAATGAATGCATGAATGAATGTTTGAATGTATAAAGGATGAATATGATTGTATGGACGCCTACATTGCTCGATTCTGGCCATTCGCATCCCCTCGAAACTGCACCACGGGGCTTTGACCCCCCTCTTTTAATACGATGGTGCCGTTCAGTTCAGTCCAGTCCAGTCCACCACGATTGTAAAGCACGGCCTTCCTTGGAGGGAACGCATTCGCGAGGAACGCATTTGTGTGGGCGGGGGGTGGATCGAGCAAGCCTGTTGGGTAGAGAGGGAAGGAAAACTTCCCCACGAATTCTCATCCTTGACCAAAAAGTACTGGAGAACAATAAAAATCCAGAATGATGCCGACAGAAAAAGGCAGCTTGCATATGAAGACTGGAACGGAACCCTTGGAGGCATGCAACACATTTTCAAGTGACTGCTGCTTTTCGATGCCTCTGCCTGCTTCGCCACTTTGCAACTTGGCAATACACGAAACACACTACCTCCATCTGCTACTACACATGCGTAGAATGATTTTTGTTTGAAATTTTTATTTGATTTATTTTTTGTGGGTTTATTTTCATAAGGGTAGAATATATTTTTACACGCAATCATCTGCTGCAAAATGCTACAGCAGACCAACCATCGTGATAGACGATTTACACAATCTGCAAGAGTGGCTTGGTCTTGTCGTTGTCGATATCTGCGGCCATTTTAGGGACAACAGCCGTCTGGCTGCTGTGGTGGGTATCAAAAATCAATCGTTCCTCACGATCTCCCAATAACACCAAAGTGACTTTGCACCACAAACAAGCCACGGCCAAAATGATGCAGGACGAAATGACTTGGGGTCGCATGCCCAAGACCATGTTGGTGACATTCCAAGACACGCAAATCCCGACCAAGGCACCAATGGCAAATCGTCCTTCGAGGTACGACAAGAGTTCGGCCAAAATGTCATCATGGTCTTCGGCCGTTTCGGCAGAATGATGTTTCATGGCCGCAGTAAAGACGGCCGATACCAAACGCCGCAAACTGGTCAAGACGACCAAGGCAATGCACGTGGTGACCAAATTCCAACCCAACGAAAAGACGACCAATTCCGAATTGGTCTTGTCCAAAATATCACGTCCCCATAACATGACGGCCACAAATTCGGCACCCAAGGTCGACAAGTAAATGAAAAAGCCAACCAACAATCCGATCAATAAACCGCACGTCTTGAATTGTCCCAACGAGGGCATGTGGAATCGTACTGCTTCTTGTTGCTGTTGAATTTGAGGAGTAGACGTCATATTGGAATAATCAATTTTGGTGGGAGAGAATGAGTTTGTGTCTTTTTTATCCTTTTGCGTTGCGAGTTGTTGCTACGTTTGTCCTGGCTTGGACGGTTTGTCGTTTTTATGAGCAAGAATAAAGATCGAACGCGATTCATTGCTTCGTCAATCAGTACTAGTACTGGTTAGCTAGAGATATTTGGTTGGGCTTGTTTCTCACGAGATTGTTTGTTGGGTCCAATGTCCATGGTTACGTCTATTACTAGTTTCATGCGGTAACTAACATGGTTGCTGCCGATTGGATTATCCATTGGGTCCTATGTCTGCAATGCATGCTACGGCCGCTTGGCTATCATACCAGTACATACAATATAATAGGTTGTCTTGTTTGATGCCTTTCCAAGAGGCCCAAGGGAAATGCTACGATCAATTTATTTAACTAACAAGTGGTATTGCATATCCATAGGGAGAGATGTCATTGACGTACGCCAAAGCATACGTAGAGTCTGTACCCGCCCAATACATGAGCTACGAATACAACAAGACCACTTGTGATTTCTGGTTGGGCGTAAGTCATTATTCCCTGCAACTAAAGTGATGATGTACTAGTATGCAACCTCCATAATTGCTGCAGCAACTGGCAACTACTGTCGTACCGGGTGTACTGGCGCATGCTCTCGTTGTGAACGGATCTACGTTGGCAAAGCTGTTGGCAAGTCAGTAGATAGTTGTAGTATCGAAAAAAAAGGAGGTTGTGAATCGAAAAATTATCTTCTATGCCACCCGGCGAAGATTCTGGCCGTCCCCCGTCGCCCCGAACTTTGAAAACGCTAATAATTATCTTTCCCAAATAAAGCCGCACAGTGCTTCGGTTACATTGCTACCCGAAAATGGTCCTACCACCAGTAGCTACGTCGTAGTTAGCTAGCTAGCTAGCTAGTAGCTATCTAGCTAGAGTACACAAGGCCGCCACTTGTACGTTGACTACTTAAGTACCTTCACATAAAAACCTGAAAGGTCAGTTACACCCACAGAGGCCACAGTATTAGCTAGCTAGCTAGCCAGTAATACTAGTGGGGGCAAGCACGGCGAAGGTCAACGTTCATTTTTTAACCCATCTCAATCATAAATGTATCCTCCAACTTTTCGTCATGCCACAAAATAGGTATTCGAATCAATACTGTAGCCCAATCAGCAACAATGATATCGCTTGATATTTCAACTAAGATATCTTTTGTCGAGATCCTGTCAGAGACAGAACCCGACACTATGCTCTGGCCATGCGTCTATTTCGCAAGAGCAGCAGAATTCACCTCGCGAATGGATGATTTCATCGAGGTCCTTCATCATGGCGAAGACGAAGCGCTCCAAGCAAAATTGGACATTCAATTTTCCGGGCTAGACGATGAATCAGATGACTCAAAATCTCTTGTGTATCTTCTTGGAAAGGATCCCACCACGCCTCACTCAACACGTCTCATTATTGAGCCTCCACAAGTGCACTCGTTTAGTGACAAAGTCCACGACGCCATCGAGCAGGTCAGACTCCCGGACAGCGACGATAACTTTTCTGATGCACTCAAAGCAGCGATGGTCTTGGTCGTTCCCAGATCCGTAGCAGACCCAAGTGTTATGTACAGTTCTCAACAACTTGCGGGCAATAACTCCCTTTCGGCTCTTTCTCAAATCTCAGTCTCCACTCCAGAGCTTTCTGCGCCAAGAGCAGTCTTTGTGCCGATCAATGTGCCAGGGACAAATCAGATTGTTTCCTGGCCGGGAATTTTGTTCCATAAAGGATTGAGCCTTATCAAAGGGCTCATCGAGTTGGGACTAGCTTGCGAGTCAGAAAAATCTGATCTGCAAGAGGCTATATTGGAAGTGAGGGAATCTGGAAGCTCCCCGCCGTTTTGCTTTCTTTTCGGTAGGCCGCCGTCAGCCAGTAGAATCATCACTGTGGAACATCCACAAGATCTGGCGTTTTATTCTCATGACTTTTCTAACGTGGGCATCCATAAGCATTACTACGTCGATGGATATTGGGATGCCTATCATCGTCTCATGTTTGCAATCGCGTGGTCACCAGGTAAGCCGAAGTTCAGCATCGTTCGAGCAAGCGCACAAATCACCAAGCGCGTTGCTTCGCATGGTACTACAACATCAGATACAGCCAAACGTCCAGCCAATGCTGCCTCAACTGCAACGACGAAAAAAACGAAAGTGCCTGTCAAAGGAAAAGCTGCTACAAAGACCAAACGGCCACCCATGGCTGACATTAGCAACAAGAAAACGGAACGGAAACACAAAAAGTCGAAGGTCAAGGTTTCATCGCCAGACAAGCCCTCCGCTCCCACTTGTTTCGACGATCCATGGAAGCAATACGAAGCCAATCGCATTAAGAAAATCCCAACCTTTGAAGACGCGAAACCGTTTCTCGAACGAGCCGGCTATACTTTCCGAGACGGTCTCTATTGTTTGCCCGGAAAAGATCCACTAAGCAATACGCAGGCGGTCATGGGCCAAGACTATTTCATCTCCGAGGAAGACCTTCGAAGATATCTTTGTTTCCACCACAAGATTCCTCTTGGAAATGGACTGCGACCTCGCGGGAAATCAAACGATAAGGAGAGACCCCAACTGGAAGCGTGGGTGCGATACTGTAGAGTTGCAAAGTTGCTAGGTGGTAGGTCTATTGCCGATGCCCCCAAGTTATCAGCTCCCGGATGCCGGTATTTGTTGGAGAACAAGCTGGGCTTTGATTGGTCAAACGGGTGGCAGATTCCAGGAAACGATGATGGAAGAGTCGACGAAGCGTCTCTCAAGCTGCAGATTGGTAGTCGGGGCTTGCCACAGGCATGTGACATCTCTAAGATCACGGAAGACGAGTTGCTGGGGATTGAAATGTTTTACAGCAGCCCCTGTGCAACTAGCCCGTCCATCTTCTATGCAATCTAGTTCGTAGCAAGAAGGACTTTGGTTTCTCTAAATAAGTGTAATTTCCGTTATTGCATTCCTACTTGCTAGTTCTAGCACCGGTATCGATTTCGACAGGCAATACCCCGGCCTCCTAACTTTTTGCGCATATTGTCTCTGCGCCGTGCTCAAACTTATCACCATGTTGTTGTTTGATAAACGTTGTTGGCTATTAAGCGTTTTCTCTCATCCCTCCCATTTAGGAACCTTTTCTCCACTCAGCACGGCTAGATTCCGAAGAATGTGAAGAATCTGAGGGTCGTTGTCATCCTCTGCATAAATCCGCTCAACGATCAGTGCCTGCTGAAAGCAATCGTACGCTTTTCGTTTATCGCCAGCGACACCGTGCACAGAACCCAGGGAGTTCAAAATCCGTGCCACTTCTAGGTGAGTCTCCCCGCCAAAACGCTTTGTGATTTCCAATGCTTTGGTAAGCTCTTGTTCTGCCAGACCCAGCTTTTTCTGTTGGCTATGGAGGACTCCGATCGTTTTCAAAATGACGCCATCCAGAGCTGTTTCTTCCTCGCTTCCTCTTCTTTGTCGGTCTTCTTTGAGAACTTTTTCGGCATACAAGATTGCCCCATCGATATCATCTATCGTAGCCAGCAGGTCTGTGGTCTGAATTTGCAATCTTTGCCGCATATCAAAATCGGCATCTCCTAGCAATAGTAGCGCTTCCTCATATTTGTCCAAAGCCGTTTGATTTTCCTGTTTGAATTTGTACATGGTACCTTGATTGTCTAGACATCTGACCAAGCCAATGCAGTGTTCATTTTGTTGTTGTCCATCGTGCTTTCGAAAATGATCTTCAGCCTGGTTGAGTGTTTGAAGACATTCGTCAATGTTTCCACGAGCAAAGTCAATGCCTGCCATGGCCACCATGACATTCCCTATGTCTGGGTGATATGTTATTGCATCGTTGTTGTTGTTGTATGTGTTGCTGCTGCCATGTTCCATTTGGTACAGTTCCAAAGCTTTTTGGTACTTGACATTGCCATGGCCTATATCCTCCATTCGCATGTACAATTTTCCTTGGCGAAAGATGCAACTTGCCATTTCCAGAGCCGAATTTGCGTACCATTCCAATTCCAGTTCAACTTGTAAGGCGTCTTCCCAGTATTCCAATTCTTCCAGACAGTCGCGTAGCGATTCTAAGGATTTTTTCAATTGGTCATTTGTGGCTGGTGCATTATCGCCAATAGAATTTTTGTCCAGCAACGCTTGGTAATCCTTCAAGGCAACCTTCAGTGCCAGCTCTTGTGGAGAAAGATCCTCATCTCGTTGCTTTAAAACAACCGCTTTGGAGGACAGAGAAGACAGCGTCACGGATGGTGAAGACAACGACGATGACAAGACTTGTGCTTCGATCGTATCATCGCCTTTTTTGGTGAATGCATTCCAAAAGGTTCGCAGTTGTGTCCATTTTTGCCTGTGGCAGCTACGTTCCAGTGGTGGGAAGGAAGAACCAACAAAACAATTACGGGATGCCAGGAAAAATCTTGTTTGCTTTTTTCTTGTGAAAGACGATGGAATGCACTGTACAACCCTCCTGCTAAACTGAGTTACATGAAGTGATCGAGAGGCCATGCTGTTTTATATTGAAAGCTGTAAGTAAAGTGCACGGCGGGAAGGATGGATATTCAGACCGGGAAGGATGGATATTCAGACAATCAGCACTTGTCAAGAGGCGTTTCTTTTCCCGATCCCGCTAGCTAGATAATCAAAAGCAGTTAGACCCCCCAGTTACAATAAACTGATGAATAAGGTTGGGTGGTACGGTGGGCAAAAGTTGGAGACGAAGAATCAATGATATGATCGATGGTCGCAGAGAGATTTTTTTGCACCTGCGGGTTTTTTGGCAACAGAATCCGTCATCTCTTTCGTGTCGTTCATGCAGTAAGTTCATTGATTCATTCAGTTGGATCTTTTGGATACGACAAAAGCGAACGGACGACGGGAGGACGTAAATATGTGATCGCACGCTTGTTCCATTTTAGACGCCAACCAAAGCAACACACTCCCGCAGCATGTAGTAGACTAGCTAGTCTATGTTGCCTTAGTTAGAGGTGCTACTATACTAGTAATTTCAATTCCTAGCTACTCAACATGATTGGAGATTGTAGATTGGCGCATCCCATCCCGTACTGTACTACTAGTGCTGTATAAACAGGCACCAACAACGACCTGGTATAAATGTGAACACTGCTAGAATTTGGGTGATGTTGGTACTCCATTCGACACTCATTCCTATTGCGTCATCAACTCCTTCGGGGAGTGATCAGCCTAGGCATTATACCCTTATTCATTTAGTGCGTGGCTGTCGCCTTATCGTTTCGTAGTAACGTCTTGATAAAACTCTTATGAAATTGTAGATATCCGTAGTGTTGGCGAGGCTCCAGAACGTGTTCTCCTCGTTGGAAAAAGTCAGGTGGCGCTGCCTCTACCAAGAGTTTGTGCGCCTTTTCAAGTTGATGAAAGGGCACGGAGGGCCAGGCATGATGTTCCATATGATAGGGCATGGACCATGCCATTTTACGATAAAACCAATTCGTATCGTACATGGTCCGTGTATTGTCACAAATATTGTTGGGGGTAGATGTTCGTCCTCGATGTTCCGCCAACAAATAAAACCGCAACATGGGTTGTCCTAACAATGCCGGAAGAATCCAACATCGCCAAATTCTTGTCTTGGTGGCAACCACGAGTTGAGACGACACCAACGACGAGCAACCGGCTACCATGATTCCAAGCACGACTCCATACAAGCCCAAGTAGATTCGTGCTTCCCTGGTAACTTCCCGACGTGACGTTTCGGTGGGTAGATATGGCTCGGGACACTTCCCCATGGCATGCTGGACGGTCGTCGTAACAGCATCGATCCAAAAGGGAATGCCCGTCAAATAAAAGAGATACGCTCCAAGAGAAGTGACGGGAAAATCCAAAAAAGATCCCGACTGCAATTCGGAATCTTTCTCGACGTCGCCCGTAAATTTATGATGGGCCCAATGATAATAACGGTAGTGCCGTGCCGGTCGGAGGCACAAAATGCCAAAGACATGAGCCCAAAGATCGTTCCAGCGTTTGGACTTGAAGGCCGTCCGATGAACACACTCGTGCAAGCCGCAAAAATAAAAACTCGATCCAAAGGCCAACCAAAGTGCGCCTACTAATTTGCTGTTTAAAAGAGAAAAGCCCGTAAAAGCCAATGCCAACATGGAAGCGTGCCAGAGGAGTTGACGAAAGCCTTCCAGATTGCTTTTGGATTGGATCAAGGGCACAATTTGAGATCGAGGTACCAACGCTTCCAACGATTCTTGCGAAGCCATGGGGTCCACATTGTCATCATCTTTTTCGTCATGGTTGTTGTTGCCGTCCATGATACTTCCAGAAGCTGAGGATGTCAGAGGTATCCCCTTGTAAGAAGGGACGTTCCAGTCTCGAGTTATCATGATTGGGGCTTTGGTGATGGGCGTTGATATTGTTGTTGTCTTGGCATGATGAACCGCGCCAATTATTGGATTTTGAAATGCATGGCAAAAAATGATACCGTTGTTCCAGCAAGTTGCGATTTGCAGCAGTAGGACTGCTGCTGTTGCTGTAAGGACGAACCGGACATCGTTTCCTCTTCTTTGGCGGTGCCTTGTCCGTCTGTTACTTCGTCGTTGTTTGTATTTCAGTACCATTCTGGTCGTCGGCACATTCAAATCACTCGATCCAAATTTACTGCAATGAATGCAAGTTGACAAATATGACAATGAATGCGAGCTCTCAAAGGACGGTAATTTCGAATCTTCTGTCATATCACAGATACTAACACTCTATAGTGGAAAAACTTCGAAGTGGCATTGTCAACTGAAGTTGTTGGAAGTTGGAAGCGAAGGACGAAAGATCAACATGAAAGGAAGAAGAAGAGCGAAAAAAATCCGAAATGCCGAGAAGATCTTCAAAGATGTACAAGTGTGCGTCGCCGATTCTTACTTACAAACACAGTGAGCGCAGTCAGTCACGGGGGCGGACTGGGATCTCAAGCTGGGGAAGATGGAAAGTGAGTATAACTCTTAGCTACTTGCTGGCTGGCGGGGTAAGTCACAGAAATGGCTATTATCCGACGGCGAATGAGTAAGTACCGTCAAAAAGAGTTTCGTGCCCAGCACAGGGGGGTATGCTTTAGACTTATTAATTCCAATTGGTAGCCAAAGCAGAGCATGAGGAGGGATGCGACCCAGTGTTGCCATTTTTTTCATTCATACAACCGGTGGAAACTGGAAATTCTTCAACAACAACGTCGGCGGTTCGACACTGTCGTGCAAAAGCGCTGGAACATTTACTTGGTGAATCGTGGAAGCCAAAAGCAACGTCGAAAAGTCCATCTTGTCGATAGGATTGATATTCTCACGAATCACAATGTCCATTACACTTTGTTCAAAGCAGTGGCGTACGCGAACAATCGCATGCAATTCCCCACTGACAATAGGAAGCGATCCACTTCGAGACAGAGCACCCAAAAGATCAAATGCTTTGTTTGTTTCGGATATCGTCGCCGGATAACAATTGGCTTCCCTGTTCCTCCTTGGACAATAGATTTTTCTGTTGCTTGCGGGACCATGGCTCACCAGCTGTCAGTTTCATGGGGTGGAGTGCACCGTCTTTATCAAAGGATTCAAACACCTGATCGCGAGCTGCTTGGAAATAGAGGTGGTAAACTATGGTTGCTCATCAAAACCATGGAGCGCCCAGTCCTTCTCGTCTTCCGTACCAACATGGTTAAGATTGTAGATTGGCCCATCTCGTGCTGCACTAGCTAGTGATGTACAGTATAAGCAGGCACCAAGAACGCCCTGGTGTGTATGATCCAAAAGCGGCCAAAATGGCAAGCATGGGAGGTCGCTGTTGTCATGTTTCACTCCCTTGGTGACTGGTTGCCTGGCGGAAGATGGGTCCTGTATATGCTAGAAAAATGCAAGATCCATGTTCCGAAAAACCAAGCTCCCCACCACATCGTGCATACCCATATGTCGTGATTCTTGTCGCTTTCTAGCTTGTGTGCGTCACTACAAGGACGACCGCAGATTGGTTGTTTTGGGAGGAGATGACAATGATCCCATGTTGTTGTCGTTCAAGGCACGTCGATAGGTGGTCGCAAAACCATGGGGATTGTCATACATCCACATGTGACCACAGTCGGGGATTTCGTAATACTGTAACAAATGTTTGGGAGCCCATCGTTCCACCATGGCCAATTCCGTCACGGCCCGAACTTGTTGCGTTTTAATAAGAGCGTCGTTGGCACCATGCATGACTACCATGGGACATGTGAGTTGTGACAAGGCTGAAGTATTGGGAGGCGATACGGGTGTTTGAATAGGAGTCACATTGAAGGCATTGTTGGCATAGAGCGCCGAGGCTCGAGAACGATGCATCCTGGCAGCCTCATGGTAGAGTTGCAATCCACGATCGTCGTTCCGTGGCAGCGATTTTTTATCGAGACAATTATACCCCACCGTCAATCGAAACTTGTTGATTTTGGGACTGTGAATGGAGGGCGTCAAAAATTTGTCCGTGTACTCCATGGCATGGTCTTTGGTTTGCAATAACGCGCCTGTAGCTTTGCCCATTTCCGTTAATAAAGAAGTCCGCATTCCATTCAAGGGAATACTCGAAACCAAAAAGCAACACTGGACGAGTTGTGGATACAACAGAGTCAACCATGCGGCGGTAGCTCCTCCCGTCGAATATCCCATGACCATGATGTTTTCTGGCAATCCCAATTGATCACAAACTAATTTCATGTCATGAGCATTTTCTTCATGAGACCAATTTTCTTGTTGTAGTGTGGATTCCCCATAGCCTCGTGGATCCACGGCCACAATCCGATGATCTTTGGCAATTTCGTCGTAATATTGTGCCAGCGTAAAGGCCATGTATTTGGAATCACAAGCATATCCAGGAATGACCAAAAGTGTATGTTTTGGGCCTTTGCTGGTATCGTCTTCCTTTTCTCCATCATTGGCCGTGCGTGTCAAGTCACAATCGACATAACTCAAGGTTTCACCATTGCATAGATCAACGGTCTGACGAGGAAATCGGGCTTCCAATTCTTCATACGATACTGTAGGGCGTGTTCTTGTTGCCGTTGAGGACGATGAAAACGTCATCCTTCGGTTTGATACTCCTCGCTTATCAGGGAATGCCAGCACGGGTAGTAATCGCGATGGCGTTTTGAGATTTGCTTTTATCAAGTGCGCCAATGCCATGGTATTAGCTTATAGCTAGCTACTAGACTAGGATTAGTAGCTATAGTTAGAGATACAAATAGCTCAAGTGAATGATATTACGGTCAAACTCAAAATAATGTTGCCACGCCATGCAATCAATGAATAATTGATTGAATTGATTCGATCGACGTTTCCCTAGTAGGGTTAGGGTTAATGACTTCTTGGTTTGTGTTGACATAGAGCTACTGTGCGTACTTAGTTATGCCTTCGAAAACTCTAACACTATAACAATGAGAAATCCTAACTACTGATGATGTCACGGAGTTTTTATTCACTTTACTTTTTGGCTCGCTGACTCAGTCCCTCATTGCCCCCAGCATCCCTCCACGAAGGCAAGAGAATGATAACATTCCGTTCCTTATTATTATTGTTATCCTTCATGTACAGTACAGTATTTTCGATCAGTGAGCAACCGAAAGGAAACAACGCTGTAAGCCTGTAACTAGCTAGCTAGCTAGCAAGGTGAATCTACTACAAAGTACTAATTCTATTAAAATTTCCGCATCTGTAAAAGAAACTGCTCATGCTACTACCTACTGAAGTAGGAAGAAGCACAGCATTATATCTATTATCATGGTTCAGTTCGTTCCAAAGCATTCTCAGCAGACATCATGTACCTCTTACTACTATCGGCACCCAGCCGTAAAAGCGGCACTGGTAAAACAAACCGGCAGTTGCAGCAAACTGAATAGTTCCTATGAATATTTTCATAACCTCACTAGTCTCTACCAAATACTAGTACTTTTGAGCTTCCAGATGACTATTCTCATGATGAGTCGTAGTAGTGGGAGATCATCTCCATCCAAGTTGGCGGTGGGGCAGGATACTACTAGCAATGATAACACTGATAGGGTGGCCCGAGTGAGGCTCATGCTGTCTCCCTATAACTACAACAACCACAAGAAGAACGTTTCTGCTGCTGCTCCACCGGCAGAGAAAACCAACCATCACAAACTGCCAGCTGGTCCTCCTCTGACAAGGCCCTCTACTCCTACTGCCAGTACTACCATTACTCCAACCACTACTACTCCTAGTAGTGTCTCTCCGAAGATGGCTCGGCCTCCCACTCGGGCTTCCAAACGCATGGAGCGTGCCTCGGCACGTCGTAACGTGAGCAAAGCCAAAGAAGTTCGATTTCCAGTGGAATACGTTCAAGACAACGAGCCTTTACCTTCCCCAGCCGTCTTGAAACATCACAACAAAGCCAAATACAATCAAGCCAATGCACGATGGTACTCCTCCGAGGATTTGTCGACGTTAATTGAACGTGAAATTCAAATGAACTGGCGATCGACGCCCAAACAACAAAACATCAAGTGCACGTGGCGGGGAATGGAACACATTCGCGACCGGCACAACAAGACCAAGCACAATACAAAACATGTCCGGTACGTCGTCCAAAAGCAACACGAAATCTCCTCACAAGACGACGACAAAGAAGAAGCACTCCGGCAATGCAGTCGGTTGGACTCCAAACAGGATCGCACCAAAGCTCTTCAACGGGGGCATGCCGATGAAACAGAAGTCTATGGTACTACTCGTAGTAGTAGTACTTTTACCAAGAAAAAGGGAACGACGCCTACGACGAGAAAGAAAAAGCAACTCTCGTCCACCACACAATTACTTCATACCATATCCAGAGATTCGAAGACTACCACGATGCTACCCTTTTGTATTTTGGTCTTGTGTGCATTCACGAGTAACTCCTCCTCCTCCTCCTCCTCTGTTGGGGTTCAGGCATTTCAACATCCATTTACCACTACGGGAATCCAACATGCTAATACCATACGGGAGTATCGCCGTGGGACAGCATTTCACGTATCACCAAGCAGGACGACGCCGCCGCAACCACCGCACCCCACGCTATTGTACATGACCGGTCCCATGATTGATAATGACACGGAACGGGTCTTGTTACAGTCCATTCTAAAACAACCCTTGCCACAAACAACAACAACACCAACATCATCTTCCGCCAACAACCAAACAACTACCACCACCACCAACGGATACCAAGAAGCACTAGGTCTAGCCACCAATACAACATCCAATACTAGTACCACCAATCCTTCCTCCATTCGTACCTTGTTGAAAGATACCATCTTTTTAGGAATTGATCCCACTCCCGATATTATTGCCATTGCCACGATTTATTTTGTCGAAGGCGCGCTCGGCTTGGCGCGATTGGCACAAACCTACCTCTTGAAAGAAGAGCTGCATTTGGGGCCGGCCGAATTAAGTGCCCTCACGGGAATCTTTGTCTTGCCGTGGACCATCAAACCCCTGTATGGATTTTTGAGCGATGGGGTTCCGCTCTTTGGATACAAGCGACGAAGTTATTTGGTCCTGGCGGGATTGTTGGGATGCTTGTCCTATACCGCACTGGGACAAAACTTTTGGGGTCTCTTGGACGGTACAACAACAGCTACAACAGCTGGAGCTGCTGGGATTAGTCCTACCATGATCTCGGCCACGGTCGCATCCTTGATTGTCAGCAGCGCCTGTATTGCCTTTTCCGATGTGGTGGCCGACGGAATTGTCGTGCAAAAATCCAGAGAATCCGCCGCCGAAAATCCCGCCATGGCCGGGGGATTGCAATCCCTTTGTTGGGCCAGTGCCGCCATGGGAGGACTCTTGTCGGCCTATTTTAGTGGCAGTTTGTTGGAGGTCATGAAACCCCAAGAGGTCTTTCAAATTACCGCCGTCTTGCCATTTATGGTGGCCTCCATTGCGCTTCTCATTGATGAAAAACCAGTGAGAAGCGAACGCAACAAGGTGAATCATGTTGTGATGGATGTCGACTTGAATGGAGACAAGGACGAGACAAAATCCTTGTCATCGACAACAAATGGCAGCAGCGAAACAGCCGTTGTCACAGCGTCGATGGCTGTAGGGGATACATCATCAACAGCAGCAGCAGCAGCAGCAGCCGTTGTACCGGCAGAGAGTGGTGGCCTTCGAGAACAAGTCGACGCTTTGTGGCAGGCCATCAAACAACCCAGCATTTACAAGCCCGTCTTGTTTTTATTTCTATGGCAATCGACACCCACCAGTGATGGAGCCTTTTTCTTTTTCATGACGGATGAATTAGGCTTTGGACCCGAATTCATGGGACGGGTCCGAGTCGTCACGGCGCTGGCCAGTTTGGTGGGTGTCTGGGTTTATAATTCCTATTTGAAAACGGTCCCCATCAAGGACATTTTGTTTTGGGCATCCATTGCGGCCACGCCCTTGGGGTTGAGTTCTCTTCTTCTCATTACGCATCTCAATCGAGAATTGGGCATTCCCGATGCAGCCTTTGTGTTTGGTGACGACATTGCCCTTGCCGTCCTGGGAGAAATCGCCTTTATGCCCACGTTGGTTCTGGCAGCCCGTCTTTGTCCTCCTGGCGTCGAAGCGGTCCTCTTTGCCACGTTGATGAGTATTTACAATGGGGCCGGCACGCTCGGAACGGAAATTGGGGCCGGATTGACCAAGTATTTGGGTGTTACGGAAAACAATTTTGATAATTTGGGCTTGCTGACTATCATTTGTAATTTATCATCCCTCTATCCACTCTTCTTCATTGGATGGCTTGATGAAGTTGGTGCCGCCTCTGAAAGTGAAGACGAGAAAGTGATGGCGTTACCAGAGCCGGATGCCGATTGAAAAGATCCTCACGACGAGAAGAAATCATCACCAACAAAAGCGATCTTACACGTAATGATGACGGCGCCGCCGTTGATGGGATGAACATGAAGCAGCTGTAAAGAAATGCTAACTGTGTTTAACAATAGCCTACACGTCTCCCCTGGAAATACAACAGCTAGCTAAGTGCAAGTGGCGTACATAAAGCAAGCTGAGACTCTCTTTGATTTATTCATTTATTCTTCTATGCATATTCTCAGCTGTAACTATCAGATGTATGACCACGGTATCCCGTCATGATCGACTCTACAACGAATCACTTCGCCGATCAGCTGACATCGCAGAGTGGCGAGGCATCTTCAGTACTGTAATCAAAAGTGGCCTTGGTGGTGCATTTCTGTTTCGTAGCTCTACCGTAGTGCAACATTACCGACGCGACTGTGATTATTGTTTGTTGGCTTGCCTAGACAGCAAAAAAAGCGCGCATACGATTTCCCTCGTAGTTCTTCAAGCTGGTGTTTTGCCGAATGATGTAGGCCAAATTGATCTTATCCTCATTCCAGAACCCGTTCAGTTTCTCGCTCTGGAGATCCGGGTCCCACTTGTAAAAGAAAGGATCTCCCGCCATGAGCGCCGTGAACTGGTAGACCAGCAATGCCTTGATCAATTCACCGACACTGGCACCCGACAAGTGGTCTGCAGGAAGCATGAACGGTCGTAGTATATAGCGGGAACATGTTGTTAGAAAGATAAAGGACGCAAAACCACAAGTCCTAGCTAGTTACTAGCCTACCTTCTGCCAGAGCACCAACCCAACCATCAATGGCATCCACATCCGTGTACACACTGGCCAACTTGGCTTGTAGTTCCACATTGGAAGTTACTTCCGCAAACGACACCTTCCTCGGCAATCCCATGGCCTCACGAATGCCATTGTAGCTAAGCATTCCATGGTCGCGACCGCGGTGAATGTTGAGCGATGCCAAATCCAAGCACGTGTCATCTCCGTTGGGTGCGCTAAAGAGAAAGTTGCGCACGTCATCGACGATTTCATTGTCGATCTCCTGCGCGAGTTGATGCAAAAATCCCCCAATAATGTAGTCCACATGTTCGGGAGTTTCAAAGAATCCGGGGTTGAAAAAGATATCACGGAGTGCCTTGGTACCAAAGGGGCCCTGCTGATCGGCCAAGAGCAGATTGCCCGAAAGCATGGAGTGACCAAACCTATATGTCACTGGAGAAGAAAAAAGGTGAGTAAAAATACATGGCAAATGAATTTGATGCGAGTTCGACGTGTGTTCACAAACTTCAGTTTCCAAAAGGTATTCGATTCGATCAAATGGGCGGTATACATTGATTCGCTTACCAGTGGAAAATTCATTGGCAATGCGAGGATCGTAGCTTTCATCGTAATGAAAATCGTCTAGATTTGGCGCATATGGGCCAAGCAGAGCCGGCAAAAATTCGTTGCTGCAAGATAGTAATTGGGTAAGGTGAGACATGTAGTGTACTACGGGAGAAAGCAATAGGTGTTGTCAAACTCAAAGTATACGCGGAGCTCCAACCCAACAAATTCACGGTACTTACTAGGTAATAATTTGCATCTCTGTAGTTTGTAGAGGCGATGATTCCAAAAGGGACGGAACAAATAATTCAGTCAATTAAATGGAACAACATATCATACGCACTAAATGGGAATGCATACGAGCTCATGATCCTTGCAGTGACGTACCAGCTCCTACCAATTTCCGTGCCAATTGATAGACTTTCTCATCGTACTCTTCTTCGCCCATAGTACCTTCGTCGCGCTTGAAGCGTCGGGCAATGGCCGTCGCCAGACGATTGTGTTCACGTACAAACAAGGTATGCATGGCGGTCAAACCGGCTTGTTCATTGGCGCGGACATCTCCCGCCAGAAACAGGTCGTCGCGACCATCGCCACCGGCATTCTCGAGTCCCTCGGTATTGAACGGCAGCATTCGGCCATCGGATGATGTTTTCAACAGACCGTCCATTTTGGTCCGCAAAATATCGGCTCGCACCTCATCGCTGCCATAAACGGCACTGGCATCGATGAAGGAGGTAATCACGTTGACTTGGTTGCGTTGTTGCGGACTCCCGACAAACATGGACCGTGAAAAAATCATGGCTGTACAACCGGCACTACGGAAGATGTCATCTCCTTCGGGAATGGGAATGTCGGCGATCCCAAAATCTGCCGACCCGGGTGTCAAATCAATGTCGTGATCCAAAAATTGACCCCTGCATAATATAATGTGGGTTGAGTATACAAACAGACAGTGTCACGATATGAATGTGTGAGACAATGCTTCCTCGGCCTCGGATGAATCACGACGACTCGTAGATACGTACCATGCCCACGTCATATCGGAAAGTCCTCGCGCATTTTCTTTGAGCCCGCCTGCTTGGGCAATAACCGCATTGGAAATGGTCCGTGGATTGGGACCGGGGGGCATGGATCCATCTTCCATGTATGCCGTGGTGTTCGCCATGCGAATCAGAGGCGTCCCGGCTTCGCCCAAATGGTCTATAGAAACGAAAGTACGATCAAAGGAGAAGAAGGAAGCAAAAGCGTTAGAACATTCTCATTCCAACCAACAAGCAAAAGTCGACCCTAACAATATATCAAACATGTCACAGAACGTACCGGGTCGAATGTTCCCATCAATGGTACGCCAAGCGGACAAGGGAATCTCGTGGCCCAAAAACTTGGGACCTTCGTCTTCGTCTTCATCTTCTTCGTTGTTGTTTCCGCTGTTTCCATTTCCGTTTCCGTTTCCATTGTTTCCGTTTCCGTTTCCGTTGCTGATACTTTCGTCCGAAGCCAGAAGAATGGTGGGTGCCAATGTTGGCAACGAAGTTGTAGGCACAAGAGTGGTGGGCGCTGATGTAGGCAGAGGCGAAGGCACATTCGTCGGTGCGGCAGTGGCTATGGTAGGGGCTGCTGTTGCTTTAGTGGGGCCTACAAGGTCATGTAAAAAGACGAAAAGACACCGATGAGGAAAACACTTTCCTACGAACAGCACTTCAAAGTGCCAGAAAACATTCTAAACACAAGATATGGCACACATCCGATGACTTACCTGCTGTTGCCACTGTAGGGGCGACAGTTGCCACTGTAGGTGCTGCTGTTGCAACTGTGGGTGCTGCTGTTGCAAGTGTAGGAGCTGCTGTTGCAAGTGTCGGCAAAGCAGTCGTGGGCGCTGATGTCGGCACAGGGGAAGGTACAAGCGTAGGCGCAAGAGTGGTGGGCGCCACTGTGGGCAACGAAGTTGTTGGAACAGACGTTGGCTGCGTTGTTGGCCAAGAAGTTGGAACCGCAGTGGGCAGAGGGGAAGGCTGAATCGTTGGACCCACAGTAGTGGGAGCATCCGTCACGACGTCCGCCGGGTTGCTTTCGTGGCCATGGTTGCCATTATTGCCGTTGTTGCGATTGTTGTTGAATCCGCCGCCATTGAATCCGCCATTGGCATTGCCTTGTCCTCGATATCCCCCGGCAACGACTGCCGATGGCATGGACAATAACAACATGGACGACACAAAGCACAACAAGAATGCCGGTGCTTTGGTTTTGGTACACGTGGCGGCCGTCGTAGGACGGGAGGAATGGAACGAAGTCATCATCGTGATTTTCATTCTACTAGTACTAGATGCAGCCAGTCAGTGATGAGGGAGAGACAAGATTTTGCTTTAGCAAACAACTACACACAAGAAGCAACGAAGGCTTGCTTTCGGTTCTCTTGTTGAAATTATGAGAATTTGGTAACTACTCCGAATAGTAAAAAAACATAAATACAAAATAAGATAAATATCGGTGCGAACGGTAGGATCGCGGTAGGATCTTTTGCTTGGTGGTGCGCACCAATTGAATGCGATGCAGGACCTGTCTCTTATACACATCTGACGCTGCCGACGAATAGAGAGGTGTAGATCTCGGTGGTCGCCGTATCA